>WLWG01003535.1_pt1 | contig 10466 bp, 10 predicted proteins | sample 6712871 | NCBI WGS metagenome assembly WLWG01 (sample SAMN12718693, study PRJNA515312) | sponge metagenome | isolation source: marine sponge | host: Mycale hentscheli | place: New Zealand: South Island, Marlborough, Capsize Point | collected 2003-05-01 | reverse complement strand
ATTATGGCAGAGAGCAATAAGGCGTAGTTTTACCGATGCCACAACAATCACCAACTCATCCATCATCCACGACTTTATTTCATTGGAATGATACGCGGGATACTTTGTATTTAACCGGTCGTTGGTGTATTCAGACCATTGACCAGGTGGAACAGGCCATTTGTGATCAAGCAGCATTATCAACCATCAAAACAGTGTGTGTGGATGCTTCGTCATTGGAAGCACTGGATACGGCTGGAGCCTTGCTACTGGTCAAGCTAGTCCATTGGTTTACCAATCATGATAAGACCGTCAAGGTGCAAGGGTTGTCTGAGGCTGCTAAGGAATTATATGAATTGGTAATGCAGCAAACGGCTGACTTAACCGATGTTCGCCAAGTAGGCAAACCATTCCACTGGTTGCATGCTTTGGGACGAGAAACCTGTGCTAAGTTGAGCCAAGTCGATGGGGTAATTGTGATGATGGGTGAGGTGATGCTCAACGTGTTTCATGCACTACGCCATCCTCGGCGATTTCGTGCCGCAAGCATTGCATCCACTATTGAATTGTCTGGATTTCATGCTTTACCCATTGTGGCATTGCTATCGTTTTTAATTGGCATTGTATTGGCATATCAACTCGGTGTGCAATTAAAGCTGTACGGCGCGGATGTGTTTGTTGTCGACTTGTCGGGCATTGCTATTTTGCGCGAATTTGCGCCTTTGATTACCGCTATTATTATTGCCGGTCGAACCAGTTCATCGTTTACCGCCCAACTGGGGTTGATGAAAGCCAATGAAGAAATTGACGCGATGTATACCATGGGCTTGTCTCCCATTGAACACTTGGTGTCGCCTAGAGTAATTGGCTTGATCATTGCTTTGCCATTGTTAACTTTATGGTCGGATGTATTTGGTGTGCTGGGTAGTATGCTGATGACCAAAGGTATGTTTGATATTGGTTATTATGATTTTTTACTGCGTTTTCAACAAAATGTACCGATGAAAAATTATTTTATGGGAATGGTCAAAGCACCGGTATTTGCTTTACTGATTGCTATTGTTGGTTGTTACCAGGGATTCCAAGTGTCGGGCAGCGCTGAAAGTGTGGGGCGCAAAACCACGCAAAGTGTGGTGCAAGCAATTTTCTTAATTATTGTTGCCGATGCATTGTTTTCGATTTTTTACAGTTGGGCTGAGATTTAACATGGTTGCTGAACCGGTGATTGACGTATGCCATTTGCGTACGGCATTTGGTGATCAAATCATTCATCAAGATGTCAGTTTCAGTGTGAATCATGGTGAAATCCATGCCATTATTGGTGCCAGTGGCGCAGGGAAAACCACCATTTTGCGCAGTATTTTAATGTTGAATCGTCCCACCGCTGGGCAAATCAAAGTGTTTGGGGTTGATGTTTGGCACTGCGATGCGCCAACGGCTCAGCGGATACGCTGTTCATGGGGTATGATGTTTCAAGGCGGGGCTTTATTTAGTTCGCTGACTGTGTTGCAAAACATCATGTTTCCAATGGATGAATTTACCCAACTGACTAGGGCACAACAACGGGAATTGGCATTGTTGAAAATTCATTTAGTGGGTTTGCCATTGACCGCGGCTGATAAATATCCCTCTGAGTTAAGCGGTGGTATGCGCAAACGCGCCGCCGCCGCGCGCGCCATTGCTTTGGATCCACAATTGTTATTTTTTGATGAACCCACCTCGGGGTTGGATCCTAAAGGATCGAACAGTTTTTCCCAGTTAATTGTTGAATTGCGTGATACTTTGGGTTTGACGGTGGTGATGGTGACGCACGATGTGAAATTATTAGCAACCGTGACTGATAAAATTGTTTTCTTAGGGGAGGGGCGCGTGTTAGCTCATTGCCCACTGGCCGAATTGCGCCAGCAATCACATTCGGAGATTCAACAATATTTTAAACAGTGAGGGATGAGGTTGAAGATGGTGGATGACAGAAAACCGAGCAACACGCTCTAGTCCCTTTAAGGTGTATCACAAGCAGTTAACAACCAGTGCTGTTCGGTCAAAAAATAATTGGTTGTTAATGATCATCCGAAGTCTGCGGCATTGGACTGACATGTTTGGCAAGGAAAATGGCTTGTATGACGACAAACACCAAGGTAAGTCCTAACATTCCAAACAATTTGAAATGCACCCACACATCGGTGCTGAAGGTATAGGCGATGATCAAATTCAACGTTCCCATCAAGCTGAAAAATACAATCCATGAGTAACTCAGGCGTAACCAAATGGCGTTGGGCAAACTAATTTGCTGATTGAGCATTCGTTGCAGTAGTGGTGTCTGGCTCCAATAATGACTACTAAATAAAATAACAGCAAACAGCCAGTTGATCACGGTAGGTTTCCATTTAATGAACCATTCGTTTTGCAGGATAAGGGTGGCGCCCCCTAGTAAAATGATCAAGACCAGCGTAATTAAATGCATGGGTTCCACTCGTTTGTGGAGAAACCAATAGAAGCTCACTTGTACCACGGAGGCAATCATTGCTACCGCGGTGGCGGCGTAAATGTCCACCCACTGGTAAACTAGGAAAAATAAAGCGATGGGAAAAAAATCAAATAAAAGTTTCATGAAGTGATGACGGTTAATGGATCTCAAAGAAAATTTGAATTAATATAGCAAACTTTGATGGACACAGCAAAAGTTATGACGCAATTCTTTTCGATTCATCCCGACAATCCGCAAGCCAGACTTATCCGTGAAGCTGTGTACATGGTTAAACATGGTGGCCTGATTGTGTATCCCACCGATTCTGGTTACGCGCTGGGATGTCAATTGGGTGATAAGCAAGCGTTAGATCGCATTCGTCGTATTCGCCAGCTGGATAAAAATCATAATTTAACTTTAGTTTGTCGTGATCTTGCGGATTTAGGCACTTACGCACAAGTAAGCAACACGGTTTTTCGTTTGTTAAAAGCGTTCACACCAGGCGCTTATACTTTCATCCTCCCAGCGACCAGTGAAGTACCACGTCGCATGTTGCATCCCAAACGACGGACTCTGGGATTGCGAGTGCCTGACAATACCATTACCTTAGCCTTGCTGGAAGCGTTGGAAGCACCCTTGATGAGTACGACATTAATTTTACCGGCGGCCGATGCGCCCTTGAGTGAACCCGATGCCATTCGCGATTTGCTAGGGAAGCAAGTCGATTTGATTATTGATGGTGGTAATTGCGGTCATGAACCTACCACGGTGGTTGATTTAACCGGCGAATATCCACAAGTGATTCGTCATGGCAAAGGTGATCCTACCCCATTTGAGTAAAGAGGAGTCAAAGCGTTGTCTACCCCTGTTTTTCAGCATTCCCGAGTTTTATCCGGGATGCGACCCACTGGTAAATTGCATTTAGGGCATTATCACGGGGTACTAAAAAATTGGCTGCAATTGCAGCATGAGTATGAGTGTTTTTTTACCATTGTCGATTGGCATGCGTTGACCACCCATTATGAAAATCCCTACGATATTGAACAAAATATTTGGCAAATGGCAGTCGATTGGTTGGCGGTGGGATTGAATCCTGGATCGGCGTGTTTATTTATTCAATCGTGGGTTCCTGAACACGCGCAATTACATTTATTGCTATCCATGTTAACCCCGTTGGGTTGGTTGGAACGTGTGCCAACGTATAAGGAACAGCAGGAAAAATTAGCTGGGCGCGACTTGGCGACCTATGGCTTTTTAGGTTATCCGGTATTGCAAAGTGCTGACATTTTGATTTATCGCGCCGACTTGGTGCCGGTGGGAGAAGATCAAGTGTCCCATGTCGAATTAACCCGTGAAATTGCTCGCCGATTCAACCATCTATACGGTCGTGAAGCAGACTTTACCGAGTTAGCCGAAACCGCCATTACCAAAATGGGGAAGAAAAATGCCAAGCTCTATCGTGGCTTGCGCGTGCAATATCAGCAAGAAGGGGAGCATGAGTCGCTTGCTAAGGCTCAAGCTTTGCTGGAGACCCAACCCAATATTTCATTGGGTGATAAGGAACGATTGCTAGGTTATCTCACCGGTTCTGGCAAAATAATTTTGCCAGAACCGGAGGTGATGTTGACACCGGCTTGTCGATTGCCGGGGGTGGATGGTCAGAAAATGTCAAAATCTTACGCCAATACCATCAGCTTGCGTGAACCCCCCGAACAAGTGGAGCGTAAAATATTAACCATGCCAACCGACCCGGCTCGCGTGAAACGTACTGACCCGGGGGAACCAGAAAAATGCCCTGTATGGCAATTGCATCAAGTGTATGGTGATGAGCAAGTTAAACAATGGGTACAACACGGTTGCCGTAGCGCTAGCATTGGCTGCATTGATTGCAAACGGCCACTGATCGATGCGATCAATCAAGAATTGGCACCGATTCAAACCGCCGCGCGTGACTATGAACAAGATCTCAATCTAGTCAAAAGCATTTTGGCCGAAGGCAGTGAGCGTGCTAGGGATGAAGCCAAGCAAACCTTAGAAGTGGTACAAGAAGTCATGGGGATGGATTATTAAATGCAAGTGATGGTCCAGGGCGAGCCGATTGTCGAATTGCCACAAGATTTATACATTCCTCCCAACGCACTGGAAGTGTTTTTGGAAACTTTCGCCGGTCCTTTGGATTTATTATTGTACTTAATCAAAAAGCAAAACTTAGACATTCTCAATATTCCGATTGCACAAATCACTCGCCAATACATTGAATACATCGAGCTGATGCAACAAATGCAATTGGAATTGGCTGCGGAATATTTAGTGATGGCGGCAATGTTGGCGGAAATCAAATCACGCATGTTGTTACCCAAACCGGTGAATGCCGATGAGCAAGATGAAGAGGATCCGCGTATGCAATTAATTAAACAATTGCAGGAATACGAACAATTTAAAATCGCCGCTGAGCAGTTGGATCAATTGCCTCGTTGGGAGCGCGATGTGTTGCCCATTGGTTTAGCCACACCTGAAATAACGGTGGAGCAACCATTACCGCAAGTCCAATTGGTGGAATTGTTACGAGCGTTTCATCAAGTATTGGTTCGCACCGAGAAACACGCACATCACCAAATTTATCGCGAACCGCTATCGGTTCGTGAACGTATGACGTGTATTTTGGAGCAAGTAGGGGGTGAATCTTTCACCGACTTTCATCGCTTGTTTGCTATTGAGGAAGGGCGTGCTGGGGTGGTGGTGACCTTTATCGCTATTTTGGAATTAATCAAACAAGCCTTGATCGAAGTAGTGCAAAATGAAGCGTTCGCTCCCATTTACATCAAAGCTAATTGTGCGATACGAGATGAGGAAAGAGAATGTGATGCAAGTTGAATCCTTGAAATTAATTCTGGAAGCGGCACTGATGACGGCTGATGAACCCTTATCGATCCAGCAACTGTTGCCATTGTTTGCAGAATCTGAGCAACCTGAACCGATCATGATGGAGCAAGCACTTGCGGGATTGGCGCAAGATTATGCTGATCGCAGTGTTCAATTACAACAAGTGGCCAGTGGCTACTGTTTTCAAGTGAATGAGCAATACGCACCGTGGGTGATGCAGCTCAAACAATTAAAACCACCGAAATATTCCAGGGCACTACTTGAAACGCTGGCAATTATTGCTTATCGACAGCCGGCGACTCGAGCTGAAATTGAAGCAGTACGTGGGGTGGCTGTGAGCAGTCACATCATTAAAACATTGTTGGACCGACATTGGGTGAAAATTATTGGTCATCGTGAAGCCCCTGGCCGTCCGGCATTGTACGCCACCAGTCAATCATTTTTAGATTATTTCAATTTAACCAGTTTGCAAGATTTGCCAGCGCTGGAAGAACTTAAAGATTTAGAAACGTTACTGGTGATGTTGCAACCCTCACAAGCCGATACCCAGGAGTCCGATCAAACCTTGGCACAATTATCTTTGCCGATGGAATTGGTTGAAGAAACATAATCACAGTGGTGCAGCAATCTAAGGTATAGCGAGTGAGTGAAAAATTACAAAAATTATTAGCACAAGCGGGATTGGGTTCCAGGCGTCAAATGGAACAATGGATTGCCCAAGGGCGTGTATCTGTCAATGGAGAAGTGGCAACACTAGGTGATCGCGTAACGGTCAACGATCACATTCGAGTGGATGGTCAAGTCATTAAACTGCATGATCAAACTAAAGTACCGATACGTATTTTGTTATACAACAAACCGGATGGTGAAATTTGCACACAGCATGATCCACAACAACGACGCACTGTATTTGACAGCTTGCAAAAATTTCGACGTGGCCGTTGGGTCATGATCGGTCGGTTGGATATTAATACGTCCGGGTTGTTATTGTTTACCAATCATGGTGAATTAGCCAACCGATTTATGCATCCAAAATTTCAACTTGAACGTGAATACGCAGTGCGATTGCTGGGACAGCCCGAATCGAATGTATTGACTCGCTTGTGTCAGGGGGTGCGGTTGGAGGATGGCATGGCGCGATTTGATCGCATTGATACCGTTGGGGGGCGTGGCGTCAATCAATGGTACCACGTGGTGACCTGTGAAGGTCGGCAGCGTATTGTCCGTCGGTTGTGGGAATCTCAAGGGTTTACCGTCAGTCGATTGATTCGTGTACGCTTTGGTGACATTACGTTACCCGCTTCGTTACCTCGAGGCCGCTGGTTGGAATTGTCCGCGGCACAAGTAACCGAGGTATTAGCTAACATGTCGTCATAACATATCCACTTCACGATGATGGGCAAACGAGAAGGGTTCATTGATGTGAATTGGCAAGGTGACCGTGTAAATCATAGGCATCGGCATGAGTGATTTGCACCGTAGCCCAGTCGCCAACGGCAAGATGATCCCCCGGCGATTCAATATAGACCAATCCATCGATTTCAGGGGCATCGGCCATACTGCGGCCGATGGCATGATCCGTTTCAATTTGATCGATCAACACGGTTTGTTGGGTATTGATTTTTTGTTGTAACCAATCCATGCTGATTTGTTGTTGCAATTGCATCAATTGATCATAACGTTGTTGTTTGATGTTGGCTGGAACAGGATTGGGCAATTGGTTGGCGGTGGCGCCGGCCACTGGCGAGTATTGAAAACAACCGACACGATTGAGTTGCGCTTGCTCTAAAAAAGTTAACAAGTCTGCAAAATCTTGATCCGTTTCCCCAGGAAACCCAACAATAAAAGTTGAACGCAAGACCAATTCTGGACACAGTGTGCGCCAATGTTGAAGGCGCTGTAAGGTATTGGTGGCTTTGGCTGGGCGTTTCATCAACTTTAGTAAACGTGAATTGGCGTGTTGCAGTGGCATGTCCAAATAGGGCAGTATTTTATGTTCTGCCATCAATTCAATGACCGTATCCACATGCGGGTATGGATACACATAGTGCAAGCGAACCCAAATACCCAATTCACCCAACGCTTGACACAAGTCATAAAATTGACTGCGCCAAGAACGTTCATGCCAGTGTCCTGTTTGATAATGCAAATCGATGCCGTATGCACTGGTGTCTTGAGCAATGATCAATAATTCTTTCACCCCGGCTTGGGCTAATTGTTCGGCTTCATGCAACACTTGATCAATCCGTCGACTGGCCAATTTGCCGCGCATGCTTGGGATGATGCAAAACGTGCATTGATGATTACAGCCTTCGGCGATTTTCAGATAGGCATAATGCCGCGGGGTTAATTTAATACCAGTGGCAGGGATTAAACTGGTAAATGGATCGGTTGGTGGTGGTAAATGCTGCTGTACTGCTTGTACCACTTGCTCATAGGCTTGAGAACCACTGATGTGTAATACTTGTGGAAATCGTTGGCGAATGAAATCAGCTTTTGCCCCCAAGCAGCCGGTGACGATCACTTTGCCATTTTCAGTCAAAGCTTGTTCGATGGTAGACAATGATTCTTCTACTGCTGCATCAATAAAACCACAGGTATTAATGATCACGACTCCGGCATCGTGATAATCGCGAGATAATTGATACCCGCGTGCACGCAATTGGGTAATGATACGCTCTGAATCCACCAAAGCTTTCGGACAACCCAAACTGACAAATCCAACTTTCATACTGTGTGACTATCTAGAATTATTTCAAAGGGTCGCATTGTACACCGCGGCACAGCCAAGTGCGAATTGCAGAAGTAGCAATCGCTGATGAACTGATTTACAATGCTCAACAATTACTCTGAAGTAATTCCTGATAAAAGTTCGGTAACGATTCACCATCGTTGATGCGAACAGCCTTCTTTGGCGCATCGTAGATGAAAGTTGCACTTCAAAATGCTCACGTAGTTTTCTATGCTGCATTTTTTCAAAACAATCTTCATCCAACCTGCTGGCAAATATGGCTTTTCTCCAAGATTTAAAATTTTGGTGAATAGATACAAAGTTAGTTTCTTTTTTAGGGTGAAAAATGAAAATATTGCATGTCTACAAGCATTGTCATCCGGAGACCTACGGGGGGATTGAAAGTGTGATTTATCACTTGACCCAAGGATTGGCGAAATTGAACATGACAGCGGATGTGATGACCACCACCCGAATGTCACAGTATCACACACGCACTTTAGGGCGTAGTCGAGTGTATTGTTACCCGACTACGCTGGAACTTTCATCGTGTCCGATGAGTTGGCTGATGTATCGGGATTTTGCCAAAGTGGCTGCTCAATATGATTTAATTCATTATCAGTACCCTTGGCCGTTTGCTGATCTTATGTGTCGATTTAGTAAGATAGACAAACCGACGGTGATTACTTATCAATCGGACATTGTCCGTCAGCGGTTATTAAAACCAGTCTACTTACCGTTGGCACATTGGTTTTTAAATCGTGCTGATGCGATTACGACCACTTCAGAGAATTTACAAAATTCCAGCGATACTTTGCATCGCTATCGTGACAAAACCAGCATTATTCCCATTGGCATTGATTCAGATTGCTATCCAACACCCAGCGCTGCCACTTTGGCTCAATGGCAGACACGTGTGGGTCAACAATTTTTTCTATTTCTAGGCGTATTACGCTATTACAAAGGCGTGGATTTTTTATTAAAAGCGGTCCGAGATAGCGACATCCCGGTGGTTATTGCCGGTGCTGGGCCAGAGCAGCAACGCTTACAACAATTGGCACACGCGGATGGTTTATCCAATGTGCAATTTGTCGGTCAAGTGAGTGATGAGGCAAAAATGGCTTTGTTGACACTGTGTCGCTGTGTGGTGGCGCCGGCGCATCTACGCACAGAAGCTTTTTGCATCAGCTTGGTGGAGGGATTGTTGTTTGGGAAACCGTTAATTTCAACGGATGTTGGTACGGGGACTTCGTTTGTCAATCAACAGGGGCGCACGGGATTGGTGATTCCACCGGCTGATCCCAATGCTTTGCGTCAGGCGATGCAACAATTAATGGATGATCAAAGACTGTATACCCAATTGCAAGCTGGGGCGAAGGCACATTATCAACGTCATTTCACCAGCACGGTGATGGCGCAACAGTATGTGCGGCTGTATCAAACCCTATTGGCAAAGAGAGGCCGTGATTTGGCGACAGAGTTTAATTAAGATGAATCATCGCTTCTCGTACCCTCATCCAGTGAATCATGGCGGATGAGGCTGTCTTTGTTTGATGCATAGTGCTTATGGCTTGCAATGCATAATAATTATGCTACATTGGCTGTTTTTTTAACGATTGAGCCGTTGTTAAATGCAATGAGCGAGAGGCATTTTAGTGACAAGAGAGACGTGGAATGAATTGAGTGCCGTGATTCATCACTGGCTAATTTGGTTCACCTTGGGACATCAAGACATTAAGCTGCGCTATCGGCGTTCTTCCATTGGACCGTTTTGGATCACCTTGAGTATGGCAATCACCATTGGGACTTTGGGATTGTTGTACAGTCATCTGTTTAAAATCGATTTGCAAACCTACTTACCGCATCTTGCCGCCAGTTTGATTGGGTGGATGCTTATTTCAACGCTGATCATCGAAAGTTGCAATGCCTTTGTCGATGCAGAAAATTTCATTAAAAATAAGCAAAGCTATTTTTCGATTTACATTATGCGATTGGTGTTGCGCAACGTGATTATTTTTGCCCATAATTTATTGGTATTTATTCCTGTTGCGGTGATGTATCAACCTTCATTTAGTTTGAAGATACTGTGGTTGATTCCGGGATTGTTGATAATCAGTCTGGTTGCTGTCTTTTGGGGAGGCATTTTGGCAGTGCTTGGGACTCGTTATCGTGACTTCACGCAAATTATGAATAGTATGGTCCAAGTCTTATTTTTTGTGACCCCGATTATGTGGTTGCCCAGTTTTTTGAGTGAATCGTATCAATGGGTGGTGTTATACAATCCATTCAATCAATTGCTTAATTTGGTGCGTAGCCCATTGATTGATCAATCCATCACATTGCTCAATTGGGGAATCGTTGCCTTGGTGTTGGGAGTTGGCTTTTTGCTGTATGCCCATTTTATGC
>WLWG01003534.1_pt1 | contig 10466 bp, 12 predicted proteins | sample 6712871 | NCBI WGS metagenome assembly WLWG01 (sample SAMN12718693, study PRJNA515312) | sponge metagenome | isolation source: marine sponge | host: Mycale hentscheli | place: New Zealand: South Island, Marlborough, Capsize Point | collected 2003-05-01 | reverse complement strand
GGGTGTGGTTTGGGTGTGGTTTGGGTGTGGTTTGGGTGTGGTTTGGGTGTGAGTTGGCCCTAAATTAATAGAAAACATAGGGTTAACCTTTTTTTGAGAAGAAAATATGAAATTAACAGAGGAATCCTGGTCCACCTTTTGGAGTAACTCCATCACTACAGCAACCATATTGAGTTCCATGACATCCACCAACCATAGGTCTTGGAGCTGGACTCGGTCTAGATGGTGGCCGTGGTCGTGGTTGAGGAGGGTAATTGGGTTGGTTTTTACTATGGGGGTATCTTGGATAACGATTAACCTGATTATTAACTTCTTTGTAGCTTGGACTATAGTCAAATTGATATCTTGATCCTCCACCATCTTCATATTCATATCCATAAACTGATCTTTCCTCACTTTCTTGGTTAGAACTTTGTTTTTTCTGTTCTAGATAGGGAACAACATAAACTGCTGCTACAATTATGACTGCGATAATTAAGATAGAACTAATTACCGCTCCCATGGTCTGTTTTATACTATAGGCAACAAAATAACTTTCTGAAAGTTATATCAAACTTTAAATAGGCTTTAGCCTATTATCCCGAAAAGGGTTTGGGGATTGGGGATTATTTTTTATGAAACGTTAAATAGACTACTAAACTAGCCATTCCACAGACAAATGTTCCCCAGAGTGTATCTAGTATGGATACTTTAGGTGTCCAGTCCTTTAGAATCGCATAATTAGTCCCATTATAGACTCCATAAATGGCAAAGCCAACCAGCATTCCATAGGTTACCGCTTCCCGTAGTGAATTAGGGTTTTCTTGGACCCCAATCGCACTACATAAGAGAAACCAAACAAACAGAGCAGAATAGACATTAATCGGTTTTTTAGTTACCACCTGACTATAGTCCATAACTTTAAACCACATCATATCTAGGCAAATCAGCGTCACAAAAGCGACAAATCCACGTTTTAAGCCAGCCAAGCTGTCTTGGGTAGTTCCAAAGAAAACTAATTTCGTCCTCATATATAGATTTTAGAAAAATCTATGGCAAAAAGTAAAAATATTATGGATTTTAGAAAAATCTATGGCAAAAAGTAAAAATATTATGGATTTTAGAAAAATCTATGGCAAAAAGTAAAAATATTATGGATTTTAGAAAAATTTCTAGAAGTTAATAGTTATAGAGAGACAGAGGAAAAAACATCATAATAGATATATGGCAAAACAAAATTGGTTACCAGTAACTGTCCTGGCCGCCTTATTGTATGGTTTATACTCCTTTTCCTTTGCCTTTATTTCTCCCAATCTAAAGGCCAACCATAATGTCCAATTTGGCTACGGTGTCTTAATAGCCCTATTAAGTATTCCCATAAATGTCATCGGTTTTTATGTCTGGTGGAAGAAAAATCCATCCGATGCCAAAGTCTTAATGGGCAATTTAAGTTGGAAACTACTCTTATTTACCATCTTAGTTAGATTTACCATAGATCCAATTCACACCGTTGTCATTAATTCAGGAGGCTCCATTGCTAATCAAACTATGTATACCTTAGCTATCTTACCCGTCTTAGCCGGGATGTATTACTTTTTCCAAGAACGTCTTCTGAAAACCCAGTGGTTCGGTTTGGGGTTGGCCGCATTAGCTATGTTTTTTATGGGTTATACTCCAGGTAAAATAGAGGATGACCTTAGAAATATCTAAGCCAAAAAAGATGAGAAATGAGACAGTTTCTCTATTTTTCAGACTTTTATAATTATCTCCCCACAAAACGTTAGGTTAACCCTCAGTGTCCTTGAGTGGTTTAGTTTCATTTCCCATTAACTTGGAGACTTTCCGGCACATAAAATGAAAAGGATCTTGGACCCGTTGATAGACCCCTTCCACAAAGTTGATGTGTCCTTCCATTTTTCCAGTTTGTCCCTCAATCACTTCTAGTTTTTCCTTAACCAGGTCCAGATCCCTTTGGAGATTATCTAATCGTTTAATGATTTCTCCAAATGGATCCATCTGTTCCCTTTCCCCCAAAAAAAGGTTTTTAAATTAGTAGATTAACGCCTCTTCATTTTTAAAAAAATTGAAAAAGAGTTCGTGAGAAAAGTATGCCGTTATTTTCAGATAAAACGACATCAACGGCATGAAAGGAATTTATTGTTCACGACTTTCTCCTTATCCGATATCAATTAATAACTTCCTACGATACCAACATAAATTAGGCAAAGCGTTGTGCATGCCAGAACGCGTCAAATCGGAAGCTAGTGAAACGTTATGTCTCGACCCGGAATACTATCTAGACAACATGATGTTCTGGTTGGTTGAAGACGAAGGTCAAGCTGAAACGATTATCCATCGTGACCTAGATGAACAGGGTCTTCGTTGTAAACCGGGAGCCCGAAAGGAGATCTTTTATGATGTCACACCCGAGATGATTGATATCGTGCTGACCAGAAACGGTATATCTTATACTAAGTGTTCTTATCGGGAATACGAAAGGTTACATAATCTTTTGACCCGGATTTTAAATGAAGAGGTCCAAGATAAGAAAATTGTCCAAGGAAACCTAGAAAGCAAGAAGCCCGATGAAGTAGAAAGATGTAAAATACTAGCTGGGAAAAATCTATGCGTGAAAGAAATCGTGAAAAAGACACCCAAAACACATAGATTATATCCCCAAGCCAAGTTTTCATACGTTAAAGGACAAAAAAATAAAACTTATGGGATGGCAGATTTTAGGTGGGATATTCTTCATGGTTACCTAACAATTGAAAAGGATTGATCATCTTTCCATATCAAACTAACACATATCCATTTTTTTCTGACAATGGTCTTTAACCTTATTTTTAATTTTAAACTAGTTAATCTAGTAATTTAATTAGTAGATTAACGCCTTAAACGCCAGAAACATATCCTTCTCTAGAGACCAACCTTTTCTAAGATAAAGCATACTCATAGGTGAGAGACGGTAGGTCATGTGGGTCAAACACGGTGTCTCTTTGTTTTTCGCAGTTTTCATCAGCCAATCCCGACACTCTTCTATTTCCAGAGTTTCTGACCCTTTAATCAACCGTTTAGTTAGGGTTTGACAGGTTCCGTACTGGTTTTTTTGATATTTGATCCGATGGTTTATGATAGACGACGTCTCACCAATGATCATATCCATAATATGTTGAAGATCATGAATCAGGTAGATTTGGGCCAGTTCATCCTCATCCAAGGGGGAATAGAATAGTTTTAGGTTACGTAGTTCTTCCGTCTGATCGGTAAACTGGTTTTTAAGATATTGGGGAACCAGCCAGCCATAATGTCGGTGACGGTAAAATTCCTGATTAACTAGATAGATCCGGAAAGGTTGGTCTAGATAGAGGGAAACCCTCCTCCAGATTTCCATGACTTGCATCTTATCTTTTATCCTGACACCAAGTATTTATATATAGTCTTCAATTTTAAGGGTGGGGATTAATCCCCACGGCCCCTTTAAGGGCTACGCCCCTTTTTTACTTTTAGGGTTTAGGGTTTAGGGTTTACTCCAACCAAAGGGGCGTAGCCCTTAAAGGGGTCGTGGGGATTAATCCCCACCTATATTATCAGCTACGTTACGACAATATTCCTCTTTATCCCCACTACTAAGCCATAAATATTTTTGGCTTATACATTTCTTATAGGCTTGCTGTTTTTTTTCCATCTGTTTTTCCATCAGTTTTACCTGGTCCCATTTATTAGTTCCCAAACAAATTTTGTTAGTGATATTTAGCCTTTCCATCTCTTCTTTACGTTGTTGAATAGATTTTTGATCCTCATTACTACCAGTAACCATAGCTCCAAAGTTTTGCCAACAAGACCCTGTATATCTGTCTCGGCAACAGGCATGTGAATATAAGTTATCATCTAGTTTTTGCCATTTTTGACAAAGAGGGCGGAATTTTTCTGGATCTTGTGTCACCTTTTGACATAGAATCGTTTTAATCACCCCATTAATGTTCTGATAGCCTGGGTCCTGAGTGACAATATCATTATTATTCTCATGATATTTCAGCTTTAGTCCATTATTTTCCATTTTCAATATGTCAAGACTACTTCTGGTTTCTGGATCATGGATAACCTTAACTATATCGTCTATGACGCTCTCTACTATTTCTAAATACCGTTTATTTTGTTGTATTATGTCAGATTCACTAAGAGCCTGACGGTCTCTATCCATTTCAGCCGTTCCTCCCCTCCTTTTCAACTTGAGATATTTCTGTTTATATTTCTGGGCTAGTAAAGTGTAATTGGGTTTAGATATGCTGTCCATCTTTTGTCCTTTCATACCCATATCTGATATTTTTTAAATCAGATATGGGTATGAGGTTAGGACCAAACCTCATCAACTAGACCATATTCTTTGGCAGTTGCCAGGTCTAAATAGATGTCCCTTTTTAATAATGTGTTGAGACGTTTCTTACTCATTTTGGTATGGTCCTGGTAGATCTGACGGAGTCTAGTCTGGAGTTGGTTTAGATTCTGGTAACCATCACTTAACTCTGACATTTTACCCCACATCTTACTACTTAATTGGTGAATTAACATATAGGCGTGGGGTCGCATATATCTTTTTTGACAGACAACACTAAGAAGGGTCCCAGCCGAGGCCGTAAACCCCTCAATAATGGAATGAACCGGGACCCGACTACTTTTAATGACATCAATGGCAGTATAGGCGGCCAGAACGGCTCCCCCATTACTATAAAGGTGGAGTAAGATAGGTATTTCTGGGACCCGGAGTTTAAAGGCTAGGAGGTGACAATATTCTTCGGCCTCTCTAATTAACCCACATAATTTAAAAATAGTTTTACTGGTAATATCACTATGGAAGTAGATATGATTATCTTCTCTAGTAATATTATCTGTCTCGTCATCCGAGTCACTGTCATTATTAGTGACATTTTCCTTCTCCTTTAACATTATGTTAAAGGAGATAAATTAACTGGTGGGGATTAATCCCCACGGCCCCTTTTTTACTTTAATGGTGGGGAAAATAGGAAAGGAAATGAAATGAAATGAAATGAAATGAAATGAAATGAAATGAAAAACTAGAAAATATAATTTTATCTTCTAGTTTTTTATTCTGTCTCTAACTGGATGTAATCACACTATTATCCATCTGATGTCACCATCCCATAACAATCTAGTCTTTTTTTTATTTTGTCCCAGACCACATCATAATCCTGTCTGACATCTATCATATAACTATCCTATTACCATGGGGTGCTGGTATGGTAGTTGTTCCGTTAAAGAACCTTAAATTGTCTTAGATATATCGGCACATTAGATTTTTCTGTTTACTTTTATTGTCTTGGTTTCTAGCGGTTTTTTCAATATCTGGTTATTCTTTAAGTGCTACCACCCCACTCCCACTCAATCCCGCCCACTCCCCTAACCAAATGGGTGTAGCCCTTAAAGAGGTTGTGGTGATTAATCCCAATACTTAAAGATAAGCCAACTATAAAAAGTGTGGAGGACCAAAATATATTTCTTAACTAAAAAAAATTTAAAGTATCTTTACTGAAACTAAAAGGGTCCTATTAAGAAGAGTTCCAGCAACTAACTGATTGCATTATAAGCCGGAGGTCGGGGGTTCAATTCCCTCTAACGTGAAAACGTTATAGTTCAGAGGTAGAACGCCGTTTCAACCCAACTCTTCTGTCTCTCCCAAACCAGGTTTCCCGAGTGGTCAAAGGGGCAGCACTTAAGATGCTGTGCGAAAGCTTCGTGGGTTCGAACCCCACACCTGGTACAACTTAACTTATCAGACAGCAACCTAATTTAAAAATTGATAATAAAACCCAAATGATAAGTGAAACCCGCTCCCATAACTCAGTTGGTAGAGTGTCAGTCTTATGAGCTGAAAGTCGTGGGTTCGAGCCCCTCTGGGAGCACTCTTCAAGTGGAAATACCGCAAACCAAAAATTTATGAGACATAAAATCTTAACGACCCTGGTTCAATTCCAGGGGGTGCGTAATCACTGCTCGGTGCTGGATAAACTATCCCTTCCACTGTCACAACCAGGTTACCCAAGCGGTCAACGGGGCAGCACTTAAGATGCTGTGCGAAAGCTTCGTGGGTTCGAATCCCACACCTGGTACCCCAGTCTTGACGGACTAAAAATAGTCATTTTTTTTGCTTCTATAGCTCAGTTGGTAGAGCGTGCGACTGTTAATCGCAAGGTCATTGGTTCAAACCCAATTGGAAGCGGCTTTTCCCTGTTAGGCGGTTAGGATACGTGGCTTTCACCCACGAGACCCGGGTTCGAGTCCCGGACAGGGAACTATTTTATCCTTCATCCTTTTATTTTACCAGAAACCATTCTAGTAAAATAAAAAAAATTGTCATAAAGGTCTCCGTCCAGTGTCTTATTAAAATTCAACGACATGAGTAAACCGAACGCCCAACTAGACCTGACTTACCCTCGTCACAGATGGAAACCCATTTTCCTACCCTTCCTTTTTGGTTTAATTCGTGGTTATTACCGGTGTCGGAAAAGTTGGAAAATAACAAGTCGTTTGTAAGATCTTTGCTTAAAGCGGTAAGGCTTTGGTTAAGTGAAACAATGATAAGTTGGGAACTTTATCTTGGAATAGGATTTCCTGTTTTTTTATGGCTGACACTTCTTTGTATCCTGAGGTGTGGAAGGGTCAAACAACCTGTCATTGCGATGAATCCGTCTCCGATTATGCTAGCGAAAACCGAAGACCTTATCTTCCGAGTCTAAAAAAGCCGAGAGATATTTCTTAAAAAATTGACTTTAGAAATATTTGTTAGTTAAAATTAGAAAACCAAATGCCTACTGATTGTGAAATTCAGAAAAGTGAGGGGTTGAGTTATCTGGAAACCATTGGAAATGGGACCATTGATTTGGTCTTAACGGATCCACCCTATATTACCTCTAGAAAATCAGGGATGGATACACAAGCCAAAATAGTGAAAAACTTTACAGAGACCCAAACCAATTTAAAAAGTGAGCAAGAGTGGGAGGCGTATCAATCTGAACACGAACAAGAGTGGAACGATTGGATGGTTAAAAACGAGATCCCAGAAATAAAGCGGGTAAAACAGTTGGAAACCTATCAAAATAACTACTTGAAATATGGATCTATTCTTGGGAAAAAGTATGCGGTTGTCACAGATTATGGTGACTGGGATAACAATTTCACCATGGAACAACTAGAGCAATTTGTCAAACATTATTTCCGGGTTTTAAAAAACGGTGGAACTGTCATCATCTTCTTTGATTTGTGGAAAATTACCCCCTTAAAAGAAATGATGGTAAAGGCTGGTTTTAAACAATTAAGATTTATCGAATGGATTAAAACCAATCCGCAACCTCTAAATAGTTCACGTAATTATTTAACAAACTGTCGTGAAATTGCTCTAGTGGGAATTAAGCGATCAAAACCTACCTTTAATAGTAAGTATGACAATGCGATTTACAGTTATCCATTACAGGGTGGTAAAAATAGATTTCATCCGACCCAAAAAAGTCTACCTTTGTTTGAAGAACTGATCCAAAAACATTCCAATGAAAATGATATCGTCCTAGATACCTTTTTAGGTTCTGGGACGACTGCTGTTGCCGCCAAAAATACTAACAGACGCTACAAGGGGTGTGAAATTTCTCAAGAATATTATGACAAAATAGTCAAACTATTAGAATAAGCCGAGTGGATAACTATCTTGTCTTAAGGGTTAAACTAGAATAATCATTTATCTTTTTATTTATGGAGACCCAGACCGAGACCGAGACCCATGGGGATAGTTTAACCGACTTTATGGAACAGCTAGACTGGGCCTCTCTAACCCAGGCGGATCAAGTTCGTCTCATCAAAGTTTATGAAACATCGGTAGAAATTCACCAAAACTGTTTAAAAAAAAAGCAAATAGCGGTCAAGGCCCTGGATGGTAGACATGTCACATCCTAGGGTCAGGAAGGTTTCTAGGGTCTTCATCATTTCATCTTTTTCATCTTTTTCATCTTTCCTTATCCTTTTCTCTGGTTCCATCTAAGATAAGCAGATAAATAAAAATTGGACTTAAGCCTTTTTATCCATCTGTTATTAAAACCCGATGAGTGAAAGCCCATCCCTAACCCCGACCCTTTCTGAATTAATGGCTAAACGCGAGGCTATTTACCAACGTCAGAGGGAGTTAAATCAAGAACTAAATCAGCTAGAAACTGATTTGAAACAGGTCAAAAAAGAAATCTTAAAAACGTGTGACCACGTCTGGGAAAGGGAAGATGTCTATTGTGGCCCCTATGATAAACCAGATAATATTTGTCGTCGGTGTAATTCTATCCAGTATCGGTTTTAAGCTACTTTCCTCTTTTCTGAGTATGTCTTTTCACCTTTTCCAGGTCTTGGTAGTATTGGATCCAAGCGGATTGGATGGGAGTCATGGAGTATTGGACCTGGGGCCAGTAGGGTCTTATTTTTTCTGGAAAGTCTGAGGGACAGGGTCTACTAGGTCCGTCCAGACGACTAATGGGTTGGTTTGAGTTGATACTAGTAAAATCTTGTCGGTCGTTCATGTTAGGTTTAGATGAGATATAACATAGTAATGTGGTTCAAATTTTTTTGTTGTCTTTTTGGAAAAAGGACGCAAAAACTGGATGACCCGTTGGGTCATTGGGGAGGGAAGGTGAGGTGAGGTGAGGTGAGGTGAGGTAATAAAAATAGTGACTGGGATTAAGAGTTCCAAAATGTCACGGAAATAGTTTTTTTTGGAAAAGTGTGTGAAATATTATAGGATCTAATAGTATCAAAACATGACGTTTGGCAGAAAAAACAAACAACGCCGAAAACAATATAACGCCCAGAACACCCCAGTAAAGGAGTATCAATGTCGGAACTCTCATCCAGAATGTCCGGATGAAGTTTGCTATACCTCGTGTCCCTGTGATCGTTTTATAGCCTCATCCTCACAACCCTGTAATTGTTCTGCTGCCATTTGTCGTTAATTAACAATGATCTTATCCGTCTTCTCTAATCTTCTAGTCATCGTGCTGTTATCTTATTTGATGTCTAGAACCATCAGGAGTTATTATCGGTCATGATGTCTGATAATAAGTTTTGATTCTCTCCGACATCATGTCCGATAACTGTCCTATGACGTGGGGGGGTGGAAAAAGGTGACTGGGGAAAGGTGACTGGGGAAAACGGACTGGGGAAAAGTAACTGAAAAAAAATACTATGGAGGTAGGGGGGATTTAGTAGTGGATTTGGGGTCTTCCATTGGTTTGACTAATCTTAATTTTCTGTTTGAGTTCGGATTGGAGATCATCAATGTGGGTGATAATAAAGATTTGATTAAAGAGGAGGGTCAGGGGTTCTAGCATTTCAGGAAGACGTTTCAGATTGTTACTATCAAAGACACCGAAGCCCTCGTCAATAATCAGGGAATTCATACTATTAAAGGGATGTATTTTGGAGAGGGCAATTCTGATGGCGATGGAAATGGCGAATTTTTCAAAGCCGGAACAATAGTCAATGGGGATTTTCTGGTCTTGATCTACTTTAAGAAAGGTGAGTGAGGTGGTTTCATCTAGGATTTCAATCTTAAACCGGGTCATATTCCAGAGGTATTGGTTAATGAGGGTTTCTAGGGTTTTAATTCCTTTTTTATTAAGATAGAGGGGATAGTCTTGGGTAATTTTTAGATATTTACTGTAGAGATCTAGATCATATTGATGAATATCCCGGTCATTAAGAAGTTGGCATCGGATCTCCTGTCTTTCTCGTTGTTGTTGTTGGGTTTGACTGGTCTCTTGAATTAGGCGATGATGGCTGGCTAATTGTTGTTCCCTGTTTTGTAATTCTGCTTCTAGTAATCTGGGTGGAGAGACAACTACTTTTACTAATTCGGTGGTCACCTGGTCTAGTTGTTGTTGGAGGGAACCTAGTTGTTGGTCTATCTCGTTATTTTTCTGGAGGTCACATTTCATTTGGGTCAGGCTTTCAATCTCTTGGGTCTGTTGTTGAATGGTTTGTTGTTTGGTATTGAGGGATTGGGTCAATTGATTGATTTCCTGGTCTAGTTTCGTATTTTCTTGGATATGATGTTTTTCCTGGATAAAGGATTTCATCTCAGTTTGTTCGGATTGGAGTTGCAGTTGATATGTTTGTCTTTGGGTGGTCAAGTGGGTTTCTTGGTCTTGTAATAGTCTTAGTTCGTTTTGGAGTTGGGTTTCTTTGGTTTCCTGGTTTTTTAGTTTTTGGGTGAGTTGTTCTAGTTGTTGTTCTTTCACCTGGGCCTGTTGAAAGTCGGTGAATTCTTGTTGTAGTTTTTGGATTTCTAGCTGATCTTGTCTTTTTTTATCTAGAGTAGTTTTGGTTGCCACCTGGCGTCCATATTCCTTAAATTGTTGATAAATAGAGGGAATTTGTTGGTGTTGGTCAAGATAGGTCTGATGGTCTTGGGAGATGATGATATTGTCCTTTAATTGTTG
>WLWG01003531.1_pt1 | contig 10477 bp, 33 predicted proteins | sample 6712871 | NCBI WGS metagenome assembly WLWG01 (sample SAMN12718693, study PRJNA515312) | sponge metagenome | isolation source: marine sponge | host: Mycale hentscheli | place: New Zealand: South Island, Marlborough, Capsize Point | collected 2003-05-01 | reverse complement strand
GACTTTGCAATAGATCAGATGGCAGAGCAATTTGAGAACTGCGAAGAAGAAGAATTTGACGTTTATTGGGATAACTATTACGGAGAGGATGCATAATGGAAAAACGAATCGAAATGTATGATAAAATACTCGTTAATGATAGTAAAAACACTCTTGAAGATTGGATGACAACCCACGGAGAAATCACGATGGGTGCTGAGATGACCGAAGACGTAAACCGCATCATCGACGAAGCAGTAGAACGTAGAATGAGAATCAGACAAGATTGGATGCTGCCCGATAGAAGTTAATATAATAATAATATAAATAGGAAACAAATACCTATCAAATAATTAAATAATCCGCACACGTATTATACGTATACGTACCATCGGGGGGGCAGCCCCCCTCATGCCAAAGTCAACAGTAAAACAAAAAAAAGTTTTTTATAGGTGGGACGGCGGATGTCCAACCCCCCGTGCTATACTAGACGCATGAAGAATAAAGGAAGAGAGAGAGAAGAAACATTCACCTTCGGGCCTTTCGAGGTCACTGTGTATCCCGCTACCAACGAAGAAGATGAGTGGGTTGAAGTTGAAGAAAGTTAATTGGTAGGACGGCGGATGTCCTACCCCCTGTGGTATACTACTAGCATGATGATTAAAGAAGATAAGAGACAAGCCACCTACGAACTCTGGTTTCTGGGTGACTTCTGCGAGTCCGGCGTCAAATGTCGGAGCACATTCAATAGCCTTCTGCGTGAGGCAATGGAGATGATGAAGGACGCCAGCGAAACTGGACTAGACTTCGGTGGAGTTGAGATTTGCGCTGTGAGCGCAGACGGTAAAGAAGTTGAAACCGTCTGGTGTTCCCGAATGGAGAATTACAAGAAAGTTAATCGGTAGGACAGCGGATGTCCCACCCTGTATGGTAGAGTATATTTATTATGATGATAGAAGACCAACAAGTAAAAGTAGGCGACGAAGTTCGCGTAGGTATGCAACTGATGATAGTTGATGAAGTGACAGAATTTGACACCGTGATTGTGATTGACCAAGACGGCGAAGAATTAGAACTAACAGAAAGCGAGATTGACGTTTTTATTAACCGCTAAAAATTATGAGTATGAGTAACAACAAAAGAACCGAGTTAGACGGTCAGAAGGTTTACGCACACGGCGTGAACAAGGACACCCACTTCAACACCCCACAGGGGCCGAAGCCATATCCAAAAGTCAATTATGACAAGATGTGGAACGTGTCGGGGTATTACAATGATAACGATGGTTTCGACATCAGAGATAGGGACTAATCATGAAGAACTATTACATCGAACTTGAGCCAATGGAGAAAAAAGAAACCACGGGTTACAGTGGCCCTGATATGGTTTGCGGTCACTTCCCTAGCGAACACAAGCCAGCTACTCGCCCGTTCGTTAAGGACTTAACACAGGCCATTGATCGCTATTACAATCAGAACAAAAAGTATTGGAACGGTTACGTAGTTGGCGACCTATACGTTCAAGCAGGACGTGAAAAGGTCACAACGTCTTGCCCATCCTACTTTGAAGGACACCGCAGCAAACCCGTTTACGAGAAAGTAAAATGATATGGAATTGATACCAATATTTATGACGGCCACAGTGCTGCTCGCTTTTGTTAGCGATCTTTAATTTTTCGCTTGACAAACCCAGTGGGGGGGCTGCCCCCCGGCCCCAGATGTCAACCACAAAACGCAAAAAAGTTTTTTATAGGTAGGACTGCGGATGTCCAACCCCCTATGTTATAGTGTACGCATGAAAGTTGAGTTGAAGCCAACAAGTGAAGCAAGCAAGCGAACCAAGGAACGCATCGCCCAGCACGGCCCAGTGTTTTGGTGGGAAGGCAAGGACGTTGACGCAAGGCGTGGCGAATGGCTTTTCCGCGCAGAGTCGGGATGGTTTGGCTGGTTGCCCCTAAAAGAATTTGAAATTATTTGAAAAAACCCCTTGACGAAACCGTAAACCTGTGCTATATTATTAACATAATGAACGACGCGATATTCCCAGTAACGAACCCCAAGAACGGCCTAACCTTTTACGTTCAGGCCACCGACCAAGATCACGCCAATCGCATTGCTGCCGCGATGTTATCCAAAGAGGAGGAGACCTCTCAAAAGATCGAGGATGACTACCGCGACATGATGCCCACCAGCGAAGAATTTTACGGGCTTGCGTAATGGCCTTTGATATTACGCACTTACTATATCATCATGATCGAATTAGGAGATCGAGTCGAGACCATGCAGGGTCAAGAAGGCATCGTTGCCGCTTCCCCTCGCAATGGTCAGGGCTGGCTTATTCAACTCGATGGCGGCAAGACTGTCCGCCGTTGGGATGAGGAGCTTTGGCTTTGCGACCAAGAGGATGCCCGAATGGGCTTCGACGGGGAATAACCCCACAACCCCCGCGAGGGGGCTTTTTTTTGCCTTATTGGGACATTTTATGCATGACAGTTTTTGCGGGGGGCAGCCCCCCTCATGCCAAAGTCAACGCAAAAAGAAAAAAAAGTTTTTGATTGGTGGGACTGCGGATGTCCTACCCCCCGTGCTATACTATACGCATGATGATTAAGGAAGACCTCTTCGAAGTAACCCTAGCCCGCTGGGCTGATGGAACCAACACCACGACCCACATCCTCGCAATGGATTTGGAACACGCCGAGCGGATAGCGTGGAAGAAATGGAAAAGCGTAGCGGTAGAACCCGCCAAACCCTTTCCCCGATTCGATGGAAAAAAGATTGGAGAATTTAACAGGTAGGACAGCCAATGTCCTACCCTTTATGCTAGTATTTACCCATGATTATGAACGACATGAAAGAAAAAATCTTCGAAGTAACATTCACCAACGATAGCACTGTATTCGTCAAGGCGACGGATAAGGAACACGCCAAACGCATCGTAGAGCGTAACGGCACAGAGTGGTTATCGGCTGAATTGACAGTTGAGATGATCATCAAAAGTATCGAAGAAGCCAAGAACTAAAAAGATTATGAAAGACTATTACATTGAACTATCCGCATTCGAGAAGAGAGTGACTAAGGGCTGGGGCGGATCGGATAAGATTTGCGGTCACTTCCGTAGCGAACACAAGCCAGCTACTCGCCCGTTCGTCAAAGACTTAACACAGGCCATTGATCGCTATTACAATCAAAACAAAAGATATTGGAAGGGCTACGTGGTTGGCGATCTGTACGTTAAGACAGAACGCGAAGAAGTCACAGCATCCTCTCCTGCATACTTCGAGGGACACCGTAGCAAACCCGTTTACGAAAAGGTATAAGACAATGAAGAACATAAACGCAACATTAGACACAGACGAGAAGCACATGACCATTGACGGAGTGCTTCACTCGGTCATCGACCACCGCACCTTCGACGACTTCGGGGGAACGCTTGAGAGCTTTAAGGTTATGGATGTGATGGCTAACGTGCGAGTCGTACACAGTAACGATGACGCGCTGACATTCTATGAAGATGAATTTGCTCCTGACTATGCCTAGAAAAATTACCACATACCATGCGAACCTACGCAACAGCAACACGGAAGAACGCAAGACCGTGCGCGTTGAAGACTGCGCCGATGCTTATGACGCTTACTTGCGCGGTGATAAAGTTTGCAAGACACTTGGCCCGTTGTGGTGGACTGCCACCGTTCAACGTTACAAACTAAAAGAACTAAAAGCATTATGATAAGAGGAACATTATCTAACAATCCCGCATGGGGTCATGGCGTTATGCGTTACGTTGCCGAACAAGGCTGGACACAAAGCAAGATTGCCGAATGGCTTGGATGCTCACAGGCGAACGTATCTTATTGGGCGCGTAAGTTAAAAGTTAAAACCATTGGTATGAATTAATTGTATTAACATAATGGGTAGTACGTACACGTATTACCTGCGAGGCCCCCGCCCCCCGCCGGGAATACTGCAAGCCTAAAAGGAAAAAAAGTTTTTTATAGGTGGGACAGCCTTTGTCCTACCCCCTGTGGTAGACTAATAGCATGATGATTGAGAAAGCAACATACACCCTCTGGGACGGAAGCAAACTCCTCCACACCTACCCTCACACCCGTGAGGGCTACACCGCAGCCCTAGAACAAGCCGCAGATTATGGCGGCTACTGGCTTAAGGTTTTTTCCAGCAGAGATGACCTTGTATGGTCAGCGAAGATGGCAGAACAATTTGAAGAAAATGAATGGTAGGACAGCGGATGTCCTACCCCCCATGCTATACTAATCACATGATGAAAATGAAGAACGAAGAAAACCAAAACGAATTCAAGAGCAACTTCCACGAGTGGCTCGCTGAGATGAACAGAAGGCGGGAGATCAACCGCAAGCGCGATGAAGAGCAAGCCTACTGGAACCAACCCCTAGACACCAAAGACAGGGACTAGAAGATTATGAAAAACGAAGAAATGCAATTAGTAAACGACAATGGCACTTGGAAGATCAAGTGGAACGATGGATTTGAGCGCAGCTTTGAATCCTTCTTTAAGGCGAAGCTACATTTCGTAGCGTTGGTGAATCAACAAATCGCAATGGAGCGTTAAGATTATGAAAGACAAACTAACAACCGAAGAGAAGATCAAGAAAATGCGCTTTGAACGCGCTAAGGAAGAGGCCCAAGAACTCATCCGCAAACGCAAGAAGCGTGAAGAAGAAGAGGCGGCGGAAGCCTACTGGAACCAACCCTTAGACACCAAAGACAGAGACTAGGAAAAGATCATGAAAAACTATTACATTGAACTTGAGCCACTAGAGAAAAAAGAAACCACGGGTTACAGTGGCCCCGATATGGTTTGCGCTCACTTTCGTAGCAAACACGAGCCAGCCACTCGCCCGTTCGTTTGGGATATGCAATGCGCCATTGACTTCTATTACAATCAAAACAAAAGATATTGGAACGGCAAGATCGTTGGCGATCTATACGTTCAGAAAGGGCGTGAAGAAGTAACGTGCATGAGTCCCGCTTACTTTGAAGGACACCGAAGCAAACCCGTTTACGAAAAGGTATAAAAAAAGTTGACAGGGTGGCACGGGGGCGGCTGCACGATCCGTGCCACCGTGTACCGCAAGAAAAAATGGTAGGCAAGGCGGGACTCGAACCCGCAACCCTCGGTTTAGAAGACCGATGCTCTATCCAATTGAGCTACTTGCCCGTAAGCTATCGAAGTTTATAAAATTTATGTCTATTTATAACAACAAGCGGTTTTATAGGTATTTTTACTTTCTTACCTTTTCTTCTTCATGTTTTATACAACCAGACAGGCTTTTTGTCTATATGGCAACAATGGTCTGCGTAATTAATAAAGTTTCTTCGTAACGTGTTAAGGTTTACCGCAAGACGTTTTGCGTAAGCTGCTTGTGGTGTATTTAATAAGCTAGGGAGTTTTTTACGGTTTGGGTCGTTCTTATTCCAGCAAGAGAATTGCCAATCTTTAAGGCATACCTGCGTGGGCGTCTGCTTCCATGCGATAGACCTCTGGGCAATGATACAGGCGACTGCATACATTCCAACCTCCCCTTCTCCGCGTGCTTCTCCAAGGATTGTCATCGCGACAATCCTTTGCTCTTGAGTTAATCGGAGCGAATCACCACGCAGTAAAGGGCATAAGATAAAAATAGTGACAATATAAATAGTGACATTGAAGAGTTTCATGATTATTTCCTTTTGTCGGGCCAAGAAAGCCAGTCGAGAAGAAACTTGCGCGAACGCCAGCCGTCGTTCAATACGTCAATTTCATTCCTTGGAATCCAACCTCGCCAACCGTCTTGAGCCTTAAGCTCCCACGAATGCACTCCATCTAGACGATCACGACGCATTAAGGTGAAAGCCATAGCGCAACCACGCCCATCTTTGAAATCTTTGCCTCGTGGGGTTCCGTGTTGACGGATGCGATCCTTGGTGCGATGGGTGGCAGTCGGTTTGGGTTGTAGGATAACTGTTGTTTCGTTCATCGAGATCATTAAACCAAAATTCGGCTAACAATGCAAGAACTTTTTTTAAGTTTTTTACTCTTCTTTTTCTGACTCAAGGTGCGCTTCTCCCCTTTGGAGAATCTCCACAAACTTTTCAATAGCTTGCTCTTTCGCGTCGTTTTCTGTATCTGCCTCAACGGCAATCATATTCTCGAATGTGATAAAGTATGTCATTTTAATTTTTAGTCTTCTATTCCCTTAAAAATAGCATCCCCGTAATGAGTGCCTTGAAGCGATTGGATATGTTCAATAATGTCTTGGCTTATATCGGCCCAATCCACTTCATCCATGCAGGATTGAGAAATTTCAGCCCAGTCATCATCCTCTTTTAGCAAGGGAGCAAACTGCTCCTTGTCCCATGTAGCTACAATCAGACTATCTTCTGGATTATAGCTCTTCTTTAGCTCTTCAATAATATCTTTTACTTTCATAATATAATCTGTATTTGGTTACTATTTGATTGGTATTTGTTTCGTATCTAACTCCTATTTGGTAACATCCAATCCTCTCGGATGCGTTTGGTTCGCTGCACTGATTGTTCAATGATTCGGTGAACATCTTCGACCATCTCGCTACCCATTGTGACTTCCCCATGAGTAGTCAACCAATCCTCAAGGTCATCCTTGATTCGGTTAATCATTATTCTATCGTGTTGATCTTGTTTGTGATTATGTTCCATTATGCATCCTCTCCGTAATAGTTATCCCAATAAACGTCAAATTCTTCTTCTTCGCAGTTCTCAAATTGCTCTGCCATCTGATCTATTGCAAAGTCATAAACAAATTTGTCACCCCATGAGTTAACCGTGTCACGGGCAAGTTGTTCTATTCTTTCTGGTGTTTTCATTCACCGTCCTCCAACATCTCTTTTAGTTTCTTATCGCCTTGAGTGATAATTAAATCGTCCTCCGCTTCCAATTTCTCAAAGTTGTCTGCTACGATTTGGCAAAGGTCATCTCTGCCGTGATCGCTATGCACAAACGCAACGCTATCAAAATAAGACAAGATATCTTGTTGAATTTTCTCTCTACATTCTTCTTTAGTCATTATGCGTCCTCCTTACATGAAACGTGACGTACCGCGTCATTGTCGGGTGTGTAAGAATACTCGGAGTGAACCAAGTCGCCCGCACCATCCAACACTTCGTTTACTGCGTTTTGCTCGCTGGTTGCTTCAACCTCGAACGTGGCACAGTGAATCTCGTTTAGTTCTACTCTATACAGTTTTTTCATATACTAATCTTCCAGTCGTGTTTCTACCACATCATAACCATCCGCGTCAATCAAATCATACAGATGATCATAACTTTTAGCTTTCATAGTTGCCCACCACTCGTTTTCGCCATCGCTCAATAATACAGAAAAGGTTTCCATTTTTAATCCTCCACAATTTTAAGTTTCGCAATATAATTGCCGTTTGAATCTGCCTCGCTACATTCATGCCCCACACTGTCAATCGCTTGGCGACCTACGGTGTCAGCAATTTTACACAGAATCTTTTCTAATTCCATGCAGGTATGGGGTTGCTCGAATGCTTGGTTGTCCATCTGAATCGTTACTACTGCTTTCATAGTTCGGCTATAATGCCAGAAGGCGGCGGGGATGTCAATTCTTTTTTAACTTTTTCTGGCTTTTGAATCTTCTGCATAAGGTGATACCATTCCAGAACTCTGTCGGTTTGTTGTTCTGCTTCCTTATCGCTCATACATAAAGTTACACTTATAACTTAATTAAGTCAAGCATTGTTAATAACTTTCTAGGGTACAGGGTGGCACAAAATTTGCAGCGGCTTCCGTGCCACCGTAAAGTTTTCGTAAAAAGGGCAGTTTTCTCCGATGCGAAATATCGCGTTTTTAAGAAACTTGCCGATCACTATTTACGTTTTTTGGTTGGTAAATTGATTTGTCGATCATTTATGAGCGGCTAATTAGAAGAGAAAATATGGGGAGTTTTTTTCGGCGTGCTACCTTTCTGTGGTTCCCCACACAGACCTTTCGTTTATATTCTCACGTTATTGTAAGAAATTGTTTACTGGTGCTTCCTCGTCCCTAGTGGTCTATTCCTTTTTTGCGCCGCCACTCGCTACGTTAGGTTTGCCAAGGCTGTGTTTCGCCTCCCAGTAAATTTATAGCTATGGCTGTGCCACATGACTGCACCCAGCTTTATGAAGGTTGCGATCCCTCTATCTTGGGTTTTATCCCAAGGCTGACCATAGCAAGTTGTTTGATAGTCAAGTGCCAAGCGAACTTACGTTTCTTTTCTAGGTTAATTCCTACCTCAAAAGATTATCCGCTCTTTGAGCTTACCAGTGAGGCGCGTTTCCCGCGTTGCTTGGCTACGGGTATGTTTTTCTGACTATCAAAGTCGGGAACCCACGTTGATTACTCGGTTCGCCTGACAGGTTACATCGACTGAGTTCGGAGTCTACTCCGCTGGGTTCCTTAAATTGTCTCTCTCAAAGAACTGACGTAATTATGCCTTAAAACTTAATTAAGGTCAACCTAAAAAGGTTCGATATCATCATTTTTTTCTTCGTCATCTTCTGCTGCTTTAAGGGTATCCTTTAGCACCTGAATAGGATCATCGGATAAACGGATATACTCGGCTAGCGTCCTCAAAGGTTCAAAGTCTTCTGAAGACGTTTCGCTCCATCTGTTTTCATCAGCAAGCCAAATCCATGATTGGCCTGTGTTATCATTTTGAAAAATTGCAAAACGTTTATGTATTTCGTTCATACTTTGCCTTTATATACAAGTTGACCACCATCTGTTGAGTGACGGTAACGCTGTTTGCCTGTCTTCATTTTATTGTGACGAATAGCCGTCAGCGTAAATTCTTTTCCACACTTGTCACACTCATAAAGATATTGCCTTTTAACGACTCTAGCGGGAGTCAAATCATAGTCATGGCAGCGGTCAGGGAACAAGTTAAACTTACGCATCACTCTTGCCCAATTGCGTCCATGACCTCTATGCCCTAAAGCCTTATAAGCAACAAGGTGTGCAAACTCATGACCAATGGTTTGCTTTATATAATGATCTTTATACTTCGCCAAAGCCTCCATGTTTATGCGAATCATGTTTTGATTCAGGTATGCTTGACCGCCTACCGTTCCCTTTAAGTCCCAAGTTAACTTTGGCAAGTCTTCGTCGTAATCAAACCAATCAAGTGCTGCTTGGTTCAAAGTCGTTAGTCGTTCTTTAATTAGTTCCTCGTACATCATTAAGAGTGATACTATAGAAAAAACGTTTTGAGGTCAACAATAATCGCGATTTTTTTTAACTAATTTTTGGTACAGGGTGGCATGGATCGTGCAGCGGGTTTCGTGCCAACCGTGTACTTTTAAGGGGAGCGCAGCTTCGGCATCAAGAGGCCACCTGAAAAGGTGACGTTGGGCTTTGCTGCGCCCCCCATCAAGTACTTAACTCTGAGGAGCTACCCGACTAATAACAGGCTTACCAGCTACACGAGCGTTAGTCTCGTCAATATATTGGTCAACCTCGGATTGAGTTGCGATACGGATATCGCGAATCATCGCGCCTTCTTGTTCCTCCTTGTGAAAATCCATCACAGGGCGAATGTGAGAAACGCTACCAATATAGCGTTCGGTACGGCCTTTAGCCATGTTGCGATAAAGCGAACCACGCTTCATCTCCGATAGGGTTAGTTGTTCATCTTTCATCTGTTTCTATATTACTTTCTTTATAGGTTTAGGTCAATACTTTTTTAACTATTCTTTTACCAAAGCGTGACGATCTTCAACGTGAACAGTTACGGTGCGTCCCGACTCTTTCAGCAAAGGTAGAAAAGCCCAAACGCCATCCCTGCGAACCTCAATAAGCCACGCTTCGCTAACTGCTTTTGACTCGCCTTCCTTCGTTAAGTCGTCTCGCACTAAAACAAAGCTTTTATGTTGATAAGGATCATAAGTAATCTTCAACCACTCCTCTGGGTGAATGCCAGTTGTAGGATCATCGATAAAAGATGCCCTCATACGCTTGCCTTGAATGTAAGCGTGAACATTCTTGCGACCCTCGTCGCGTACTCGCTGATTACCCTTTGGCCCTACCCGCAAAATAGGCCGAGATATTGCAATCTCTGTAACGTGATCCTCAACAATGCCTTTATCATTCTTCACGCTGTAAACTTTCGTGCCATCTTCGAGAGTCTGGTGAAGGTTGCGGTAAACTTGTACTTGCCCTTTCATATGTATAACCTACTACAGTTTCTTAACTAAGTCAAGCTATTGTGAATAACTCTTTGATTTTGTGAATAACCTTGAAGTACAGGGTGGCATGAAATTTGCAGCACGCCCCGTGCCACCCTGCAAGCCTTAAAACGCCCCCGCTTGCGCGGGGGCGTGGTGGTTAGGCGTCGCAATCTGTAAGATTTTCTGCGCTTACAATTCCCGTAGTATAAAACTCGCCGCCTTTTTTATATCTTACAAAAACCTCTCTATTGTCTAGAAGCTTTTGCCAGCG
>WLWG01003530.1_pt1 | contig 10478 bp, 17 predicted proteins | sample 6712871 | NCBI WGS metagenome assembly WLWG01 (sample SAMN12718693, study PRJNA515312) | sponge metagenome | isolation source: marine sponge | host: Mycale hentscheli | place: New Zealand: South Island, Marlborough, Capsize Point | collected 2003-05-01 | reverse complement strand
GTGGGTGAACCAAGGGATGTACGAGGAGAACGGCGATGCCGCTGATGCCCAAGAGGGTCAAACACCGAAAAAGCCAAAGAGGTCGTATAAGAGGTGAGGCGACTCGTGGAAACAGGGTCATCTTCGGCGAATTCGGCCTCCAAGCCGAACAACCGGGGTGGCTTCCTGCTGCCACGATTGAGGCCGGCCGAATTGCCGCCCAGCAGTATCTGCGAGGCGGTGGGCGGCTGTACATACGCGTGTTTCCACATAAATCAATTACCTCCATCCCGTTGGAAACCCGTATGGGTAAAGGGAAAGGAGAACCTGATTTTTGGGCCGCAGTTATACGTCCGGGAACGGTTCTGTTTGAGATTGGTGGTGTGACGGAAGATGTTGCAAAGGTGTGCTTTGCCAGGCTTGCTCACAAGATGCCGGTACGAGTGCGAATGGTAAAAAAGAGGACAATGTAGTTCAGGAGAATCCGAGTTCGGTGTGTCCACAGAGTCCGACGGTCTCATGTTCAGAAAAGAAATTAATCGATGACGAAGGCAACAGAATTACGAGAAATGAGTGACGAGCAGATTCGGCTTGTCTGGAAAGACGCAGCTGAATCGCTGTTTCGTCTGCGGATTCAGTCTCAGACGGAAAAGCTGGCTTCACCGTCTGAAATGCAAAAACAGAGAAAGCTTATTGCTCGTTGCCAGACGGTTTTAGGAGAGCGTAGTCGGGAGTCGGCTGTTTCCGATGAAGGAACAAGTACGGAAACCGATTCAACTTCTACAGTGAGCAATAATTAGAATTAAGTTTGAACGAGAGCAAAAGAGCACGTCAGTGGCTTAGTCGATAAAAAACAAAAACGTAATCAGCGGCACAGGCCCGCTAGGACAAAAAATATGCCAAAAAAAGTTGAGACCGGCACAGTAACAAGTGCTGCAGCAAGTAAAACGCGACGCGTGGAGATTCCTCGTATTATTCGCCATCCAAAATATGGTCGAATTTTACATAGCCGAACTGTCTGTCACGTGCACGACGAGGCAGACGAGTCGGCGGCCGGTGATCTTGTTGAGATCATGGAGTGTCCTCCGCGAAGCAAGACAAAACGTTGGGAATTGGTTCGGGTTGTCGCAAAAAGCACGGCGGTTGACTTGGCTGCATTGCGGTCTGGAGCAAGAGCTACGGAGATGCGCGAGGCATCAGTTCGTGACGAAGAAGCAAAGGCAACGGGTCAGGCCAGTGAGGCGACTGCAGGCGGTGCAGGTGATGAAGAGGGAGTTGACGGATGATTCAGATGCAGTCGCGGCTCACAGTCGCTGATAACACAGGCGCGAAAGAAGTTATGTGCTTCAAGGTTCTCGGTGGTAGCAAGAAGCGCACCGCTGGGCTTGGAGATGTAATTGTCTGTAGCGTGAAAAGTGTTATCCCTGGAAGTGATGTCAAAAAGAAGGCGGTTGTGAAAGCGGTTATTGTCCGTGTGAAGAGCCCGACTCGCCGAACGGACGGGAGTTACGTACGGTTTGATTCCAATGCCTGCGTGATCGTTGATAGTGATAAAAATCCTAGGGGTACTCGAATATTTGGTGCCGTAGCCCGTGAGTTGCGAGACCGTAATTTCATGAAAATTGTGAGTCTGGCAAGTGAGGTGATTTGATGTTGATTCGTACAGGTGACACAGTTGAAGTTCGATCAGGTAACTCTCGCGGTACGCGTGCGCGTGTCCTCTCGGTGGATTCAGCCAGCGGCAAACTTGTTGTTGAGGGAGTGAACCGGGTCTACCGCCATATAAAAAGAAGCCAGAAGAATCCTCAAGGGGGACGGCTTAGCAAGGAAATGCCGATTGATGCATCGAACGTCTTGCTCGTCTGTTCTGCTTGTGGGAAAGCATCTCGTCTCGGTGTTGCGCTGGCGGACGGAACAAAAAAACGCATCTGTCGGAAGTGTCAGGGTGACCTAGGCGAGGTTGGTCGATCGAGGGCCATCTGAGGGTAGTTTTTATTTTTGTGTGTAGTGTTGGTGATTAAGTAAACAGGCAAGACGATAGATTTACGGATACGGTTGAATTAAGGGAAACGGAAATGGCAAAAAAGTCAAAATCTGCAAAAGGTTCAGGAAGTGAATCTGCCTCTGGAACACCGAGGCTGCAGGAGATCTACAACAATACGGTCCGTCCAGCGCTTGCAAACGAGCTGTCCAAAAAGAATCCTCACGCGATTCCACAGATTGAAAAGATTGTGATAAATATGGGCGTCGGGACGGCAGTCACAGAGAAAAAACATCTTGAAGAAGCGATGTCAGCACTTGGTCAGATCGCGGGTCAAAAGCCTGTGGCGACGCTCTCACGAAAAGCCGTTTCCGGTTTTAAATTGCGAGAGGATCTACCAATTGGATGCAAAGTCACGCTGAGAGGACGCAGAATGTACGAGTTTCTCGATCGCCTTATCTCGATGGCGCTTCCACGAGTGAGGGACTTTCGTGGCTTGTCGGCGACCGCTTTTGACGGTTGCGGCAATTACAGTCTCGGCCTATCAGAGCAAATGGTTTTTCCGGAAATCAACCCTGACAAGTTTACTCGCCCGCAGGGCATGAATATTACCTTGGTGACAACAGCTCATTGTGATGATGACGCCCGAGTCCTGTTGCGAGCGATGGGACTTCCTATGAAGAAAACCGAAGAGGAAGGAGGGACTGCGGCGTAGCAGTTCTGCAAATAACCTTATGCCGTCAACACTTAGTAGTGGCGGTTGGTAAAGATTATGGCAAGTAAATCCAAAATTGCCGCTGCAAAGCGGCCACCGAAATTTTCGACCCGAACTATTCGTCGATGCATGCTGTGTGGCAGGCCTCGAGCGGTTTACCGCAAGTTTGGAACCTGTCGCATTTGTTTCCGGAAGTTGGCTGATCAAGGCAACATTCCGGGTGTTCGTAAGGCCAGTTGGTAGGAACGAAATCATATGATGACCGACCCGATAGCCGACATGCTCACTCGTATCCGAAACGCTGTTCGTGTTGAACGGCCAACGGTAGACGTGCCCTTTTCGAAGGTGAAGCGTGGCCTGGCAGATGTATTGAAAAAAGAAGGATTCATTTGGGATTGGCGCGAAGTCGAGTCCACGCCGGCTCCGGTGCTCCAGATTGAATTGAAATATGGTCCCAATGGTGAGCGGTTAATCCGTCATATCAAAAGGATTAGCACGCCAGGCAGACGCGTCTACAGCAGGTCGGCCCGTCTTCGTCCTATCCTTGGTGGGCTTGGTATATCAATTCTCTCCACCTCAAGTGGTGTCGTGAGTGATAGAGAGGCTCGGCAGCGAAAACTTGGTGGTGAAGTTTTGTGTGAACTGTGGTGAGTTCTGAGAAAGAAATTGTAAGTTCGGTATCGATGGACTCAGTCCGATGATTGTCGCTGAGTCGAGAGAAAGGTTTCCAGCATGTCACGAATAGGTAAATCGCCCGTTGCCATCCCTCAAGGTGTCAATGTGAAGGTTGACAGCCGTTTAGTATCGGTTGAAGGTCCACTCGGCAAGTTGGAGCATGAGCATCACCCAGCGGTACGTGTAGATGTAGACGACTCTGCAGCAATCATTCGTGTTTCGAGGGATGACGACGCGAGGCAGTCGAGGTCTCTTCATGGACTGACTCGAGCGCTCGTCAATAACATGGTTGAGGGTGTTACCAAAGGTTATGAAAAACGGCTAGAGATTGTTGGAGTGGGCTATCTTGCAGTTCTACAAAAAGATGTGTTGCAGTTGCGGGTTGGTTTTGCGAACGAACTTCACGTTCCAGTACCAAAGGGTTTAAATGTTACCTGCCCTGACCAGACTCATATCAATATTAAAGGCATCGACAAACAATTGGTCGGACAGTTTGCTGCAGAGGTTCGTTCGCTACGGAAGCCGGAGCCTTATAAGGGTAAAGGAATTCGTTACGAAAATGAACAAGTGCGTCGCAAGGCAGGTAAGGCAGTCACGAAATAACGCAAGGTGCCCCAAGTGGCTGATAGCGTGCTAACGAGGAGAATCTGAAATGGATCATGCGAAATCAATACTGCGACAACGAACACGTCGCCGCCAGCGCGTTCGCAAACCGCTTCGAGGTACATCGGAACGGCCACGGTTATCTATCCGCCGTAGCCACAAACACATTTATGCACAAGTAATTGATGACGCATCTGGCAAAACTGTCGTTGCAGCAGCTACGGTTGAGCCGCAAATCAAGTCAGATGTAGATTTTGGTGGTAATCGCAGCGCTGCTGTTGCCATCGGCAAGGCTGTTGCTGAACGGGCGAAAGCAGCAGGGGTATCACGAGTCTGTTTTGATCGTGGTTCGTGTCGTTATCACGGCCGTGTTGCAGCGTTGGCTGAAGCAGCACGTGAAGCAGGGTTAGAATTCTAAGCGAAAAATTTTCAGGAGACTAAGCGTGGCAGCAAACACATCAGGTGGACGAGAATCCCGAGCAGGTGGCGAATTCACTGAAAGAGTGGTGAAGGTTCGTCGATGTGCGACTGTTGTCAAAGGGGGGCGGCGCTTTAGCTTTGCGGGCCTCGTTGTTGTTGGGAATGGAAAGGGTAAGGTTGGCTGTGGGTATGGAAAGGCAAACGAAGTGCCTCCTGCAGTTGAAAAGGGGATTAAAGATGGCATGAAGAACCTCGTCGAGGTTCCTTTGGTCTCTGGAACGATCCCACACCGTGTTGAAGGATGGAGCGGGACATCAAAAATCATTCTGTTGCCTGCCAGCCCAGGTACAGGAATTATCGCTGGTGCTGCAGTGCGAGCTGTCTGCGAATCAGCTGGCATTAAAGATGTCCTAACAAAATCCCACGGTTCGGTGAATCCATTAAACCTAGTGAAAGCCACAATTAACGGTCTGAAGCAATTGCGAACACTAGAAGATGTAGAGCGCCTTCGAGGAGTTGCTCTCTCAGAAAATTCATAAGACAAATGTGACACGCGTTCACTTAGAGAAGAATTGATTAAGCAGGTATCTCCATGAGACTCAATGACATTAATAAAAGTGTTCATAAAAACCGTAAACGTTCGCGAATAGGTCGCGGGCCCGGATCCGGGCACGGTAAGACATCGGGCCGAGGCCATAAAGGTCAGGGTCAGTTGGCTGGCTGGAGCGCTCCTTCAATTTTTGAGGGTGGACGAAGTCCAATTATCCGACGGGTTCCAAAACGGGGCTTTAACAACCGTCATGGCAGAATAGTCAAGAGTATCAACGTGTCCGATCTTGAGACGGCATTTGAGGCAGGCGCAAATGTCACGCCTGAACTACTCCGTACGTCTGGTGTCGCAAAAGGCATTTGGCACGAATTAAAGATTCTAGGCGATGGGGAAATTTCAAAGTCGTTGTCGGTTTCAGCACACCGGTTCAGTAAGCAGGCACGTGAGAAAATCTTGGCGGCTGGAGGAAGCGTGAGTGAGGTGCCCGGCCCAGCGGCTCTCGTGAAGGGGCAAAAGAAGGTTCGGGACGCCAAACAATCAGCATCGCCACAGGCGAGTGTTTCAGAGTAAATTAAGGGTTTGTCTGCAGTGCCTATCGAGATTTGATTTCCCCAAATGCTTTTTTGGATTGCGAAAGCCAGTTACTAATTTTTCAACGAATTCGAAATGCTGAAGGAACAGCCAAGGTTTTTCGGAACAAAGACAGGGAGTCGCTGACGTGTTCGAGAAGATAAGAATCATTTTTACGATTCCAGAGTTACGTCAGAAAATCTTACTGACTCTTGGCTTGCTGGCGATTTATCGTGTCGGGTGGCAGGTCCCTTTGCCAATTGTTGATCCAGCCGCGATGCGAGCCTTTGCGGAGGAGTCGGGTGGTATCAGTGATCTCCTCAAGACAGTTGCAGTTTTTTCAGCAAGCCAACTTTCCCAGGCCACAATTTTCGGGCTAGGGATAATGCCATATATTTCTGCATCAATTATTTTTCAGTTATTAGGTACAGTTTGGCCGCCTCTGGAAAGGCTTCAAAAGGAAGGCGAGTCGGGGCGGAAGAAAATCAATGAGTACACACGGTATGCGACTGTTGGCATTTGTCTCCTGCAGAGTTGGGCATATGTTGCGTTTCTTTCGAATACTCGAATTGGTGAAGCATCTCTTATCCAGTCGAGTTTTCTCGTCGATGGGAGTTTGCCATTTTCGTGGCAACTGGTTGCAGTGCTGACAATGACAGCAGGGACGGTTTTCCTCATGTGGCTGGGTGAGCAAATAGATGAATTTGGTATTGGGAATGGAATAAGTTTGTTGATTATGGCAGGCATTCTCGCCGCTATGCCGAGTGCACTTGTGTCACTCGCGGGAGACACAAGTTGGGAGCTTGGTGGAGGCGGTGGGAAAATGGGTATTGAGACAATTCTTGTTTTGGCTGCCCTTTTTGTTGGCGTTGTCGCCGGGGTAGTCTTTATGACTCAGGGGCAACGACGAATTCCAACTCAGAGTGCGAAACATGTGCGAGGGAGAAGAGTGTACGGAGGCACTCGTCAATATCTTCCGCTTCGTGTGAACCAAGCAGGTGTTATGCCGATTATCTTTGCCAGTTCATTGTTGCTATTTCCTCAGATGTTTTTTCAGTATGTGAGCAGCGCTTACCCAGGGAATACGGTGCTGGCGGCACTTCACGATTCATTTACGAGGGGACAGTCCTATCTTTACAATATTTGCTATATCGCGCTTATCTACTTCTTTTGTTATTTTTGGACAGCAATCACATTTAACCCCAAAGAAATGGCTGACAATCTAAAGAATTTCGGCTCATTTATTCCTGGCTACCGACCAGGCAAGAGAACTGCCGACTATCTTGAGCGGGTCATGGAGCGAATTACATACGTTGGAGCAGGGTTCCTTGCTCTCGTTGCAGTCATTCCGACAATTGTGAGTGGAGCACTTGGCATCCCTGCTCAGATTGCTAGTTTTTATGGGGGCACCGGTTTGCTTATTGCAGTGAGCGTTGCGTTCGATCTTGTTCAAAAAATTGATAGTCATCTTGTGATGCGCAACTACAGTGGTTTGCTGGAGAAGTCATAACGTGATCTGTCACAACCATATGTAGCTTGGTTGCTTCCTTTTTGCCGTTTGAGCCTCTTACGTCGGCTTCATATCCCTCTAGTTTCATTCCATGGTCATGTAGTCCTATGCGGATAATCCTGATTGGACCACCGGGGGCAGGGAAGGGGACGCAATGCGAGAGACTCGTCAACTTTCTTCGAGTGCCACACCTCTCGACAGGCGAAATGTTACGGGCCGCCATTGCACAGGGAACAGCTGAAGGAAAAGAGGCCTCCTTCTATATGCAAGCGGGCCAGTTGGTCCCGGATCAGCTCGTACTTGGATTAGTAACTCGCCGACTGAAGGACCAGGATTGCCGGGGAGGCTGCCTTCTTGACGGGTTCCCGAGAACAATTAATCAAGCAGAAATGCTTGATGATCTTCTCGAGCGACAAGCAATGAGCGTTGACGGTGTGATCGAACTGTCCGTTCCTCAAGAAGAACTTGTTCGTCGTATGCTGGCACGAAAACGTGAAGATGATAGCCCAGAAGTGTTCGCTCGTCGAATCGAAAGTTTTGAAAAGCAGACAGCCCCTTTACTTCAATATTATAAATTACAAGAGAAATTAAGAAGTGTGAATGGGCTGGGTTCTGCTGATGATATCTTTGATCGGGTTCGGCAGGCAATCCGTGCATTTCGTCGAGCAAAACGCTAGAACATTTGAAAAGGACATGCAGTAAATTGAAGCATTTCGGATGTGCTCTGTATTGTTAAGAAGAGGCTATGGCAGGATTGTTTCCTGCCTCCTCGGTAGTCTTGGTGAAGAGGAAGAACTGACGTGCTGAAGCTAAAATCGAGTCGAGAGATAGAGGCCATGCGAAAGGCTGGCCTTGTTGTTTGGGAAGCTCATCAAATTGCGAAACGTCTGGTTCGTCCGGGAGTAACAACTGGTGAAATTGATCAGGCAGTGGAGAAGTTTTTTGAGGAGCAAAATGTAGTACCACTCTTTAAGGGTGTCCCGGGGCGAGTGCCTTTTCCTGCCGTATGCTGCATATCGGTAAATGATGAAGTCGTGCATGGAATTCCTGGTTCTCGAAAGTTGGTCGAAGGCGATATTATCAGCATCGATACCGGCTGCAAACTGAAGGGCTGGTGTGGTGATTCCGCTTTTACACATGCCGTTGGCGAAGTAGATGACGAAGTTCAGAAACTCTTGGACTGTACGTCGGGTGTTCTGCAACTGGCGATCAAACTAATGGGCTCACGAAATCGTTGGGGTGATGTTGCATCAGAAATGGCGACCTTTGTTCGAGATTATGGGTTTGCCGTTGTTGAGAATTTTGTCGGTCATGGCATAGGCAAAAACATGCATGAGGATCCTCAGGTGCCAAATTTCTGCTCTCCATCGTTTCGTCGTAAGCATGATTTTGAGCTGGAACCAGGGCTTGTTATCGCAGTGGAACCCATGGTGAACATGGGGACAAAAAAAGTACGACCGTTACCAGATTTCTGGACCCAATCAACGGCTGATGGGAAGTATAGTGCTCATTTTGAGCACACAATAGCAATGACCGAGGATGGCCCGTGGGCTCTCACCGCGGCCCCCCAATCTGGAGAAGAAGAAGAAACGACTGGTGTCGCGACAACGACTCAGGGGTAAGCGGTTCATGCTCAACTCCCCTCATGGCTGCTTGGAATTCGCTCGATAGCCGGGAATTCGTGGGCCTACTTGTGAACCACCGTTTGCCGTGGCTATACTTCGAGGCTTCGATTTGTTCAGATCAACTGTCTTACTCATGCTGTGAGGTATGGCGCTCTTGCGTCATGATTTCAATGAAAGTTCGTGCCAGCGTCAAACGGATTTGCGATAAGTGCAAGATTGTCCGCCGTCGCGGTGTGGTCTTCGTTTTATGCGACAATCCGCGGCATAAACAACGGCAAGGCTAGTAGAGCGGTTGAGGAAGTGCCGTTATCCGGCGAATCGAGTGATTGAGTCAAAGCAGGTAGTGCTGGAGGCTTGGCAGTTGACCAAACCCAAGCGTTAAATTCAATCTGCTGATTTAATTTAAGGTGTATCACAAAATAGATTTGGTTCGTTCCTGAAAGCTTACCTATGCCACGTTTGCTCGGTGTTGACATACCTTCCGACAAAAAGACTGTCTATTCACTTCAGTACCTTTATGGCGTTGGACCTCGCGTTGCAAGAGAACTTTGCCGCAAGGCTGGCGTGAGTCCTGAAGCTCAGGCAAGGGAACTTCATGAGGACGAGTTAGCGCGTATGGCTTCGCTACTCGACAAGGATTATGTCGTCGAGGGGCAGTTGCGGAGACAAGTAGCTCAAGGAGTTTCTCGCTTGAAAGACATTGGCTGCTATCGTGGGATTCGCCATCGACGTGGCCTACCAGTTCGTGGGCAGCGTACTCGAACAAACGCAAGGACTCGTAAGGGGCCGAAAAAGACGGTTGCTGGCAAGAAGGGTGTAAAGGATCTTAAATAATCCAAGACGCCTTCGTAGGGATAGAAAACAGAAACAGTTTCACGGCCGAGTGATACAAAACAACGGAATTTGACAGGAAGGAAAGTGGTAAGCCCGATCAAGTGAATCAGGGTGACTGAATAATGGCGAAGACAGCGAAAACAAAAAAGAAGAGTGTGTCGTCTGGAATTGCGTTCATTGACGCAACTTTTAACAACACAACGGTTACGATCACAGACCAGCGCGGCGACACGCTTTGTTGGGCAAGTGGTGGAACGTGTGGTTTTAAAGGAAGCCGTAAAGGCACCCCATTTGCGGGACAAATGGCCGCTCAGCAGGCGGCTGAGAAGGCATCAAAGTTTGGTGTGAAGGATCTCGAAGTTCGTGTGAAAGGTCCAGGAAGTGGTCGCGAAAGTGCCATTACGGCTCTTCAAGCGGCTGGCATGAATGTGAAGAGTATTGAAGACATTACTCCGCTGCCCCACAACGGGTGTCGCCCACCAAAGAAACGGCGTGTTTAAACGTGAAGTCGACGGTGATGTTGCAGCCATCGTCAACAATTGAGTTCCTGAGATTGTAATTGAGAACAGAAGGTACCAAGGAGAACCATATGCATATCCGCTGGCGAGGCCTCGAACTACCAGGCTCCGTTGTCGCCGATACCGCGACGCTGACGAATACTTATGGCAAGTTTACTGCCGAACCTTTTGAAAGGGGTTTTGGGACGACTGTTGGAAATAGTCTTCGACGTATTTTGCTATCAAGCCTTGAGGGTAGTGCTGTAACCCAGATTAAACTTGGGGGAGCTCAGCATGAATTTACGACCATAAAAGGTGTTCAGGAGGATGTAACAGATATTGTCCTCGCTGTGAAAAGTATGGTTGTGAAGAATCATAGTGATTCAACACGTGTTGTTCATGTTGAAAAAAGTTTGAAGGGCCCAATCACGGCTGCTGACGTTCAGACAGATGAGTCTGTGGAAGTCGTAAACAAGGATCTTGTACTCGCAACTCTTACCGACGATGTTCCATTCGAAC
>WLWG01003529.1_pt1 | contig 10480 bp, 6 predicted proteins | sample 6712871 | NCBI WGS metagenome assembly WLWG01 (sample SAMN12718693, study PRJNA515312) | sponge metagenome | isolation source: marine sponge | host: Mycale hentscheli | place: New Zealand: South Island, Marlborough, Capsize Point | collected 2003-05-01 | reverse complement strand
AATGCATTTATAAGTTCAGGTGGAAATTTTTTATCTTTTAAGCCGAAATCCGTAACTCCATTAAAATAATGGGGAGATCCTTGCTCAATGGTACCCCTTTGAGTGTAATTAGGTCTTACAAAGGGATTCACTGTGTAGCTTAAAAAACCAGTTTTACCATTGATTAAATTTTCGCTCATCAGGACTCCATCATAAAATATTCTCATCTGATTGGCATGAGTGTGTCCTCCTCTATATCGGGCAGAACCAGTGATAGTACCCGTAAAATTTAAGCTCACAAGTTCTGTTTTTCCTATCGGTTTTGTTAAGTTAAATTGCCTCAAAGGAAGATTAACCCAAATACCCGGATTTCTGCTTCGGCCCCCAAATTGTTGCTGTGACCTTGTAGTGTAACCTTCTGATTTGCTGTACACAATATGTAACTGCGGCTTAGACGCAGTAGCAGCAAGAGGGTCAACAAAGTCTACTTCAGAGACGCTTGACAAAGGCAATGTAGAACCCAAGTCATAATCGGGGTTATAGTTTGTGTTGTTAGGATTTTGATTTAGATACACACTTTCTATGTCTCTGTCAAAAGTATCAAATAAACTATACGCACAAAACAATTTTTTTGTTAATAGCTCACCCTTGAATGGAACGTACATTACGTCAGAGTAATTATCCATTCTTACTCTTTGTATATTTTTTGTGTTTTGGTCTTCGTCGTCAAAAAAGGATTGTGTTTTTCCAGCTATTTCCTCTTTTGTGAATTCAGTGGGTGATGAATAGAAAAAGCCACCAGCAACATCTGCTTCGTTAGCTTTGTATGTGTTTTTTGTGAATTCTATTTTTAGTCTGTTGTCTGAGGTGATTGATTGGAGTGTACATATTCTATCTAAATCACCACAGTCATCTGTGCTTTCACTAAATCTTGGATTGTCTATTTGTACATTGTTTAGGACTGCAATATCCCAACCTTTTGCTACTTCATATTTTAGAACGTATTTTTCTGCAAAGGTTGAGGCACTAGCCACGATGTTACCTCCAGCCGAGGTCAGTCCATCTTCGGTGTGAGCCTCAATAACCACATCAAAGTTTCTCGCATTAGACTCTCCTTCGTTTGTTTGTATAGTGGCTAAGTCGTCTGCAGGAATAGAATAAACAAATGATCCATCTTGGGTTAGGATGGGTTGAAAGCCCGTTATTATACTAAATATGTTGTTAGTTGGGTCGCTACCTTCTCTAATGTTTGGATCAATGGTTTGTCTTAGGGAAATTGCATAATTGAATTGAGTAGCTAATTGACCCGCACCTTGAATGGATGTGTCCCAAAGAAGATTTGGGCTTGCGCCGGTGTAGGCAGTGACTCCGCCGTCAAGGGTTTGTAATTCAGCACTATCATTTAATAATGTAGTATCATTTTCTAGCCTAAGATTAGATATCACTACATCTCTTATTGCTTCGCTGTCATTTATTTCTATATTACTTTTTACGGTTTTGGCAGAATGATTTCCTAAACCATTGAAGCTTACAGCCTTAAAATAATATTTTGATGAAGTTGTGGCAACTACTTCTTTTTCGATTGTTGAATCACTTTTGGGGTGTCTTCCTATTCTATATTTACTGTCTGGCACATAATTTTCATCATTAACAAGTGCGTTTTCTTGCATGAATGTTACATCACCATTGTTATCTGTCCATAAAGTTGGGTAACGCCCAGTGTAATCTGCGATAACCCAAGATCGGGTGTCACTTTTTTTCATGTACACTTCGTATCCAGCTAGTGCAACTTGATCCTCTGGGGGAGCAACCGTATACTTAATCAATTGTGTATGTTCGGCTCCGGGGGCTCTTGATTCATCCAGAGTTATTGCTGATGGGCTGTTGGGTAAAGTGGTTGAGACGTTTACTCCATCTGCGTTTGCTTCAAATTCTTCTTCAATCAAAGAATACTTTTCTTCGCTGTACTCAATCGCACTTATTACATATTTATTTTTTCTTTCTTCTTTAACGTTTACAATTCTATAATCCTCTGATAGATCATCGCTGTCAATTGTTATGCCTTGAGAATTTAAAAGGGAATTTCCTCCTGTTGGAGAAACAGCCCAAACGGTTTGGTCTTGTTGGATTGTGGTATTGTTTAAATCAAAATGGTAACCACCACTAAAAGTAATTTTTGACTTGGTAACTCCATTTTCTTCTATGTCTGTTACTTGATTTCCTAAAAAATTAAGAGTTTGTACTTGACTACTTCTTATATCACCTTTATCGCTAGAAGTTAAGTCGTTAACATTGTATGGATCAAGGGCGGCTTTAGGAACCAAAATTGACAACTTATACATTTGGGCTGGATCGTTTGCGTCATTAACATCGCCCCGCCTATAAACGTCTAAAGTTGAATCAAGGGTGATCTCTGCATAAACTCCGCTTGAATTGTTATTTGATTGGTCAATTTTGCTGGTGCGTCCGCCGTTTCGTGTTATATTTCTTCTGCTGGTATCAGATACAGATATAACATCTCCGGGTCGAAGATATGTGCCTTCTAGTCCTGCCGTAAATGTTACTGTTTCTGTTTCTGAGTTTTCTGTTGCGAGCATCCATTTACCAAGTCTGACTGCTTGGCCACGGCTTGAGCAACCAAAGGCTGTTACTTCAGTTTCGCGGATTCCATTTTTTCTTATGCCATCTACATCTTCTGTGTATTCTACTGCTGGCTTATAAAAATTATGTTTATCATTGTACCTAATAATCGCAACGTTGTTTCTTACTTTTCTACTTGTGTTGCTATAACTAAAGTCGCCTTCTTCTACGTTTGCGTTTGTAAATTGATAAACAGGGTTTTTAGGTGCATCTTGAATTGCATAAATTTGTCCAGCAGCATAATAACTTAGCCCACGAAATACGCTCGCCATGTCTTGTACAACTTTAAACGCATCTTCACGACCTTGAATTAAAGTATTACATGTAAACCTTGGCTCTAGCTCACCTTTGCCCATGCCATCATAAACGAGGGTGTCACAGTATTGCCCTATTTCATACAGTGTCCACTTATCAAAGCCCTGTTCGGTTATGTATTTGCCAAGACCATATCTTGGGTTTGTAATTAAATCATAAAAACACCAAGCGGGGTTGTTTGTATAATATTTTTTTAATTCTCTAGCTGATCCGTCGCTTTGTGTTATTCCATCTGTTCCGGGTCCAGTATTAAATGGCCCCACTGATTCTGTAGAAAAAGTTCCATCCCAATCACCATGATAACTCCGCGTTAGCGGATCATAATTGCTTGGGATTTTCACTTTCATCATTTCTACATCAAAACTTCTTGTTGGAATTGAGCTAAAGTATTCTGCGCTGAACGAAGAAGATATTGTTGCAGCGTTTGGATATGAAAGTTTTGTTCTGTAAACCTCTGTTATCGCATCAACCATTACTCGCGATGTACTATCAGTGGTTGTGGGGTCTGGGGTCTGTTTATAAACTTTAATTTCCCAACCCAAAAAGTTTGGGTTGTTCATTATATTAGCAAAATCTGACCTCTTACTAAAATCAATAAAATAACTTTTAACAAAAGGACTGGAAACTCTGCCCCTAAAAGTTCCAGCCAAGGGGCTTTGACCTTGGTTTAAGTTTGGATTTACTCCTTGACCATTTTCATTGCTAAAGCCTTCTTCATCATTTATAAATAGCGCCCTAGTTTCAGCAACAATACTAAGGCTATTATCCTGAACTGATCCATTTTTTTTGTCTACCGTGTTTAGCGAAAGTATCTTTACGTTTAATTTAATTGCAAAACAATCAGTATTTAATACTCTATAAATCTTTTTAAAATACTCTGCACTGTCTGGAAAATCACTGCCGCCTTTGGTTGGTCCTCGTAGCCTTTCATTTATAACTTGAGTTGTTTCTAGAAATTTAAAAAGCTCATCATCTGTTTCTGTCCTAGTTAAAGGCTGCGTTGACCCGTTCTTTGAACCAAGACTCTCTTTTACGTTTACGTCTTGATAATTAAAATTTCCCTGCTCATCAACTACTGGTACATTGTTCCAGTAAACAGAAGCAAGCGGTGACTGGCTTTTGACTAAGCTTGCACTGGTATAACCTATGTCGCCAAGGGTTCCGCCAAACTTGTACTCTTTGGTTACTAGACCTTGGATTTCACCTTCAGAAATCAAGTCAACAATGTGTGACTCTGAAAGTGATCCTATTCTACTAGAACCTGATACTATTCCTTCTGTACTGTCGCTTGCCATGATATTTTAACTTGGTCTATAACTTCCTAATTCTTGAACTGTAAGTTCGCGAGTGTTTAAAGATGACTGTATTACTTGCGAGCCAGCTATTAGCCTTCCGTAGCCGACTGGAACTGGCCCTCCCTCATTTGCAGTGTTTACTGGTCCGCCAAAAAGATAAGATGTTGATTTTTTAGTTTGCTCTATTTCTCTAAAGTCATCAAATTTAGGAGGCTTTGCTAACATCATAGATATTCCCCCAGTAACTAAAGCCATCCCAGCCATTAAACCGAAGGTTTGCATAGCGGTAAGTGTCTTACCTGCAGCGATAGCACCCAATGGTCCTGTCGCAATTATCAATAAAATGCCAACGATAGCCATTAAAGCTCCACCACCACTGCCGCTACCCTCTAGAAGAGGAATGACGTCTATTGTTTTTATTTTTCTTTTTATGCAAAGCTCTGAGTTTTCAATTGTTGATAATTTTTCTGGATCAATTTCAGAAGTGTCTATAAGCTTGTTGTCTACTTTTACTTGATATTGTAATTGTTTTTCTGAATCCTCTATCAGACACTTTACTAAATTTCGTTTAGACATTGTGTCAACAGCATAAAATGCTTCACTAACACTTTCTACTGCTAAATTCCAAGTATCTTTCTTTAGCCTTTTGCCAAGATTGCCATGAAACTTAATTCTAACTATATTTGGAGACTTTTCCATTTTACATCAAGCTTTTGTGTCTTATTATTTTGTTTATATATCTCATATGCCTTTTGGTAAAAGGGCTTAACTCTGAAACCTTATTAAACGGCTGGTGAAGCATCGTATCATTGCCAACGTACAAAGCCATGTGGCAGGAAAATGTGGGCGCAAATTTATTTACGTTTTTAAAGAAAAGAACATCATACATTTTCATGTCTTCATACTCTATTTCCTCGAAACCCTCTTTCTCAAAAAAGACATCGAATGGGCTTTCTTTTTTGTTTTCCCAATTCTCTTCGTTAAAGAAATCAAAAACACTGTAATCATATTTCGTTACATGTATATCTAATTGGTCTTTATAAAAGTCTGTCAGCAAAGTGAAACAGTCAGTAACTTTGGGAACATAGTCTCTTTCAAGATATTGATTAAGATAATTATTTTGAGAAGATATTAAAAATTTATCTTTGTGTAAAAGATACAAAACAATTTCAAGCCCATGCTCTTCATTTAGTAAATCAAGGGGCGTAAAGTTATCCCAGTGATACTCTTTAGAATGAGAGTGGTATACGGCTTCTATATCACCAAGGTCAGAAGCAGCTAGATAATCTTCGGGTGATATTCTGTAATTGTCTTCTTTTTCTTTGCTTACGTTTTTGCAAGGAAAAACTACTGGCTTGTTTCTTTCATTCTTAACAATTAAACCACAGCATTCAGATGGAGCTTCTTGAATAGATTGCTCTTTTATTCTTGTTTTGGTTTTTTTATTTAGTAGAATCATCTTACTGTCTCTTTACCCCCGGAAAACCACCAAATGGTAAGTAGTTATTTCTAGAAGCGTGTTGTGCTCCCGGTGAACCCTCACCCCATCTTATGTTACATGCTTCAAGGGTTTTTGCACATTGATCGGCAAGCCAAAAATTTAAGTTTGGTGGAGGAACGTTTTTGTCAACGCCACCTGTTTTTGCGATAAAGTAATAGTTTACTTTTTTTACTGTTATGTAAACTATTGAACCTGCTTCGTATTGTTTGTTCTGCACCCACAGGGTCGGAGTTATTGTGTCTGCGTTGTTGTATGGGTCATAGTCTTTTACTAAATTCTCTTTAGAAAACTCTTGACCCGCTTCTGTTGCCATCGGTGGAGCATAAGTTGGTAGAGTTGCGTCGTCATGAATTCCAAAGCCTTGAGCATCAGCGGTGGATTTGTATTCATAACAGCAGCCTTCCCCACGGTAAGTCCAAGGACACCTTGTAGAGTTTAATATTCTTTGGGGTAACTTAATTTTTTCGTAGTTTATAAAAGACGCAAGTTCTAGCTCTAGTCTTGTAGATGTTTCATTGCTTTTTCTATCAACGAAGTAAATATCTGGTGCAAAAAAAGCATATGGGTCTGGTTCGGATTGTGCTGTTATCTTTTTATCTGTTGTGTCTTTCCAGTTTTCTGCATCTAGAAATTTTGCAAAAGTTCTTATTCTTGTGACTTTTGCACCAACTAAATCTTCTAAATCTCTCATCAAAGATTTAAGCTGCCTAAACTCAGGAACACCATCGTCTTTTACAGCTAATCCAAGCTTTGGTGTAGCCGCTTGACCTTTTGAATTAGTTTCATAACCATTTGCCTCTATTGGCATAGCGACGTATGTATTTCCTTGAAAAATAATATTATTATTAGTTAATACAACGTTATTATGAAATCTAAAAATGTTATTGCTTGGGATATTAACATTAAAAAACTCATTATCTTTTAACGTCTTTTCTAGCTTGTCCCCTATAAGAATTTCTGAAATATCTATTTCAAAAAGCTGGATTAGCGTAGATGGTTGTAATTTAGAAGCTTCATTTTTTAAGTTCCTACTTGACGTTTCTGCTTGAGATTTAGACATCGTAGTGCCACCAGCGCGTAAATCGCCGTTTGCACCTTGATTTTTAAACTCTGAATTAGTAGGCATTTCTTAACTAAGGTGTTTGTTCGAAGGTTGCAGTTATCGTATAATTATCATAAAATATATAATTAGTATTAAATGATTTACAAACAAACTTCGCGGCGGTAGCGAATGGTGCTGGTGGCGTAAACACAAAAGATTCAGCCCCTTTTCTTTGGTTAAGAAAGTGATTTATTGCTGTAGTTTCTACCTCGTTTCTTTTGTCAAATGTAAGGCTTAAAGTTAATAAATCATTATTGATTCCATCCTGAACTCTTTGTTCATAACCATCGCCAAACCTAACACTTAAAACCCTTGGCTGTATTTTTGTTTGTTGGTTGTATGATGGGGTCCAAACGAAGTTTGGCATAGATTTTCCGTTAAAGTTTGTTTTTCCACCCCAGTTGGTGGAATCAGCTTCGGGAGAGGTTGATGAAGCTACTGAATCCGAAATAACATAATAATAACTGCTTTGAGAAGCAACATATGCTATGTAATTTTTAAGATATGTGACTGACCCAGACCAATCATCTATATCATCATAAATAGAATTATACGGATTTCCCATAAACCTTATACCTTAGTATATTTTACACTTTTTCTAGTGATTTTCACAAAAAATAACTATCATAAATGTTACTATGAAGGATTTTGTTGAAAGAGCTAAAATCTTTAGAAAAAACATAGAAAATCTAAAAAATGAAAAAATTTGGCAAAATAAAGGGTTTCAAGTCTCTATTAGCGCACACAATGCCGAAAAGTCTTTACCCATAGTTCTTTCCTCTATAGACAACGCGATGAAGGGCCTTCCTTGGGTTATGAACTTTGGAGACGATTCAAGCACCGATTCAACCGCAGAGATTGCGGAAAGGTTTTCTGAAATGTCTTCAGCTATAATTTTTAATATTTTTAAATTTAGTAAAGCAAAGAGTATTGCCCAAGCGAAAAATAGAGTAATTAAAAAAGCTTTAGAAAAAAAAGAGTATTTTCCGGGGATTTTTTTAGCTGATGCCGATGACTTCTTCACAAGGCAAAGAGCAAGAGAGTTACCTGCGTTAGCGATGCAAAACAACTCTCCATTTTCCGTTGGGAGTTGGTACTATTGCAAAGATGGACAAAAAACACTAAAACCAGCGTCCAAATCTGCCGAAAAACGCACATTTGGGCCTTGGGCAACCCTGATTCATGCAAAATTAATACCAGAGGACGGTAAATTATTTTATGAAGACCCAGACGGAGAGTTAGTCCACGAAGATATATTGCTGTGGGATGAATTTAATAATTATGGTATTCCGATCCAAACATTCGACGATGTAATAACTTGTTACTATAATGCTTCAGAGGGAACGGCTTCAAGAGAGGCTGATATGGCTAAAAGGCAGCGATTATGGGAAAAATATACGAAATTAAAAGATCAAATTCCCTCGATAAAAGTGTAATTGATTACAGGTACAAGGTAAAGGGTGAGTTACTATAATTATAATGAGGCGAAATTGGTTCTGGGTCCATTAGACGCAGTAGCATATTCGTCTAATTTTAGTGATGGTGCTCAAGGCTGGGGTCCATTAGGTACAACAATTACTGCTCCAGCCAGCATCGCTGGCGAATCTGATACTGTACTCGTCGCCGGTACAGCGACTGCTGGCAGTCACTATGCGCTCAAGGCCGGTGTTTTAAAAAACTCTAAAAAACACACAATCAAAGGAAAATACTATATTGACTCAAGCTCGCCAAACCTTGGTCAAATTTTGATTTATTCGTTCAATAGTGCAGCGTCAATTAAAGTCACTCCTAACAATTCTATGTCAACTGAAGATGCTTGGACTGAATTTGAGTTTTCTTTCGAGGGAGCAGAAAATGAACATTTATTTTTTTATATGGCTACGGATGCGGCGTCACTCAGCTTCACAGCCTCAACTTCAGATAAATTTTATTTAAAAGACATTGTAATTTCTCAATATGATTTTGAGTATCCTCATGCTCAACCTTACTTTTGTGAAAGTGTAGGAATATCTCTTCAGTCAGCTATCGAACCTATTTATCTTGCTGCTAATAAAAGCACTTTTGACTATGCAGCAAACAAAGACATAAACGGAAGTTTATCATTTACTTATTATCTAACAGGTCGTGACGCGCTTCGCGAGTTTACGATAAATGAAAAGGCCCCACTCAGCGGAAGCTTTGCTGGACTTAGTTTTAAAAGCGGATACTTGACCAACTATAGTTTTTCTTTTGAAAATTATCAACCCGTTAGAGTATCGGCAAGCGTAAACTTTTATGGTGGTTTAGAAGGAAAGTTCACGCCAACAAGACTAAACTATAGTGAGGTTGGAGGGTCGCAGGGTAGAGAATACTTAAATTATTACAATGCTACAATGACAGGGGTTTCAGGCGTATTGATGAGTAACGCTGGAGAAACTGCTGGTCAACTTTCAGCAACAAGTGCTCAATATACTTTTAATTCACGAATTGATCCGGTGTACGTGGCTGGTCAAGTATTACCTAGAGAAATTAGGTTCTTACAAAAACAAACAAATGTAAATATGGATATATATAATCCATTTTTAACTGCTGCAGATCAACCAGCAGAGTCTTCTCAAACTTACACTGGTCAACTAGGCGAGTTAGCTTTTTCACTACAAACAAGCGGAAATGTAGTTATGGAAAGCTATAAAGTTAGAGGCAGGTTAAATTCACAGAACGTTAGTACGTCGGTAGGAAGAAAAATAACAAATACAATATCTTTAGTGCCAGACTCATACCAAGACAGTCCACAAATCCTTGGCGTTTCTGGGTTGAATGGGGGGCCTAGGGGTAACGCTGATCAGTCTATAGAAATAAGTGGTGTTAATCTTTCAAATACCATTAGTGTAAACTTTACAAACTCAAACGTTACGAGTTTTGAAGAGCTTACAAATATACATGCTGCTTATGGTTGCGATAAAATTAAAACCCAAGTACCAAAAGAAGCAATTGATGGCCCTATAACTGTTCAAACTTTGGGTGGTATAGCAAAAAGTGACTCTTTTGATGTATTGAGTCCGACAGAAGTTTGGAATGCATAAATGTTTTTAGCACAAACATCAGGAAACTTTGGTGAGTCGATTCAAATTACTGGATCGGGTGATCAATTTTTTAGTATCTCTGAAGTAAGGGTCGGTGGTGTTAGTGGCGTTGCATCTCAATTTCAAGTTCCTGATAAGAATACAATTTCTTTTGTTGTCCCATCTTTTTCGTCTTTAACTGGAAGTGGAGAAAGAAATAACTGGGTTAATAATTGTCAGCCAAGCCCAATTTTGGTTATAGCAGAAGCTAGAAATGTTTCTGGGTTTGCATCTGGATATGTTGGCGAAGAAAAAAACTTTAGCCCAATACCCCAAATCAATGGATTCTCTCCGGTTTCAGGAGTCTCTGGTGATACGGTTGTTGTTAAGGGCGATGGATTCTTTGGCTTAACTGGTTTATCAATCATAAACATAAGTGGTAGTCCAAATGGTTATAGTGATTTAACTGGTCTTTCAAATGTTGTTACGGGGGTAGGTTTTCCTTATGATTCTGGAAGTGGTTATGCTGATCAAGTTTACCTTGACTTCACAATAACAAACAACACAGGACTTTCTTTTACTCTTCCGTCTGGCAACTTTGATGGAA
>WLWG01003526.1_pt1 | contig 10481 bp, 7 predicted proteins | sample 6712871 | NCBI WGS metagenome assembly WLWG01 (sample SAMN12718693, study PRJNA515312) | sponge metagenome | isolation source: marine sponge | host: Mycale hentscheli | place: New Zealand: South Island, Marlborough, Capsize Point | collected 2003-05-01 | reverse complement strand
AATCTCATCAATAAAACTAACGGTAAGCAGATGATGGTTACTGTAGAGTTTCAGAAGGATGGTGTGGACTATAGAATTGAGCGTGGACGCAAGCCCAATGTCCTGAGACTGTTTAGTGATGGTGAAGAGAACAAGGACGACGATGATGCTCAGGGTGATAGCCGTGAGACACAAAAGTTCATAGAAAAAATTATTGGCTTTCCACATGAGATGTTTAAGCAGTTGATAGCCCTTAACACATACACAGAACCCTTCTTAAGTTTACGAGCAAACGATCAACGTGCCATGATTGAGCAGTTGCTGGGCATAACAGAGCTGTCAGAGAAAGCAGACATACTCAAGGACTTGCTCAAGCAGACCAAGGATTCGATCAAGGAAGAAGAGATACGCATTGATGCTGTGCGTAGCAGTAACGAACTCATAGAGAAGAATATCCGTGAGATAGAAATGCGTAGCCGTGCCTGGGCCAAGACACATTCAGAGAAAGTTACTGAGCTTGAAGAAAGCATAGCAAGTCTCATGGAGATAGACATTGACGCAGAGATTGCTGGACATGAGAGCAATGCCGAAGCATCAGAGCTAACCACACAACTCAAGGTGCTCAAGAACGAATTGGACACCACAACCACAAGTTATAATCGTAGCACCATAAAGATTACTGAACTGGAAGGTGACTTAGAGAGTGCGCTGGCAGGTACTTGTCCAGCGTGTGGGCAGGGTACAGCACATTTGAGTACACACGAAGAATACACACAAGAACTTCGTGACAAGATTACTACTGAGACTGAGTACAGCACTGAGCGTGAAAGTAAGATTGCTGAATTGGAGGCCGCTATTGATAGCCTCAATGTACCAGAGATCATAGACACATATTATGAGACAGCAGAGGGTGCCTATACACACCGCACTAACTTGGAGAACCTTGCCAGTAGTTTTGCTGAGAAGTCAGAGGAACAAAATCCTTACACTGAGCAAGTAACACAACTCAAGGAGTCAGGCTTACAAGAGATAGAGTTTGATAAGATCAATGAACTTACTGAGCTTAGAGAGCATCAGGATTTTCTCTACAAGTTGCTGACTGGCAAAGACAGTTTTATCCGTAAGCGTATCATTGACACCAACATTGCGTTCCTTAACCACAGACTGGCACACTATCTGGAGAAGATTGGCTTGCCACACGATGTTAAGTTTAGCGCAGACTTGGGTGTGGAGATTACTGAGTATGGCAGAGACCTGGACTTTGATAACCTGAGCAGAGGTGAGCGTAACAGGCTGATCTTGTCGCTTAGTTGGGCGTTCAGAGATGTATATGAAAGTCTCAACCATCCCATGAACTTTTTATGTATTGATGAGCTATTGGACTCAGGCATGGACAGCGTGGGTGTAGAGGCTGGACTCAGCATACTTAAAAAGATGAATCGTGACCAGGGTAAAAACATCATGCTCATTAGCCACAAGGAAGAACTTGTAGGGCGTGTGGGTAATGTGCTTACTGTGGTCAAGGAAGGCGGCTTTACTGCCTACAACACTGACACTGAGTATGTATAAGAGAATAGTACATGTTGGTACATTCGATGAATCTTTAAGTTTTCAAGAGTTGGATACCAATGGTGATTGGTCTATGTCTGGTAACCACTTACATAGATACGAATCAGACAGAATAAACATCATGCCATATGAGCGTTTCCTTTCAGAGCGCGATGTTTGGTTCTATTACATTCCCTATAACGACACGCCTGCATTGGAAACAAAATTTGATGTTGACGACATAATACCTGAACCTGTGTTAAACAGTATACGCACAGGCAAATGCAGACTCATATTTCATTTTTACAACGAGAGTTTTATGGAAGATCATACATTGTTATGCTTTCATAGATTTATTGATAGGATAACACAAGATCATGACATACCCATCAAAAAGATATACTGGATGGCAGAACCCTATGATGGGCCTGAAGTGTATCAGGACTTTCTAAACAGACATAACATTGAGGGTGTAAACATTGTAAAACATCCAACGTTTGGTGAGACAGTGATTGATAGAAATGCCATTGTTACACATGATGTCAAAAAGTGTAGATTTATATACCTCAATCGTGGAGCAAGGCCGCCCAGATCCTATTTGGGTTTATGGTTATGGAAACATGGCATAGATGTAAACATGTCATGTAGCAATGATTTAAAAGGTGCCATGTTAGACTATTGTGTGGACAAGTATGACATTGATAATGAAATTACTGAAACTGACAAGCAGAACTTTTTGGATCTGTTACCCCTGACTATAGATGACATTGATTTAGATACACAAAATGAACAGGCTATAGCAAATGTGGGCAACGCTAAATTTTTACTATCCATGGAAAGGGCAGGCATATACATACTAAGCGAAACATTGTATGAAGAGCCAGGCAGGTTTATGACTGAAAAATTTGAGAAGGCATTGCTTGCACAAAAACCTTTCATAGTGCTGGGACAACACAGATATATTGAGATGCTCAAAGAGTGTGGATATAAGACTTTTGAACCTTATATAGACGAAACATATGACACAATATCAGATCACACACAACGATTACATGCTGTGTGTAGAGAGATATCGAGACTCAACAACATGGATGATTTAAGTTTTCATCAAAACATGTATGAGATGCAAAAGATTGCAGAGTATAATTTCAATCACTACAAGTCAAGACCCACTCCTGAAGCATTCATGGATGAACTTTTCTGATGTTACTTGATATACATTTAGGCACAGAGCGTGAATACACACTGACATATGAGCTCACAGATAACAGCGTGTCAAGATATGTATGGCAATGTTATAACAATAACAATTATGAGTTTGTGAGTCGCACACAGTTTTATAACTTTGACGAGACAGCACAGGATGTCAGAGAAAAATTATCAGAAAGCATTGCTAACATCAAACGCATCAGACCAGACTTAGTCACAGACGAAACTGATCTCAACAGAATGCATGAAACATTTCCTGACAATGTACATGAGGCAGAGGGTGAACTAAGGCATTGGTTAAGTATGTTCAATTATCATCTGCACCACTTAGAGGACATAAGCAGACAAGCAAATACAAGATTTGTGGTATCCATTGCTCAGGGCGAGCCACAACCCAGACCTCTGACTGAAGCAGAGTATGAATTATTTTCACCAGTGAAGCGCAAAAACTTTTTGTATGCAAACTATCCTCATATTGGTAAACATATTTTAGAATTAGTAAACGATAATGATATAGATGTTCCCAAAGATCATATCGTTCCCACAAACATAGCCAAAGCAGATTTACTTGGTTGGCTTGCTCCTGATCAGCTATTGGGTCAGGAGGCTGAAGTGGACACAGCAGTGAAAAACTTTTGTAAGCAAATAGAAAACAAACTACCCTACCCATATGGCGATCCCAGATTGAGCATAGGGTGGATAGAATTGGGCAAACTTATTTCAGAGCCAGACTTACACAAGATTGGCCAGAATAAGTATGTCCACAGCATAGAGTCAAGGTAACTATAGGTATGCCCAGCCCGCAAAAAACCAAAGGAAAAGGATACGAAAACGCAGTTGCCAAATACCTAACAGGTGTTTATGGTAGCAAGTTTATGCGTGTCCCAACCAGTGGCGCGTTCCTGGGCGGCATCAATTATGAACGCCGCGAGCTCATGACAGAAGGTCAGGTCAGAGCATTCAAAGGCGACATAATCCCACCAGATGATTGGAACTACTTTAATTGCGAATGCAAGTTTTACAAAGGGTTCAACTTTCATCTACTCTATGATGGCAATAAACTCTTGGATGGCTGGATCACAGAAACACTGACCACAGCCAACCCCAAGGACCTGAACTTAATCTTTATGAAGTTCAACAACATAGGCGAGTACATGGCTTATGAAGTACGTGAAGGATTCCAGGTTGAGTCCTACACCCAATACACCGACAATTGGCACATAACATCTAAATCACAATTTTGGCACTCACACAACATACAACTCATTAAAAACAAAAGCACTGGCACACACAACAGCACTACACTGAAAACATAAACTTCTTGAGGGTGCGAGAAACACGCACTCAGAACTGAAGCAAAGTAGTATGGCAAAAAAGATACAGGCTCTGAGAAAAAGCAACCTGTTGTTTAGCACATGGCAACCTCTCCACTGTGTGTTAGATTCCGCGAGGTGACAGCAATGTCACGTGATGGTAGTGTATGAGGATTGAAGGCTCGCCCCTCCTCCACGCACCCTGGTATTGGATGATGATGGTCTTATGAAGACCTTTTTTTTAACTCACCTCTAGTAGGTGAGTTATGACTTCTGGTTTATGAAGTATTAATAAATCCACACCTTTCAATCTTATATAAGACGAAGTCGACAAAAACGATGTGAATTGAAGTTGAACGAAGTGAAACTGAAATGAATGAGTTTTTACACACGAAGTGTGTTGTTATTGACTATCACCGATAGCACTAAGACCTTTGTTAGTCTTGTTAGTATTACCAGCAATTTTCTGAAGTAATAAATTATTGGTATCAGTTGCTATTGTGAGTTCTTTTATGAGATCTGTCATTTGATCATTGTTTACTGTATTGGCTTGTTCAGTTCTTTCTAAGGCATCGGCGGCTTTCTTGGCGTCTGTATTATCTGTACCTGTTGTGCCTTCCTCAGTAGGCATGTAGGTTGTCATGATGGGTATGTTATTGGGATTTATTGGAGCTGATACCTCCATGCGTTCCAGTTCTGCTTGTACTTGTTCCTTTCTGATCTCCAACTGTCTGCGTGTTCTGTTGTTGATGTCCATGGCCAGGCGTTCATCAACTTTTACTAATTCTTGTTGTAATGCTTCTATCTCAGGTGTAAATATTGCTTCGCCCAAACCTTCACCTATGGCTCTGGCACCTTTTCTGCCAGCCCACCAGGCTATACCACCTGCTACCATAGCACCTATGGCTGTGCCTACCACAGGCATGCCCATGGAACCCAATGCGGCTCCAGCCGCCATGGCACCACCCACACCTGCGGCGGTACCTCCCACTGCTTCACTTGTTTCAGCAGTTTTGGCAATATTTGCTTCGCTACGAGTAATTGCACCCTCTTTCAAATCTTTATTGATATCAGCAACATCACCATAAAGTTCCACTGCTTCTAAAACACCTGTGAGTGCAGTCAATGCACCGCCGGCTACGAGTCCTCTGGGTCCAAAGCCTCTACCAGTTTTGCCCTTGGCTTTGTCTTTGTCCTTGCCATCACCTTCACCACCTGGAACTACACCATCAACACCACCACCGCCTCCCATGACGGCTTTAGTGATTGCCATGGCCGCGGCAGTTGCAACTACTTGTGCCGCAAAGGGTATAGCCACAGCGGCAACCAAAGCGGTTACTACTGCTGGACTTGTAAACAGTCCCATGATAGCTTCACCTATGGGTTTGACAATGTTATCCACACTGGCTTGATATATTCGTTCTGCTACGCCACCTATGCCTTTTTCACCGTAAATGTCTATGAGCTCATTGCTAAAGTTCGCAAACTGTGTGGCCATGGCATCCATATTTGTGGTCAATTTGTTGATGCCATCTTCTGCCATGTTGCCCAAACCCTTGGCAACACTCACTGCAATCTCATCCAGTTTACTATCAGTAAGTGCTTTGGTAACAGCACCCAAACCTTCTACCATGGCTTGTTGTGATCGAGTTATTTGTTCTGTAAATGCGCCAGTGACTTTTATCATGGTGTTGTCAAACTCAGTGGCAGTTTTTAACATGTTATTAACAACTACATTGCCTTGATCATCCAATTCAGATGTAGTTTGTTCCACTCTCTCAGTCAAGCCAGCCAACACAGCAGCCTGACCCACAAACGCCGCACTGGCTGGATCGTTATTCAACACTGTCATTCTGGATCGAGCGTCAGCGTCACCCTGCAATGCACGTTGTTGAATGTCAACTAAGGTTTTTCCTGATTCAGTCAAAGTTCTGTCAAATTTGTTTTGTGCAGATTCAAATTCTTTGGTATTATTTTCAGCAACAGCCCTGAAACTTTCGCCCACGCTGGTAGTAAATCCTTCCAGTGCACCAGGTGTTTGCCCCAGTGCAACCACAACCTTGCGGTATGCTTCAGTACTTTCAATACTACGGCCTTCCATTTCAGCGGCAATAATATCTGCAACATCAGTGCCATCCAGACCAGGCACAGATTGTAACTGAGTTACTAAACTTTCAATCATGCGCTTCTGTTCTCCATCTCCAGAAAACGCATTTATAATTCCAGCAATTCTGGGATCATCTTTTACTTGCTTCTGGAAATCAGCAATCTCGTCTATGGACTTACCCAAACGTCTGGTTGCTTTGATTTGATCGTTGAGTATGTTCATTTGCAAATTAGCCATCTGAGTGGCACTGAGTTTATCTACAATTCCTGATCTGGCACGTTCTTCTATTTCTGTGGCAACATACTCAGTAGCCTGTTCTGTAGTCATGCCAAAACGTTCAAATTCCTTGCCACTGACTCTCATTGCTTTTGTAAAATCAGCAAGACCATCGGAACCCATTCTCAGGAACGCTGTGCCAGAATTGTTTATGAGCTTGGCGGCTTCTGCACTACTAAAGCCCAGTGAGTTTAGATCCATGACACTCTGGTTTACAGCAACGCCCATGTCTCCAAAAGCAATACCAGTCTCAGCCAGAGGCTTGATAGCATCTGTGTATGCTGTGGCAATACTTGTTGCGGCTTTAGCACCAGCAACCAATGCTGTGCCCATACCAGCAACCGCAAGAGAAGTAACACTCACTGCCGCACCCACACCACCCAAAGCAATTCCAGCCGCTCCAGCGGCAGCCGCAAGACTACCCAGGAAACCATCCTTCATGCCTTCCCTGAGATCCTTGCCCAAATCTTTGAGTGCTTCTATTTGCTTTTTGCTGTTTTTGTCCTCAGAGCGTTGAGCTTCCTCAAGTTTTTTCAGAGTGTTATCGTCAACAGTTTTCATACTTTTAAGTATGAGCATTATTTGTTTCTGGGTTTCTTCCGTAGACCAGCCCGGGACAGTTATTTCACCGCCGTCGGGTAATGTAATATCAATGTCTTTGGCCATCCAAGAAATCCGTTATATGCTGTTATAACCCATATAAATATATAAGGTCGAGTATACACATATTTATCATGACCATTAACAGGAGTTATAAAAATGTCAGACAACCCTCTCAGAGGTAGATTTAGAGCACCAAAAAGTTATACCAGAATACCCAGCAACGGCACTTTTTATGGCCCAGAGGTTATTGATGTAACTGATACTGGTGAATATCCAGTGTTTGCTATGACCAGCAAAGATGAAATCATGATGCGTAATCCAGATGCTTTGCTCAATGGTGAGAGTGTGGCACAGGTTATTGCCAGTTGTGTACCAGCAGTCAAGAAGCCCAGAGAATTGTTGGGTGCAGATGTTGATGCTCTCATGGTTGCTATACAGGGTGCTACATATGGTGACACCATTAGCATGGAAGTAAATTGCCCAGAATGTGGTAATACTACTCAATCTGCCACAAGTGTAAGTTCACTGTTAAGCACTATGCAACCAGTTCCTGAAAATGTCAAAATTAAAACAGATGACGACCTCACTATTACTATCAAGCCAGTTACATATGAAACGAGCATTGCGGCTGGTGTACAAAACTTTCAGAGTACTCGCAGTTTACAAAGTATTGCTAACATTGAGGATGACATGGAACGCCTTAAAGCCTTCAACGATAGTTACATGAAACTTGCTCAAATTAACTTCATGGTTTTGGTTGATAGTGTGCATAGCATCTCAGGCACCGACGAAAACGGTGAGGAATTTGTGGTTGCTGACCGTCCCAACATTCAAGAGTATTTGGAAAACTGTGAAACTGCCGTGGGTAACAATATTACTGAAGCAGTAACAGAACTTAACCAGGCAGGAATTCAAAAGGAAGTAAAAGTACAGTGTACTGAAGAACAATGTGGGCATGTGTTTGATAGTGCTCTGGAGTTTGACCCTGTAAATTTTTCCACCGCTTCCTGACTACCAGGGACTCTGAAGAGATTATGGCTCACATAAGCTCTCTCAGGAAGCAAACAGAAACCCTGGAAAAAAGTATTGTAGAACTTGCTATATATAGTGACGGTAGTATTAGTATACCAGATGCCTGGGAAATGAATTTTTCAGAGCGTGAACTCGCAGTAAAAGTCATAAACGAACGTAACCTCAGAAAGGCCGGCAAGGATCCTGATCAATACCTGTGATACAGATTTAACATCAGGATAAATACTGCTACAATAGGAAACAATCATGACTTGGAAAAAGTTTTTCACAGCAGTAGATAACAGTGGTCTGCCACTAAATGTAACAGGACAGCAACGCCGTGACGGCACTGGTGATGCTGGTTTTGGCATGGATACTCACGGTGGATGGTTGCCCGCAGTGTATGCTGGCTCACCCAACAGGCTAATGCGTTACAGACAATATGACGCCATGGACACTGACCCAGAGATCAGTGCGGCGTTGGATACTATTGCTGAGTTTGCCACACAAGACGACGAGTACTCAGGTATTCCCTTTGAGATCGATTACGACGAAGACCCAAGTGACACTGAATCCAAGCTCACTATGAAGGTTCTCAAGAACTGGTGTAACATCAACGATTGGCGCAAAAGACTGTTTAGAATGTTTAGAAGCACCATCAAATATGGTGATTGTTTCATGATTAGAGACCCAGAGACGTACAAGTTATATTGGGTTGACCCTGCACAAGTAGAGAAGATCATCGTTAATCAGGCCGAAGGAAAGAGCATCGATTACATATTTGTACGCAATCTAGACCCCAACTTCGAGCATCTTATTGCTACTCGTATAAGCCCTGTGCACAATGTGGGTCAGGGCGGCCTTGGTGGCGGAGCCTATGGAACTGCTGATGCTTATACTAGCAACGGTGTTGGCAACGCGGCTATGAGCAGTGTAGCAGTGGGCGGCGAGAACTTTGTACATCCAACTATGTCAGACGGCATGGGACCTGACTGGCCATTTGGTAACAGCATACTTGATCCCATCTACAAAATTTACAGACAAAAAGAACTGCTTGAAGATGCGGTGCTTATATACAGACTACACCGTGCGCCAGAGCGCCGTGTATTCTTTATTGATGTTGGTAACATGCCAGCACACCAAGCTCGCCAATACTTAGAGCAAGTAAAGTATGAAGTAAAGCAGAAGCGCATACCCAACCAGACTGCTGACGGCAAGAGCATTGCAGACAGCGCATACAATCCCATGAGCATGTTGGAGGATTACTTCTTTGCGCAAACAGCAGAAGGCCGTGGTAGTAAAGTAGACACACTACCAGGCGGCGACAACCTGGGCGACATTGACGACCTCAAATACTTTAATAACAAACTGCTACGTGGCTTGGGTATACCTAGTTCATATCTGCCCACAGGACCCGAAGACGGTTCCGCAGTATACAACGACGGTAAAGTAGGCGTGGCATACATTCAGGAATACAGATTCTCAAAGTATGTGGAACGTTTGCAAAGATTGATTGAGGAAGTCCTGGACAAAGAGTTCAAGATGTACCTAAAGTGGAGAGGTGTTGAGGTTGACAACGGCAACTTCAGAATCAAACTTACGCCACCACAAAACTTTGGCGACTACAGAGATATCCAACTTAACTCAGAACGTGCTGGCCTGTACAGCCAGGTTGCTGGTATTACTTACATGAGCAACCAGTTCAAGCTCAAGAAGTATCTGGGCTTGACCGAAGAGGAAATGCGTGAGAACGAGGAACTGTGGCGTCAGGAGAATGACATCGACCAGTACGGTGACGTAAGCACTAAGCAAGCACAACTTCGTAACGTTGGTGTCAGACCACAACAAGACATTGACGTTAGTACTGACATTGCTGAACCACCACCTAGTGAGAATCCAGAGGCAGGTGCTGATCTGGGCGGCTTAGGCGGTGGACTTGGTGATGCTGGTGGAGATATGGGAGGCGGTGCTGGCGGTCCAGTAACCATGCCTTCATAAATACAACTATGAGACTAGACGAGTTTTACAGCCCAGAAGAAGACCAAAGTGTCAAGTTTAAAAAATCTGACACTCGTAAACAGCGTCTGACTTTGGAGCAACTCAACAAGCTCAGAAAACTTCGTGAGCTCAAGAAAGCAGAGAACACAGCACACGATAAGTTTTGTAGAATCATGTACGGCGCTACTCCCGAAGAAGCACAGGTATAAAGTATAACTTTTTTTATCTAAACTTCGATACTAAATAACTCTGCAACCACAAAAAACACTCAAAACGGCTCATTCTGAGCCCGATATTCGTTATCTACTCATATTATCTGTAAATATAATCGTGGAAGGCTCCGTCTAGGGGTCTAGTTACGATTCTAAATACAAATAGGAGGCCACAATGTCAGAATCAAGAGCTAATCTCGAACAGATTCTTGAACTCCTTTTGGC
>WLWG01003523.1_pt1 | contig 10491 bp, 14 predicted proteins | sample 6712871 | NCBI WGS metagenome assembly WLWG01 (sample SAMN12718693, study PRJNA515312) | sponge metagenome | isolation source: marine sponge | host: Mycale hentscheli | place: New Zealand: South Island, Marlborough, Capsize Point | collected 2003-05-01 | reverse complement strand
CCATTAACTTTGTGCCTCCAAGGTTTGTCCCTTGCTTGGTTTCAGGTTTAGCGTATTATATAGCTATGAAACGCCCAGAAGTAGCAACTCGCGTAGCTCCATTAAAACAAGAGTATGAGTTTCAGTTTGAACTAGCTGCTGGGGAAGATGAAGAAACGGCGTCAATTAAGTTTGTGCCTTATAATACGTTTATGTTAGGTGCTTGATGTCATACACAAACGGTAGATATGCTTTTGGTTTTTGTGATAAAACTGGGTTTCGTTACCCACTATCTGACCTCGTGCCTGAATTTAAGAACGGTACTAAGACGGGTTTTCTTGTAGGTAGGGATGTTGTAGATCCTGATCAACCACAAAATTTCTTGGGGCGATTAAAGATATTTGATCCTCAAAGTATAAGAAACCCTCGTCCTGACACTTCAGAAGCTGAAAGTAGAAGACTTTTTGGCTTTAATCCTGTATGGAATGATGGACAATACATGACACTAGAAGTAGGAACTGTTACAGTTAGTACAACATAGGAGACTAGATATGCCCGGAAAAACTTTAAAACCAGCCCCTGCAGGGAATAAAGGTTTAGGCAAGTTACCAACAGAAGTCCGTAACAAAATGGGCTTTATGGAAAAAGGTGGTAAGGTAAAGAAAATGGCAATGGGTGGGAAGTGCCGTGGCATGGGCGCTGCTACTAAAGGCGGCAACTTCACTAAAATGGGTTAGATAATGAACTATTCAGAACTGACACAAGCTATTAAAGATTACACGGAAAATACAGAAACAACTTTCGTGGATAATATAGATGACTTTGTTCGTCAGGCTGAAGAACGCATATACAGAGATGTCATAATCCCTGAGTTAAAGAAGAACTCTACAGGTAATGTGTCTGAAGGTAATCAATATCTTGGAAGACCTTCTGATTTCTTATCTACGTTTTCTCTAGCTGTATCTAACAATGGAGAATATACATACCTCCTTGAAAAAGAAGTTAACTTTGTAAGAGAAGCTTATCCTAACTCTGGAACAAGAGGAGTTCCAAAATACTATGCAATATTTGATGGAGATGGAGCTTCTTCGGACGGTAACTTTATAATAGGCCCGACACCTGATGCTTCTTACCCTATGGAGCTACATTATTACTACGATCCACCATCAATAGTCACAGCAAGTACTTCTTGGTTGGGGGATAATGCAGAGACTACACTTCTTTATGGTAGCTTAATTGAGGCATACACGTTTATGAAGGGTGAACCTGATATACTACAACTATATCAGCAGAGATATGAAAGTGCTTTATTAAACATGGCAAGTCTAGGCGTCATGCTTAGGAGCGATATTTATAGGACGAGTGCAGCATAATGGCTATTACACAAACAACATGTACTTCATTTAAGGTAGAGCTTTTTAAAGCTGAACACGATTTTGACTCAGACACTTTTAAAATAGCACTTTACACAAGCTCCGCTACCCTTGATGCAAGCACCACTGCTTATAGTGCGACTAATGAGATAACCAATACGAGTGGGTCTGCGTATTCAGCAACTGGAAAACCTCTCACTGTTACAAGCACGTTTCCAAAAGCATCTGGTACAGTGGCAATAGTTGATTTTGACAACATTTCATGGGAAGACGCAACATTCACTGCAAGAGGTGCTTTAATCTATAATGATTCACACACTTCCAAAGCAGCCGTTGCTGTGTTAGACTTTGGTAGTGACAGGTCTGCTTCGGCTAGTACCTTTGAAATACAGTTCCCATTAGCAGGTACTACGTCTGCTATTCTAAGGATAACATAGGAGATAAAAAATGGCATCCTTCGTAAAAGTAAACGACTTCGTCAAAAACGCAGTCCACAATATAGATCTGGAATCAGATCAAATAGCAGTGGCTCTGACAAACACTGCACCGGGCAGTGAATCAAGCAATCCTACTGCAGATGGTAATGGTATTGTTGGTAATCTGACACAGATCAGTTATAGCAACTGTTCATCAAGAAACGTTACTACAACTTCGTCCACTCAAACAAGTGGGACATATAAGCTTGTTTTGGCTGACTTGACCTTGACCGCTTCCGGTACAGTTGGACCATTCAGATTTATTTATATATTTGACGATACAGTTTCTACCCCGGCAGATCCAATTATCGGATACTATGATTATGGCACGAGCATAACACTAAACAATGGTGATACTTTTACTTTAGATTTCAGCCCGTCAAATGGTGTAATTCAACTAGCGTAAGGTAATACAATGGCAAAGCTCTTTAACAGGGCAAAAATGGGAACCAGTACAACGGGTACTGGGACCGTCACTTTAGGCAGCGCCTCTTCAGGTTTCCAATCCTTTGCAGATGCGGGTGTTAGTAATAGTGATGTTATTCAATATGTCATCGAGGACGGCGCTAATTTTGAAATAGGCACAGGGACGTATACAGCTTCTGGTACTACTTTAACTAGGGCTGCGGTTACAGAAAGTTCAAACTCAGATAACGCAATAACTCTTTCGGGTAATGCGGTTGTCTTTGTTAGTGCGGTAGCAGATGACTTAAATATACTTCAAAATGCTGGAGCTACTAAAGTTGCAGCCACAGCCTCTGGGGCTACAGTAACGGGTAATATCGCGGTTACAGGCACGGTTGATGGCAGAGATGTTGCCACAGACGGCACTAAACTAGACGGTGTTGAGGCAAGTGCTGATGTAACAGATGCTACAAATGTTGGAGCGGCTTTAACGGCTTTTTCTACTGACACTGATGCGGCGAGTTCTGACCTTATCCCTGTATATGACGTAACCGCTTCTGCTTGGGAAAAACAAACCATTGCAAACGCTGCTTTACAAGGGCCAACAGGCCCGACAGGTTCGACAGGTCCAACGGGGCCAGATGGACCAAATGGGCCGACAGGACCGTCAGGTGGCACGGGGCCTACTGGTCCAACGGGGCCGTCAGGTGGCACGGGGCCTACTGGTCCAACGGGACAAAAGGGACAAAAAGGACAAAAAGGTCAGACGGGATCAACGGGTTCAACGGGTCCAACAGGATCAACAGGACCAAGAGGTCCAACGGGATCTACTGGTCCAACAGGACAAAAAGGGCAAAAAGGGCAAAAAGGTCAGAAGGGCCAAACGGGATCTACCGGATCTACCGGACCAACGGGACCAAGGGGTCCAACAGGTTCAACGGGGCCAACCGGACCCAGAGGTCCAACAGGACCGACAGGGCCAACAGGGCCAAGCGGTACTTCAGGTCCGGGTCATGCGGATGCTTGGGCAAGATACAACCAGTCTGGAACGACTTCGCTTACCGATAGTTATAATATCTCGTCCATATCTGACCAAGGGACGGGTGCAGCGCTTCTTTACATAGACAGCAATTTTGCCAACTCAAATTGGTGTTCGACAGCCCATGCAGGTTATTCAAGTATGAGTTCTCTTGTCTGTGTAAGGTATGGAACAGCAAACGCAGGTTATATTTATCTCGGAACAAGATATGCTCCTCCAAATCAAAACTTTGACTTAACGCAAAACGGCTTCGCAGGGTTTGGTGATTAATATGATTGACTGGCGCACATCAACATATAGAGAACGCATAAGATGGGCTAGGTATAACTTAAAGCCTTTTTTTACAGAATATCGGGTTGTATATGATGACATTGATATGAAGACCGCAGCAATTATGGTTCCAGATCAACATTTTATGGCTAACCTTATGTACGGGGGGCTAGTCCCTCCCGCTTGGGTAAAATTAAAATTGAGAGAAGATAGCGAACATCCTGACTTTGTAGACCACCGAGACATGGGAAATTTTGAACTTCTTGACCAAACAGAACCATTAGGTCCATTGACTGAGGAAGAGGCAATAGAGTATCTCATACAGACAGACATCCCAAGAAGTATTTGGGAAGATTGGGATCAAGGTAACTTTAGAAAGATAGTGGTTTGTAAAAAAAACCAACTACCAAAAACAAGAGAATGGCGCGACACTTGGCGTATCGCAGTTTAGTGAAAGGGTAACCAGATGGCATTTACCATAGGAAGCAACACTGTTATAAACGACAGCCGAGAGCTTCAAAATATAGCAAGTCTAGATAGCACCACGGCTACAACTATTGGCAATAGCGTGGGTGGGCAGACTGATTATTGGGTCAACTATACTCAGATTGGCACGACTGCCATTAATGATAGCTTTAATGTCACCTCTATCACAGATGGAGGCGTTGGTGATGCTTTGATTACTATCGCTACTGATTTTGCTAATGCTAACTGGGCTTCAACCGGGATGGTAGGTTTTAATAGCGTTACGTCCCCGTCTATTATAAGAGTCGGTGCAGCAGCGGGAACAGCGCAGCTTAATACTCGTTACGCTACAGCGAACTCTAACTCAGATTTTGGTCCTAATGGTGCGGCGGGAATGGGTGATTAAAGCATGTTAAATTTAGATAGGAAATTAAAATGACAGATCCATTTGTATCCATTGTAGATAAAAACGGTAATGAGAAACGTGCGGATGAATTAAAATCACAGCCCAGTACTCGCGATTTTCGGGAGGCTTGGGTTTTATCTGGTGACGTAATCTCAGAAGATCTTAATACCGCAAAAGAACTTTTTAAAGATAAAATAAGAGAAATTAGAAAGCCCTTGTTAGAGGCTGAAGACACTGTCTATATGAAAGCCTTAGAGGCCGATGACAATACAGCGAAACAGAATAGCGCTGCTAAAAAAACTAAACTTCGTGACGCACCTGCAGCATCAGCTATATCGTCAGCCGACAGCATAGACGCCTTAAAAGCCGCTTGGGACGCGGATCTTTTAGGTACATCACCATATTCATAAGGGGTAAAAAAGGGGGGGAATTAAATAATGGACGTTAAAGAGTTTAATCTGTTGGGTACTCGCGCTTTTCAGATTGATAATTTTTATGACCATCCTGCATATATTATGGACATGATTTTATCGGGACCGCCTAATAAAGTAATGACTGAGCATCCATTACATGGTGATGAGTTTTTTGATTTGCGGCATCACAGAAAAGAACCGACATTAAAAAAATATACAGACCAACTTGTAGAACTACTTAGTGACCAAAACATGGATGTTTATAGGCACGAAGGCGTTGAGGTTTTAGACACTAATTTTATGCGTTGGAAAAAATCAAACTTTAATAATTATCAAGATAATTTTTGGTTTCCGCACCAAGACGATGGATGGGTTTGTATAATATATTTAAATGAATCTAAGACTAATGGCACAAATATTTACGCAGATAAGCATGGCACCATAGTCAAGTATGGTGGAAAGCTAACTCAAGAAGATCGAAACCCTTGGAAGCCCAGATCAGATTTTGAAATAGTTGATTATCTAAAGCCAAAATTTAACAGAGCTTTTTTGTTCGATGCAAAAAAGATACCACATGGTGCGGCTGTTAATGACGAGACATATTTTTATACTGAAGAACAAAAAGACTATAGTAGGCATAGATTAAATCAAGCCTTCTTCTTTTTTCCAAAAAGGTAATTATTAATGAGACAAAGTTGGAGAATGTGGGCCAATCATCTTGATGTAAGCTTTATTCTAGATCAACCGGAAGTTAAACAAGTTAGTGAGGCCACTACATTTGGAAATAACCAAGCTGATTACAGGATAAGCCGTGTAGCTTGGCTAACAGACAATGAAATAGTAAAATCCGCCATTAGACCGTTTGCAGAGGAAGCTGCCCCCGTAATAGGAACATCTTTAGGACAACTGGTAGAAGTCCAATACACCGAGTATCATGCGACAGAGGGCGGTAAATACGATTGGCATCACGATATCAACTGGAATGAAAATGGTCCTTACGATAGAAAGTTGTCTTTAACAATCCAATTAAGTGACCCAAGCGAGTATGAAGGGGGTTTTTTTGAATTTATGGAAGTAGAACAGCCTCCAGAAGTGTATAGAACTAAAGGAACTATTCTTATTTTTCCTAGTTACCTGCAGCACAGAGTTACCCCCGTCACTAAGGGCATAAGGCGCTCACTTGTTGCGTGGTTTCACGGTCCAAGGTGGTCTTAGTTTATCAAATCTCCTTACACGGAGATGCTTTTGACGCAAGGGAGCTTTCCTTTGAAGAAGCTTCAAAGTTGTCTGGGTGCAAACGAGCTGAAAACTGGCGAGATCCAATACACGACAGAGAGATGCTTATTGGAGAGTTTGGATGCGCGGTTAGTCATTTAAGAGTTTGGGAAAGAATTGTAAGTTCTAATATGAACGGTATAATTCTTGAAGAAGATGCAGTGTTTTCTTCGATAAATGTCTCTGAAATAGATGAGGTTTTAAAAGAAAAAGACAGTGTTTGGCTAGGTTATAGACTTAATAACATGGGCTATTGGTACAACTGTCACGCATATGCCATAACCCCTCAAACTGCTAGAATGTTGATAGACGGGTTTTCCAATGCTATAATACCAGTAGATGAGTGGGTTCCTTTAAAATTAAAAGACAAAGAAAACCTTTTTTATACACCAGAAATAGTAAAACAAATACCTAGATCTGATAGATCATCTACCATAGAGGGGGAAGAGAAAGTGATTAATTTTCATATTGTAACAGTGGCAACCGAGCCAGAAAAAATGTGGGCTTTAGAACAGTCTGCTAAAAAACAAAACGTTGAGATAATCAACCTTGGTGAAAATCATCCGTGGCGAGACCCCATGAACAACTTAGGTGGTATGCCTAAAATACAACTTATTAACGAGTACTTAGCTACAGTAAATGAAGAAGATATTGTTTTATTTATGGATGGTTACGACACTTTTCTAGCGGATAGCTCGCAAGCAATATTAGAACGTTTTGCTCAGATGGAAGCCGATATCGTTTTTGGCGCAGAAAGTGAGTGCTGGCCTCTACCTGAAAATGCTTCCCTATGGCCCGATACTGAAACCCCATATCGATACTTAAATAGTGGACTTTACATTGGTAAAGCTAAAGCACTGCATGAATTTATATCTCAGTCTCAAGACGGTTCATCAAATAACGACGATCAACTTTATTGTCAAAACAGGTATTTAAACAACAAAACGCCGTGGGTAGTAAAGCTAGATACGGAAGCTTACATTTTTCAAAACCATGACCCAGATGTTAAAGTTGTAATGGGTCAACTTTGGAATGATAAAACGGGTTGTTGTGGGTGCATTTATCACGGTAACGGTGGAAACGATGCAAAATCCTTTTTCATAACAATGGCAGAAAAATTTAGATTGATCCCGGAAGCTGAAGTCGTAAGTCCTTATTATCTTACTTTAGATTACGAAGAGATAGCGCCAGACATCCTTTGTACTGATTTTCTTTCAGAGAACCAGTGTGAATATCTTATAGAAAAGTCCTCCGAGCATGGGAGCTGGTCTAATATGGATGGCGATAAGTTTCCTGCACAAGAAATACGACTGAAACAGATTGGTTTGTGGCATGAGTATGACCGACTGTGGCATGAAAAATTAGGCAATATATGCGAAAAACATTGGCATCCAGAAGCTTACATAGGTTTACGAGATGCTTTTACTATGCAATATTCCATAGAAACCCAGACAGAACTAGGGTTACATACAGATGCTTCCTTATTTACAGGTAGTGTTAAACTTAACGATAACTATGCAGGCGCAGAATTGATATTCCCTCGTCAGGATTTTTCGAATAAAGATGTTGCTATTGGCAAATGTATCTTGTTTCCTAGCATGGTAACACATGGGCATTATGTCGATGAACTGCGTGGGGGTAGAAAATATAGTTTGACTATGTGGACTAGCAGATATGATGGTGACGTAAACTAAAAAGGATGTTATACACATAGCATGTTAGGTTCAGGTCCAATAACGGGCGCACCCCTCGCGTCATCATTCGGTGAAATAATTGTTGTATCTTTGGATCACGGTAGCTTTGCGGCTACAGGGCAAGCAGCAACTTTTGATTTTGTAGTTCCATTTAACAACGGTAGCTTTACTCTTACTGGTCAAGAGGCAGGTCTTATTGCGGGTAAGGGACTAGTTCCTGATGTAGGCACCTTTGCGCTTACCGGACAGTCTCTTGATTTTGGCGTAAACGTAAGTGCTATCCTAGATCACGGTAGCTTCACTGCCACAGGACAAGACGCCTTCCTTTCTTTATCGGAAATTATAGGTGCTTTTGCTGTTTCTCTTACTGGACAAGATGTAACTCTTAAAAAGGCGTTAAAACTAACAGCAGATCATGGAAGCTTTACTCTTACAGGGCAGGCTCTGAACTTCCAAAAAACAGCAAATCTGGCTAATGGATCATTCACCTTAACAGGGCAAGACATTGCTTTCAAAAAATCTGCAAACTTAGAAAACGGTTCGTTTGCACTTACAGGGCAAGATCTAGATCTAAAGATAGCTTTAAATCTTGCAGCAGATCATGGAGGATTCTCTCTTACTGGGCAAACCCTCACCCTTGCTCTTGTGCGAAGAGTGCAAGGCGATACAGGTACCTTTACCCTTACTGGTCAAGACGCCGCTCTTTTTGCAAATATTAAGATGGCCGCAGATGCGGGTACATTCACACTCACTGGGCAAGACGTTACTGAAGCAATAACAGAGATATTAGATGTTGGTCAATTTTCTGCAGATGCTCAAGACGCAACATTAAAACTTGGAGTAGCGCCTACTGGAGTCATATTACAGTTACATTTAGGCGAACCTACTGTATTTAGCGCTGTTGTGCCAGATCAAAACCCTCTTTGGACACCTATTGTTCCTTCTCAAACTCCAGTGTGGACAGAGGTTGCTTAAAATGACTAAAAAACGTATACTACACACGACTGAACTTTTGGCAGGTTTCATATGGCTACATACACAGATATAAACGGTGTTAAACTCATTACTACTGGTGACGAGGCAGGTACATGGGGTACTAGCACTAACACAAACCTTCAAATACTTGAACGTGCGGCTAACGGATTTAAACAGATTGCTTTGACTGGCACGTCATATACTCTAACGCAAACCACCACGCCCTCTGCACCAGAAGATGGGCATTTTAAAGCGATAGAGTTTACAGGAACTCCGGGTGGCACTTGCACAGTAACACTCCAACAGAACGACCATGCGCGAATGTACATGTTTTTAAATAGTACAAACCAAACTGTTACTATTACGCAAGGGTCTGGGGGTAACGTAAGTATTATAGCTTCTGATGGTGCGATTGTACTTGCCGATGGCGCTGGTTCAGGCGCTCAAGTAAAAGACTTAACAGCTACTCTACAATCCGAAACTGCAGCAAGACTAGCTACCGCACAGAATTTTTCCATTACTGGGGAGGTAACCGCTGCCAACGTTTCTTTTGATGGTACAGGGGCCGTTGCTTTATCTGCCGCTATAACCGCTGGTTCTATAATAAACGCCGATATAAACGCTTCTGCGGCTATAGCCGACAGTAAGTTAGCTCAGATAACCACAGGTTCAAAGGTCGCTAACTCTGCTACCACAGCTACTAATGCAAATACTGCACTAGCCATAGTTGCAAGGGACGGTAGTGGGGATTTCAGCGCAGGCACAATCACTGCAGTTAATAACGTGTCTGTTGGAGAGGCTATTAATCTTACTAGCTACTCTACAAACTGGCAGATTGATGTAGATGGGTCTGGCAATTTACTGTTTAAATATGGAAGTGCAGACCGAATGAAGTTAGATGCATCTGGCAATCTGACTGTTACAGGTAATATAATAACTGCTGGAACAATCTAATGACTATAACGGATCTTCGGTTTAAACCGGGTATAAACAAAGAAATAACCCCGTATTCCGAAGAAAATGGTTGGGTTGATTGTGATAAAATACGGTTTAGATTTGGATATCCTGAAAAGCTTAATGGGTGGGAGAAAAATTCAGGCAATGCTTTTGCAGGTTTAACTCGTGGCCTACATGCATGGGTTGCTTTAGACGGGACAAAGTTCCTTGGTGTAGGGACAGATCAAAAATACTATATAAAAGCGGGTGATGAGTACAACGACATAACTCCAGTTCGTGCAGTTACGAGTGCTGGAGATGTAACTTTTGCCGCAGTAAATGGATCTTCAACCCTAACTGTAACAGACGTAGCACATGGTTGTGTTGCAAATGATTTTGTTACTTTTTCTGGAGCAGCTTCTCTTGGAGGCACTATCACAGCCGCTATCTTAAATCAGGAGTATCAGGTTGTATCCGTTACAGACGGCAATACTTACACGATACAGGCCAGAACGGTTAGTACTATTCAAAGCATAACAGAAACAGGAGGCTTAAACCCAACTCTTGTAAATGCAAATGGTAGCGATACCGGAAACGGTGGCTCAAGTGTTGTGGGGACTTATCTAGCTGGGGCAGGTCTCAATTTATCAGTTGATGGCACAGGTTTTGGCGCAGGTCTTATGGGCGGTACAAACAATGCGGCACTACAAACAACCTTAAATGAAGGTGGTACTCTAACCGCAGGTGATACTACGATAACGCTTACTTCTACAACGGGTATTGTA
>WLWG01003519.1_pt1 | contig 10499 bp, 14 predicted proteins | sample 6712871 | NCBI WGS metagenome assembly WLWG01 (sample SAMN12718693, study PRJNA515312) | sponge metagenome | isolation source: marine sponge | host: Mycale hentscheli | place: New Zealand: South Island, Marlborough, Capsize Point | collected 2003-05-01 | reverse complement strand
GACCGATGTGATCTCTCATATATGTATTTAACATATCCCAAGTTCTTGAGAATGGAAAATCTTTGTTTGAATAAGTTGATTGTAGAATGTCGCCTGTTAATTTATTTCGGTCGATGTCCCAATACTTAGGCATCTCTACATCACCGTAATATAATGCTTGTTCTGTTAATACTTTCTTTTGCATACCACCACCTTATATAATTTATGCTAAAGCGTCTGTCAAGTCCCAACCGTTTGTGTTGTCTGCTTGATAAGCAGTTTCATTCCAAACATAACTCCAGCTATGAGTGTTAGCTTCGTTTTGTGAAGTTTGTTCTGCAGTTAATGCTGGTGCATCACCAAGAGGTGATTTCCAAGAAGCTGATGCATTATGTTTTACCCAAGATGCGTGAGGTTTTTTAGGCCAGAAGATTTGATCATCTTCGTCCCAAGTATAACCTATACCTGCATAGTTTCCTCTAAATGCTGTACCACCACTATTATGAGTACCGCCAGATGTATTGTAAGATGTTTGAATCCACATTTGTGCAGGCCAGTTATTGTGAGTTTCTAAATACTGTTGTCCTACTGTTTCATCTTCAACGCCATCAGCGTTTAACATATCACCATTATTCAAAGTGAGTACTTGAATAACTTTACTGTTAGCTCCTAGTTTTGCAAAATGTGCCATAATTATTCTCCTTATATTATATTTTTTATTTTAAATCAACTATTGAAATTTGTACCTTATTATTACTACACCTGAACCCCCAGCTGCACCAGCACCACTAGCTCCAGCGCCACCACCTCCACCGCCACCTCTATTAGTTGTTCCTGCTGTTCCTGCTTGTCCGCCAGTAAAACCACCAGCACCACCACCATCTGTAGCTGTTCCTGCAGGTCTTGGATTACCACCACCACAATTATAACCTCCACCACCACCTCCACCACCATAACCTGTAGCAGAAGATTGAAAAGAATTTGCTGGAAAAGGCATTCCTGCACCACCAGCACCAGCTCCATCTGCAACAAAAGCGGGAGAGGGACTATAAGTAGGTCCACTATTAGCACCAACAGATTGAACTCCGCCACCACCCCCACCAGCTCCATCATAAATTGGTCCTGGACTATAAGGAGTTCCTCCTAAAGCAGTACCACCATTTTTTCCTTGAGCGGGACTAACAGGCGGTGTATTTCCAGATCCTCCTGCTATAGGACCAGCAGCTGAATTTGGACCACCAGCTCCACCACCATTTCCACCATTGACTCCTGCAGTTAATAATTTTCCTCCACCTCCTCCTCCAGCTGATGTAATAGTTGAAAAAGTTGAAACACCTCCAGATCCTCCAGTAGGGACAGGTGACGCCGTGCTGGCAGTTCCGCCCGCACCAACTGTAATTGGGAAAGCAGTAGCTGTTACTGTAATTCCTGCTGGCGCACCTATTGGTGCAAGTGGGCTAGGAACAGAAAAAGTTCCAGCTCTAAATCTGGTACCACCTCCACCACCACCACCGCCGATATCTACAGCTCCACCACCGCCACCAGCTACTACTAAATAATCTACCACATTGTTAGATGCAGTTGTACCTAGTGTTGAAACTGAAAAAGTTCCAGGTCCTGTAAATGTATGAAGTTTAAAATCTCCACATTCTGTTTCTGTACCGCCTGATGCTATTAAAAAAGGGTTTTGTACGTCTGAAGTATTTCCTGTAAATACACTTTGCCAACCAACTGTTGCATCAATGTAAATTAATTGAATAGCTGAAAAATTTTTAGATATTATAAAATTATCAGTCGCGCCATTTAGGTTAGAGCCATTTCTCGCTACCGTAATATTGTTTGAACCTGCAGTTCCATTATAATCTGAAACACCCACTACATTTCCTGCACTAGGTGAACTTGGTAAAGTCACCGTGACAGCTCCACTTCCTGTATCTACAAAATATCCGACACCTGAAGCTCCTGTAAAATCACCTGTTTTTTTTGTAGTGTCCCAAGATATTTCACCTGTGGAACCAAAACCTGCTGCCGTACCGTTATTAGTGATCGTTGCACCAGCAGGAATTGTGAACGTATCGCCACTATCTCCTAACTGGACTGTACCACAATTTGTTCTTGGACTAATTTTATTTACTTTTACTTCACTCATAATTTACCTATTGAAATTTGTACCTTATTATTACTATACCTGAACCGCCAGCTCCACCTGCACCTCCATTATTTGATCCACCACCTCCTCCACCACCAGTATTAGCTGTTGCTATCATATATGGTTGAGTTCCACTAGTTAAACCAGCTGTGCCATCTCCACCACCACCTGCTCCACCATTATTTATTGGTGTTCCACCTGGAGTAGGGTTTAGTTGCGCACCTCCACCTCCTCCACCAGCAAAATATCTTTCTGTTCCTACTGGGCCAGGAGTTCCACCACACGATTTAATTAAACCTGTTGGAAATCCTCCACCAATACCACCTGCTCCGGCATTACCTTGTCCGCCAGATGATCCATTACTTCCATTTGCACCAGCTGCCATAAATCCTCCACCACCTCCATATCCAACGGAGTTAACAGATGCATCCGCAGACGCTCCTCCTGGAGAACCTTGTGATGGTGTAACTGGTGGTTGATTTCCATTTGAACCTGCTGGTGTTGATGATGAACCAGTTTGAGCTGGTGCCCCTCCACCAGAACCACCTGGTGAGTAAGTTGGAAAAGTAGGAGATGTATTACACGTAGCTCCACCTCCACCACTGGCTGATGTTACTGTTGAAAAAACTGAATTATTACCTTTACTTCCAGGGCCTGGTCCACCTGCTCCACCACCACCAACTGTAATTGGATATGATTGAACTGAAGCTGTTATTAAAGAACCTGATGGAGTTGGACTTCCGTATCCATTTCTAGGTTGTGAAGGAGATGTTGACATTGGTATTCCTTTTGTCGTATCGACTAAAAATCTTATACCACCTGCTCCACCACCAGCAGTTCCAGCACCACCTCCGCCTGCAACTACCATATAACAAACATTATTATTAGCTGCACATTGAGCAGTTCCTGAAACTGCAAAAGTTCCAGGTCCTGTAAATGTATGAATTTTAAAATCACCACAAGTTGTAATTGTACCACCTGTTGCTGATATAAAAGCATTTCCTCTAGCATTAGAAGTTGAATCCATAGTATTAATCCAACCTTGTGTTGAATCAACAAATATAAAAGTTACTGATTGTCCTTCTGTACTTAAAGTTGCATTAGCATTTGTTCCACCAATTTTATCTGTTCCGTTTGGTGAAACGATTACATTATTAGTTTGCCAAGTGGCTGCGTAATCAGCTAATGACACAATAGCGTTCGCTGTTCCTGCTGGTAATGTAACTGTTATTGCTCCACTAGTCGTATTCACAAAATAACCATCACCTGAATCTGCAGTAAAACTAGCCGTCTTTGGAGTAACATCCCAATCTACAGTTCCTGTTCTACCAAAACCAGATTGACTTGCACCACTTGCTAAATTAATTGTATCACCACTTGCACCAAGTGTAATGTCTGTTCCACATTGGTTTATAATATTTCCACCATCTGCTGCTTGTATATTATCTGATTTAACTGCTGTACTCCCAACAACATTGGTTGCTGTAACTGTAGTTGCATTTACATTAGTACCTGCAATCGTAGTTGTTGCACCGCATTTAGTGACTACTGCACCACCGCATTGGTTTTCTATGTTATCTACTTTTATTTTACTTGTCATAATTTTTACCTATTGAAATTTGTACCTTATTACTACTATTCCTGATCCGCCTGCGCCGCCAACAACAACCGGAGAACTTCCTGAAGAACCACCACCTCCACCACCACCAGTATTTACTGTACCTGCGTTTCCTGCTGATGTAGGTCCTGGACCTCCACCACCTCCACCTCCGGCTCCACCTGCTCCAATACCATATGGCGCTGTACCTGATGGACCAAATCCACCTCCTCCACCACCAGCTCTTGCTGTTGGTGTTCCGTTAATACTTGAAGTTGCTCCTGCTCCTCCACATCCTTTACCAGGGGATACTGATGTACTAGCTCCAACCGCTGTTGCTCCACCACCACCACTACCAACATATACTGAATCAGCTTGAGGACCAGGAGCTGAATTTCCTCCTGATGTTCCTTGTGCTGGACTAACTGACGGAGTGTTTCCTGCTCCACCTGTTCCATTTACAGCACCTCCACCTGAACCACCTGCAGTTCCTGGACGAGGTGAAGGAGAACCTGTTTGTCCTCCTGCTGCTCCACCACCTGCTGATGTAATTGTTGAAAAAACTGAATTATTTCCACTACCTGAATTATTTCCTGAAGGATTTCCACCAGGACCTCCTCCTCCAACTGTAATTGGATAACCTTGTACTGCAACTGGTAAAGCTGAAACACACGCTCCTAAAGGACTTGCAGTATAGCAACCAGATGCTGCACCAGAAGATTCTCTAAAACCGCCAGCACCACCTCCGCCACCACCTTCAGAAACTGCTCCACTTCCACCTCCGCCACCACCAGCTACGATTAAATAATCTACTGTTTCCGATCCTAATGAATTACCTAAAGAAGATACTGTAAAAGTACCAGGTCCTGTAAAGGTATGAATTTTAAAATCGCCACATTCTGTTTCAGTTCCACCACAAGCTACAATAAATGCAGGTTGTGTTTCTATATCATTTAAATTTGATGTTTCTGTATTTTTCCAACCTTGTGTTGCATCAACATATACTAAAAAAATTCCAGAATTATTTTTATTAATTGTTATATCTTCAGCAGAACCATTTATATTAGATCCATTTCTTGCAATTGTAATATTATTTGTTCCAGCTGTTCCTGCGTAATCTGCTATAGCAACTATATCTCCAGCCGATGGTGAGGCAGGTAATGTAACTGTTACTGCTCCACTTGTAGTATTAACAAAATAACCATTACCGCTTACAGCAGTAAAACTAGCTGTCTTTGCTGTAGTGTCCCAATCAACGGTCCCTGTTCTACCGAATCCTGATTGTGATGCACCTGAACCTAGAGTTACTGTATCACCAGATTCACCTAGTGTTAAAGTAGTTCCGCATTGTGGTGCAACTGTGTTTACTTCTATCTTAGACAATGACCAACACTCCTGTTACTGTAATAGTTCCAGGTACTGTAATAGGTCCTGCTAATACACCGTTCTCAACAGTTTGAGTACCATCAATTGTACCCGCTTGATTTTTTATAAATTCGTCAGGGGCTGTTCCGCCTCCTATGTATTGGATTCCATTTACTATTGCCGTCATTATTCCTCCTATGAACTAATATCGTCGATAAATGAAGTAATGATATCTAAAGACGAAGCGGTATCGCTTTGAGCTTTAAGTACATCACCATTTGCCAACACAATTTTTGCACCGCCTTGAATTAATTCGATTGCAGAGTTTGGTGGAATACTAACGTTCTTTGCAAGAAAGTGATCGTTTCCTCCGTTTACAATCTGACAACTAGCCAAGACAGTAGAAGCGCTAGTGTTACAAATTCTGATACCAATAACAGCATCGAAGTCTCCACCTGTTATTAAAGTAACAGGAGATGTACCAACGTTTCTTTGTAAGTTATTTCTAAAATTTTGTGCCATATTTATTTCCTATTTATAACGCAACCGCCATTGCTAAAGCAAAGCCAGCAGATGCTGCTCCTACCGGATCGCCGGAGCCATCCAAGTATACTGATTTACTTGCAGGCATTGTACAAAATACATCTAATGTACTTGAACCACCTGAGTTAAAATTTATTTTACTAGTATCACCTGCAGAGTTACTTAAAACTGTATCTCTTTGTAAAGTTGTAGAAGCTGAAAGAGTTCCTAAACCTACTTCAAAGTTATTAGTGCCTTGTTCAAAGATAGTATAATAAGTTGTATTGGAAGTTCCAATACCACTATTAAATGTAACGAAACCAGTTGATGCACCTGCAAGTGTAATATCACCTGTGCCTTGTGTTGTACTAGTTTCTTTTACTCTATCATTTATTACTAAAGCCATAAATTTTCTCCTTAACTCATACTAATAATTGCATTAGCAGGTGTAGCAGGATCAGGAAACGTAACAGTAAAAGTACCGTTCGTTGCTGTCTTGTCGCCACCAAAATCTAAAACCACTACTAATCTATCCGCTGTACCATCAACTGTATCTGTATTGTAAATCGCTGCAAAAGCTGCAGTGAAAGATGCTGAAGTATAACTAACATTATCAAAGTCTACTGAAGCAACTGCTGTAGAAGAAGCTACTCCAAGTCTTGTTAAAGTTTTTACAGAATAGTTAGTTCCACCTGTTGTATCTACTTCGCCATTTCCAGTTCCTAGTAAAGCAACTGTTGATGCTGTTGAATAAGGATTAGTTGTGTATAAAGAAAATTTAAAAGTGTTTCCTCCTGATACCTGGAAATCGTGTTGTCCAGAAAAGAGTGCACCTCTAAAACTAAATGGGATTATGTTTGCCATATTTTTTTATCTCCTTAATTAACTTGATGGTGGTTTAACGTTAAGTTGAGCGCGAACTTCACCATCTTGATATTCGTCTCTGCGTCTGATACCGATTTGCTCGATAGCGTACGATTCTAATGCTTGATTAAAAGCTTGTTGATAGTATTGTAACATATCCTGCGGGCCTTTCAAGTATGCATATGTATTTACCAGACATCCGTATAAAAGTAAATCTTGATATTTATTTGATAGATAAGTCCCAACTGTAGCTGGAGCAGGTGTAGATGTTGTATCTGTAATACTCTCTGGTTCTTTGTCATAAGCCAGTGTAATTTCATAAGTTTTATCAGGTGTTGGAGCCAATACCCAGAATTCTTCATCCCAATTTGCGTAGTATTTTGGAATATCTACACCAGATGTACCAGGTGTAGAGTAATATTCTGCAATAAAACTAGTGTCTCTTTGTTCTAAATAAAACTGATTTCCAGCCTGATCTTTAAATTGTACATATCTAATTGCTCTTAAATTGTCTGGAATAGTTACATATCTGTTTCCAACAATTGCATTTGATGTTGCGTAAAATACATTTTGATCAGTATCAATATTTCTTACAATTCTATTTTCTGCATTTTTAATTATAGTTCCAAGAACAGAGTCTGTTAAAACTTTAGGTGTAGTAGAACCATTATCTACTTCTGTGTAATTTCTAATATCTGTTCTTAAGTTATCTAAAGTGTATGCCATTATCCGTTTACTACCTCAAGTGTTACTGGTCCTGCAGAGCAATTGTTTCCACCACCAAACACTCCACCAGTGGCTGGGGTCTGTTGTGGTTCTCCTCCTATATAAAAATAATTTATTGGATTTGTCAATGAATCTGATGTTGTAGCTCCAGTTACATTTCCAGATGAATCTATTTTACCTAATGCAATTGTAAATCCTGTAGTTCTATTTAAAAAAGTTACATTATCAAACGTTGGAATGTTTGCAAACGATTGCAAATTTTTTAAATCTGCTTCATCTGCACCACCTGGTCCTGCTGAAGTAACAACAGGAGGTCCTCTAAATCTTACAACATCACCTGCTTTTCTTTGATGATCAGGTGAATAAATATTTATATAAGTAAGACTATCATACCGTATAGATTCAAAAGGATTGTTATCTAACAAAATTAAACTTGTTTTTGATGCAGGTTGTGGTCTTGGATTAAGTAAAGCTTGTGGATCTGAACCAACTGGTTTTGGTTCAAGTTGTGGTTGCTTTGGTTCATACTCTGAATTGTGAACTAAAAATCCATTCCACTCTCTAACCATTTCAGAATATGGAAATGCCATTCCTGATCTATCGGAAATTGCTAATGCTCTTTTACCTGATGCGTATCTACCCATTATACTCCATCTCCATAAAATGTTTGTGGTGAAATGAAAGTAGAAGTACCTTGATTGTCTGCATCTAATGCTCTTAACAATTCACTTTCATATCTTCTTTCCAATTCTTGACTTCTATCTGGTGAATATTTTAAACTTAAATAATAAGCTAGACCAGACATCATACAAGGATAGAATCTATTTACGACATCAGAAGTATTATTATACGCTCCAACATCTTGAATTTTTGATAAGTAATAAAAACAAAATTGAAAACTAGTTGGTGTAGTTGTACTTGATACACTTGAACTTGGTGTAGCATATAAAAATACACTTGGGTTTAATTTTCTTTCTACATAATATTGTGAAGGAGTACCTTTAGTTAATTTGTTTGGTGTTTGTGAATATGTTGATCTATCAATTTTTGTAAGTGCTACATCTACCGGTGCAGTTGTAGTAGAATTATTTCTGTAATATGCTTCTAAAACTGTATCAATGTCTTGTGGAAAATTATTAGAGTCAGCTGCATAATTATATTCTGCTTGTCCTTCTACTAATGGAACTTTTGCAAGTTTAACTTTCCATAAATGTACACCTCTATTACCCCATTCTTGAAACATAATATTTAAAGAACGTCTTGCAGATCTTAATTGATAACCTGTTCTAGTTCCTCTAACACCTGTTCTTTCAAATGCTTCTTCTATAATATCATCTATTTGTGGGTTAAACTCTGTAGTTTCAGAAGTTGGTGAAATAGTTTGTGCAGTATTACCCATACCACTATGAGCAGTACAATAATAAAATAATAGTGGAGCGCCTGTAGTTCTAACTGGTGCAACAACTATTGTTGTATTTGATCCAGCTTGTCCTGATGTTCCTGTAGTAGTTACACCTGTTGTGTAAGGAGCTGCCGGACTATTATTAGGATTTGTAGAAAATGCAAAAACGTGTGTATCGTTAGTACTATCAGAAGTGTCGAAGATGTAAGTATTGCCTTCTTGTAAATACAAGACAACATTAGCCTCTCCGTTAATATAATATTTATTACCGGTACCGTATTGATTAGTTCCCGTTGCTACGGTTACTTTATAAGTTATTGTAGCCACAATTTTACTCCTACGTAAATGTTATAGTAACACTTGGTGTAGCGGTTAAATCTAAATAAATTCCGTCGTCAAATAAAATTCCAGAACCAGGAACATAAAAGTCTATTCCTTCAGTTCCAAATTCAAAAGTAGCTACTACAGTTCCAGCTGCTCCACCAGATTTAAAAATTATTTTAGATCCTCCTGCTCCTTCAGCTTGTATACCTGTAAGCCTAGCTCTTTGATTTAAAGGAACCATTTGTGCGTCTGCTACAGCGTTGGCTACCTGTTGATCACTTGAATATGATGCCATTTGTTTCTCCTATTAAATTGTGTGTGGGCCGAAGCCCACACTTAATTAGTTATTAAGCAGTTGGTGAATTTGATGATAAACCAAAAAACTTAAGTGCTAAAACACCACCAGCTCCAGCTGTTCCTGAAATTGTAACTTCAACTTCGTCTGCTGTTTCTGTAGCGGCTGTAGTAGTACCACCAGACATTCCTAAAACTCCATTACAAGGAAAAAATCCTTTGAAACCTGTTGAGTTCATAGCAACAGTAATACCATCAACAAATCCATCTGGATCTGCATCTGTACCAATGTCAACTAGGTTAACTGCATTTGCAGTTGCACCTGTCATAGTTACTGCTACTCCCATCGGTATAAAATTTGATGGAATTGCAATTGATGTTTCTTTGTGAGCTGTCCCTGATGCAGCAATCGTAATTGATGTGCTGTAAGTTGACAGTTTCATATCACTTGTTATAGCACCAGTGCTAGAGTTTTTGATGATATCATCAAAACCATTCTCTGATCGTACTGGTCCTGTGAACGTAGTATTTGCCATAATTATATCCTCCTAGTTTTTCCGAATACTGTCTCTAGGCCGTCGACTATACTCGTCAGTATTCTAATTAATTGTATAGTGATTGATTTATATACTAGTTTTTAGTGGAGTGCAAGAGAGCCTACGGTATTTATGCATTTCAGCGATGTAGCTTTTGATTAAGTAGCTACAGAAACTTGTGGAGCGACATCCTCAATTTGATTCTGTCTATGTGCAATTTGAGCTTCCTCCAACTTGATCTTGGTAATGACTTCTTTAATTTTGTCATCAATTCTGACCATGTCAAGAGTGTACCTACCATTATCTAGGTGCTCCTGTTGCCACTTCAACTCCAAGGACTGTTTTCGTTTGTACAGGTCCTGTATCATCAATAACCTCCTCATAAGTTATTCGATTTGTTCTCGGGTCATAGCTTTCTCCGAGATACTCCCATTTTACACTATCTTCTCCCAGTTTGTCAAGTATAGCTTTTTCCACACTTTCTACAGTGTTTTCAGCATGCTCAATTTCAAATTTTGCATGATGATTATAAGCCCAGATAGTGATTAGAGTTTTTTTCATTTACACACCTTTATATGTAAAAAGGGGCCGAATTGTGTCCGGCCCCTTTAAAATTATTGATTACGTAGCGTTTGAACCAAAGATACCTCTTGGATCAGAAAATCCAAAAACATATCTTTCTCTAGCTTTGTATCTAACGTTTCCAGTATCAAAGTCACCTTCCATTGAAGTTTTGATAGG
>WLWG01003517.1_pt1 | contig 10502 bp, 11 predicted proteins | sample 6712871 | NCBI WGS metagenome assembly WLWG01 (sample SAMN12718693, study PRJNA515312) | sponge metagenome | isolation source: marine sponge | host: Mycale hentscheli | place: New Zealand: South Island, Marlborough, Capsize Point | collected 2003-05-01 | reverse complement strand
TAGATAATTAAATGTATAACACATTAATTAATTAATCAAGCACTTTTTGTGAATAAATATATAAGGCATGAAATAAAGGGTGACTTATTTTTTTGGGTGTATTAAGATCAGAAGAATTTAAGAGTACACTAGAAGGGAAAGCAGCCAGTTACATCATGTTCCAAGCTGCTGGAACTTTTTAACACAAACCGCATGATTGCCAGACCGCCAAGTTAGTCAATCGTGCTTTTACAACCGGACACCTAGTTTGGCATACAACGGCAAAGTGAGTCCATCCACACAAGGCAATTATAATCATGTGTTAAAAACTTCCTTCACCATGACCACCCGTATCGCGGTGAGGCGATGACAGATAGTTATTTCAACACGAATGTCGTCGTTAACGCTTGGCGGTGTTGCGTGACAAACTGTTGGCTAATACCTTTAACATTGGCTAATTGGTGAATATGGGTAAACGGTCCGTGCATATCACGGTAATCAACGATCGCTTGCGCGCGCCTTTGACCAATTCCCTTAAAGGCTCGTGCAATATCCACAGCGCTTGCTTGATTCAGATTCACTGAAGGTTGTTGTGTTGTCAATTGTTCCACCGATGGTGATAACGAAGTGACCTCTGTTGCCAACCCAGCGCTAGGCATCGCCACTAGACAAGACGCTCCCATCAACCAGATTAATTGCCATTGTTTTCTCATGTTGTATACTCCTTTATTTTCCTCGATTGATGTCCTTATCAATCACAACGACCTTTTGCAAAGTCGAAGCATTATGCCACGCGCACCGCATAAAGTCTATGTGGGCAAAACTCGCAAATGGGTTAAAGCAGGAGTAATTACGACATTTTGATTGTTATCTAGAGGGTATCAAAGCCGTCTTTACAAATGCAGCTCTCATCTAAAATGCGTCAAAGATAGCTGTTTGTCTCAACGGTGGTGGATGGCTACTCTAGGGGGAAAATGGTGGCTATGGGTGGACTCGAACCACCGACCCCAGCATTATGAGTGCTGTGCTCTAACCAGCTGAGCTACATAGCCTCGATGAGGGGTGCTATTGTGCGGATTCTGCCCTGCACTGTCAAGGCGATTGCGTGAATATACACTGATTCACTATGGTTCGATTCACCCACATTTGTTTGCAGTGAAAATTTGTCTATGCCACAATCAGCGGCTATTAATATGGATTTGATTTTTTAGGACAAGGTGAGTCTATGCTAAGAGCTATCAATGATGGTGATTTTGAAGCAGTCAGGCAACAACTTCGAAGAGAGGGACAAGAGGTAAACGATGAGGACAAAATAGAAGACGATTCCCAGCTTCTTAAATCCGCTCTTTTGCTATTTAAATCAATCCAAGAACAGCATGCCTTTTTAGTAAAAAACGATAGCCTGAGAACCTTTTACTCAACCAGCCAATTCCGTCGCCAATTGGGAAAAAAAGACAATTTGGTCGATATTATCTACCTATTGCTAAACCATTGTCCCCAAACAACCGAGTTATTTTCCTACGTCCACCAGTATCATTTATTCAGTGTACTGGCTTCTCCGCATGCAAAAAAAATCAGTGATACCGAAAAAAAAATCCATCTGCTGGATCTCTTATCCAACGAAGGGTTACCAGCAATCCCAGAAGACGATCAAACAGACTTACTCACCTACGCCATCACAAAAAAAGATGCTGAATTGATCGCCCGCATCCTCATTGCCATCGCCGGTGAACTTCCTACCCAAAAGCAAAATCATTTTGGGCAAAAAACCTTTAAACAACTCTTCCAAGAACCCTGGACGAAAATTCTTCCGGCAGAAACAAAACATGCGGTGGCAGCCTGTCTAGCAACGTTAGACTGTAGAGATCTCATTCAAAAAGTTGGACTAGCAGATAATATCAAACATTTTTACCCCACCTCCCCTGATGGTACAGGTACAGTTTCAACATTCACCTTCAATCGCTAAATGGCGATTGTCCCGCCTGTATAGCCGCTTGCACATGTTGCCAAGCTTGCGCAAACCAAGCGGTAAACTGGTGGGGATGACGGTCTAATTCAGTCGACAGTTCAGCTAAGGTCAACCAACGATGACTCATGGCTTCCGTAGGATTGGGTTGTACTGTTTTGTCCTCCACCAATCCCACCAACACATGATCCATTTCATTTTCCGTCAATTGATTATCCAAAGCGGCAGTATAATGAAAGCAGCCAATTTCAACCAATTCAGCCACCATACCCATTTCCTCCATCAATCGACGTTGGGCGGCGGCTAATACCGTTTCATCCGGGGCAGGATGGCTGCAACACGTATTGGTCCACAAACCACCACTGTGATATTTATCAAGCTGCCGTTGTTGCAACAAACACTCGTATCCCTGCTCACCCAAGTGAAAAATGAAAATAGAAAAAGCACGGTGCAATAACGCTTGTTGATGGGCGGCTAATTTCTCAGCTGTTCCAATAGCTTGATCCTGTTCATCGACTAAAATGACTTGGCTGGCTGAAGGCATATCGTTCTCTTTAATTCATTGATCACACAAATTTTGTTGGGGCATCATAATTGCTTGGATCACCGAATCTGTCAAGCAACGCTTGACTCAATTGGTGCTGCAATTGTGTGTAATAGGGTTGTATCCATGCCAAACGCATCGCGCCAACCCCACTCAATCCTAAAATGGCGTAGACTCGACTTCGACCAATACGAACCACCGTTGTATCCATTGTTGAGTCGGTCTGTAGCCACTGAATCAATGTTTGCAAACCAATCAACAAAGGCAATAAACACACCCAGCGTAATCGCTTCGATTGCAAATGCGTCACATAGCGCCAACCATCCTGTAAATATGCTTGGGCTTGTTGAAGCGCGGGTTTGATCGCTGCTGAATTTAAATAATATCGGCCGTGCTGTTGATCGACCGCCAAATCGCGCACCATATTAATTAATTGCAATCCACAACCATAATGCATTCCCCACTGCCGCATTTGCTCCAAAGATTGATCACTCCACCCTTTGAGGTTATCGGCAAATAATGTTGATAAATACTCACCCACACAACCAGCCACTTGATAGGTATAACCTTCCAATTCCGAGGCAGTTAAAGGCGCGGTCTCCCCTTGTGTAAAACGTTGCAGATCAAATTGCTGCCCTCTCAAAATAGGTTGCAACACCGCTTGAATACGTTGCTGTTCCATGGTTGGCAATTGGGTTAGACAAGTTAGGCAAAACGTCAATTCACTCATCAAGTGTTGTTCAGCGATATTGGTTTGATGAGGCGCACACGCCGCAGCCAAATCCGCCAAACTGGGATCAGTCAAATTCACCGGTAGACGACACAATGTGGCAAATTGTTGCAGCCAAATAGTGCGCTGGGCAAGTTCAACCGTGGGGGTATCGGCCAATGTATCGCTGATCCGCGCCAATAAATAAGCCACACAAGCGCTGTCACGCACCGCCGCCGGCAATAAACGCAGAGTTAAATAAAATGATCGCGAGACCGATCGCGTCAGTGCGTATAATTTTTTTTGCTGCATTACACAATTTAACTTTTGCATGGGTTTACCAGTGTATTGGAAATAAATGAGCAACGCAAAGCTCATACTTGTTTACCGCCACAATCTTGTTAAACTCAACCCCATGAGAAATTCACCCCTATTATTTTTATGATGCGGCAAGCCAGTCCTCCGATATCATTGACACGCATTGAACGCAAATTAATTCGGCGTTCCTACCAACATTGTCAACAGTTGACCAAACGCTGCGCCGCTAATTTTTATTATGGAATGCGTTTGTTGAACAAAGCACAAGCATCGGCCATGTATTCCATGTACGCTTGGATGCGATTGGCCGATGACATTGCCGATCATCCAGAACTGAGTTACAACCAAAAAATAGAATATCTTGCCACTTTAAAAAAAGACACTCTGCGCTACGTGTATCACCCACCATCGTGGGAAACATTGTTTGAACAAGACCCACTCTGGCCGGCAGTCGTCACCACCATCCAACAATACGCCATTCCTTTGAGTTATTTTGAAGATTTACTGCAAGGGTTATTGATGGATCAAGAAAAACATCATTATGCCAGTTTTGTTGAATTGGAAGAATATTGCTACCGAGTAGCATCGGTGGTGGGCTTGATTTGTTTAGAAATCTGGGGATATCGCGATGACAAAACTGCCAAGCAATTAGCAATTTGGCAAGGCATCGCCTTTCAATTAACCAATATTATTCGCGATATTTTTGTCGATGCACAAATGGGGCGCTTGTATTTACCAGCAGAAGATTTTAACTGCGAATCTTTGACCGCTGAACAATTTTTACAATTGGATTATGAACAGCAATGCGAAGGGGTGGAAATCATCATCGAGCGCGCCTTGTCTTACTTTCGCAAATCCGCTCGCTTGGAACGTTGCATCAGCCCCACTTCCCGTAAATGTTTGCGCGTCATGTCTACCATTTACCAATCTTTATTAGCCAAACTGATTAAAAATAAACAAAAATTACTCAAGCATCAAAAACACATTCAAGTGCATCCCTTGGCCAAACTATGGATTGTGTTAAGTCAAAAAAATGATTCCTACTGGGATGAATGATCCCTGTCTACCTTTTGCTCACCCATTTTTGATCCAATAAAAAACATATTGTATTTATAGTACTCAATTTAATGAAAAAATGATAAAAATAGTTGTCAAATAAAAATCTATTTAATTAGAATAGCTCCGATTTGTTTAATATAGGAGCATTTTTAAGATGCCAACAAGAGTACCTACGGTAGAAATAAGTCCCCAATCAAAAGCAGAGTCCTCTCCTTTCCCCGGAAGAGGACCCCTCCAGCATTTTACTTTCAACGATGAAAGTAAAATCGATGTCAACATCAGCTCTTCGCCACAATATTTACCAGAAGCAGCAAAATCAGCTTATGCTAAATTGATTAAGGCAATTAATAAGTCTGGGGTAACTTCTCTCATTGATAATGTAGATCAATTATTTTCGTCACCCATCGAGAATGCTGTTGCTATTGGAGAACTACAAAGTTTGAAAGAGGGGCACAATTTTAAGATGATAACGAAACCTATTGATTCATTAATAACCGCTCTAGAGGGAATAGACGACATCCCCACACTACCAATCACACCGCTTTCAACACGCTAACCTCACTCCTCCAGACAGCAAACAATGTTTGCTGTCTGCGACTCTCATTCACCACATAAAACACCCATTGCCACAAACAATCGCTATCTAATCGTATCGATTTCTCTCACAATCTTTCCCAAAAAAAACCCCGCACAAAGCGGGGTTTTTAAGGTCACACAAACAGTGTGATGAAATAGACGACGATGATTACATCATACCGCCCATACCACCCATACCGCCCATGCCACCCATGCCGCCCATGTCACCACCAGCAGGCGCCGAAGCCGAATCTTCTCTCGGCAATTCAGCAACCATGCATTCCGTGGTTAACATTAAGCTGGCAACAGAAGCTGCATTTTGCAACGCGGTGCGAGTTACTTTGGTTGGATCCAAAATACCGGCTTCCACCATGTCACAATATTCGCCAGTCGCTGCGTTGAAACCATAGTTACCTTTACTATCGCCAACTTTGTTCACAACAACAGACGCTTCGTAACCAGCATTGGTAACAATTTGTCGCAATGGAAATTCAATCGCACGGTGTAAAATGTCGATCCCCACTTGTTGATCATGGTTATCGCCTTTTAAGCCATCCAATGCTTTTTGCGCACGAATCAATGCAACCCCCCCGCCGGGGACAATGCCTTCCTCAACCGCAGCACGGGTGGCGTGCAATGCATCTTCCACACGGGCTTTCTTTTCTTTCATTTCCACTTCTGTGGCTGCACCGACTTTGATCACAGCAACCCCGCCAGCTAATTTAGCCACACGTTCTTGCAATTTTTCTCGATCGTAATCTGAAGAAGTATCTTCAATTTGTGCTCGAATTTGATCGATGCGCGCTTGAATGTCTTTGTTCTTGCCTGCACCATCAATGATCGTTGTGTTATCTTTGGTCACCACCACTCGTTTGGCAGAACCTAAATCAGTGAGGGTGGCACCTTCCAATGTTTTACCCACTTCTTCAGAAATCACTTGACCATCGGTGAGGGTAGCAATATCTTGCAACATCGCTTTACGACGATCACCAAATCCAGGCGCTTTAACCGCACAAACTTTCACAATGCCACGAATGTTGTTGACTACCAAAGTCGCCAACGCTTCACCTTCAACATCTTCAGCAATCACCAATAACGGACGACCTGCTTTGGCAACGCCTTCTAATATTGGTAACATATCGCGAATGTTCGAAATTTTCTTATCCACTAATAAAATGTGTGGATTTTCCAATTCGGTAGACATGTTTTGTTGATTGTTAACAAAGTAGGGAGAAATGTAGCCGCGATCAAATTGCATTCCTTCAACTACAGACAATTCATTCACCAGGCTATTGCCTTCTTCTACGGTGATGACGCCTTCTTTGCCAACTTTTTCCATCGCTTCAGAAATAATACGGCCGACACCTTCATCTGAATTGGCTGAAATGGTACCTACTTGCGCAATCGCTTTGTTGTCTTTGCAAGGCTTGGATAGTTTTTTCAAATAGTCAACAACCACCACCGTCGCTTTATCGATACCTCGTTTCAAATCCATTGGATTCATCCCGGCAGCCACAGCTCTTTGGCCTTCATTAACGATTGCTCGCGCCAATACCGTCGCAGTGGTCGTACCGTCACCAGCATTATCTGATGTTTGAGACGCCACTTCCTTAACCATTTGCGCGCCCATGTTTTCCAATTTATTTTTCAATTCAATTTCTTTGGCAACGGACACACCGTCTTTGGTTACCGTTGGTGCACCAAAAGCTTTATCTAAGACGACATTACGTCCTTTGGGCCCCATCGTCACTTTGACCGCGTCTGCTAAGATGTTGACGCCTTCTAACATTCTGGCACGTGCGTCATCACCAAAGATTACTTGCTTCTCAGCCATAACTTTCTCCTCTTAAAATATTTGATTCAAATTACTCAACAATACCCATGATGTCTTCTTCACGCATCACCACTAAGTCTTTGCCTTCCAATTTGACTTCGGTGCCAGCATATTTACCAAACAACACCACGTCACCAACTTTAACAGCCAGTGCGCGAGTATCGCCATTGTCTAATAATTTACCTGGTCCTATAGCAACGACTTTGCCTTGAATGGGTTTTTCAGTTGCGCTATCGGGAATGACAATTCCACCGGCAGAAGTACGTTCTTCTTCCAACCGAGTCACCACAACGCGATCATGCAACGGACGAATGTTTACTTTCATTGTCAGCTTTCTCCTACTTTTAAACAAGATTTCGTTTTTAACTAATTTCACCTACGACGGCGGTGCTTACCCACAAGCTTTGTTTGTAAACGCCCCAGTCAGCGAGTACTTAATGTGAGGATTAATCAGAATATTTCAAGCACGAAAGTTATCTTTTTTTACCCTTATCGACAAAATTCGCAGCTTAAGGTGAGATGAGTATATACTTGCCATCCTATTGAAACAAAAAAGGCCGTTTATTTATGTCTCCTTGGCGATGTTTGTTGGCCGGTTTAGTTAGTGTAATGTTCGCCTTGCCTGCTTCGGCGTTGACGCCTTTGCCACCAGAGCAAGTGTTCCAGCCCACCATTGCCGTGCATGATCCCAACACCCTGCTAATCCATTGGCAAATTGCTCCCGGTTATTACCTGTATCAAGATCAATTCCAATTCCGACTCGAAGACGCCACCATCGCGCAATTGGGGCATGCGCGCATTCCAACAGGACAAGCGCAGTTTGACGATACCGTGGGCAATTATCAAGTCTTAGCCAATAGTGTGCAAATCCCATTGTCTGTATTAGGCTTGCAAGCCGGAGATACCCAATTGATTGTCGATTATCTGGGGTGCTCGGCCAGTGGTTTTTGCTATCCCGCCCAGCAATTCACAGCACAATTAACTTTTAATGAGCAAACCAAACTCATACACAGTGAGCTTATTACCACACCAACCACCGCAGTTATGCCAGAAACGGTGGATGAGCCGTCATTGCCCGAAGTCTTCACCCAACCACACATGGTAATCACGTTGCTTACCTTTTTGGGTTTGGGATTGTTATTGAGTTTTACGCCATGTGTATTGCCAATGATCCCCATCCTATCCAGTATTATTGTTGGACATGGCGATCGCATCACCACGCGTAAAGCATTTATTTTATCCTTGATCTATGTAATCAGTATGTCGCTGACTTATGCGGTGATTGGCCTGATGTTTGCTTTGATTGGTCACAATTTACAATTACTGTTGCAAACCCCTTGGGTAATTGGCATCACCAGTTTTATTTTTGTTTTATTGGCACTGGCAATGTTTGGTTGTTATGAATTAAAACCACCCGAACCTTGGCAGGCACGCATTGCGCATTGGAGTCAACGTCAAAGTGGTGGCGCTTATTTGGGCGTAGCCATGATGGGCAGTCTTTCGACCTTGATTTTATCTCCGTGTGTCACGGCACCTTTGGTGGGTGCGTTGGCGTACATCGCAAACACCGGCAATGCAATCATTGGCGCAAGTGCACTGTTTGTCTTGGGTCTTGGCATGGGTATCCCATTGTTATTGATCGGCGCCTCAGCCGGTCGGTTATTACCAAAAGCCGGTCCATGGATGACAACCATTCAAGCCACGTTTGGCGTTTTGTTATTGAGTGTGGCATTGTATTTATTGGCTCGCATTCTTCCTGCGTCACTGATGTTATTACTGTGGGGCAGTTTATTGATTGTTTGCGCTATTTATTTAGGGGTTTTGCAACGCAATCTCACCCGTGGTTGGCAAAAACTATGGCAAGGCATTGGCATTGTGGCATTGGTCTACGGCATTACTTTGGTCATTGGTGCCGCCATGGGCAACAATCAATTGTTAGCACCTCTGCAACAAGATATCAGTCAATTATCAAAAACAGCGACCAACCAACCGGCTGTTTCTTGGCAGCCAGTCAATCAAGTTGCCGAGGTTGAGCAGGCTCTGGAACAAGCACGCCACCAACCGCAACCGATTTTATTAGATTTTTATGCTGATTGGTGTTTGACCTGTCAAACCATGGAACGAAACGTATTCGGCGATCCGACTGTACAAACAGCCTTGAGTACTTACCAATTGCTGAAAGCCGATGTGACCGCTCAAACCATCGCAGATCGCCAATTAATGCAACATTTTGATGTGATCGCTCCACCAACACTGCTGTTTTTTGATCGACACGGCCAATGGCTAACGGATGCCACCTTGGTTGGCGAGATTGATAAATCCACGTTATTAAACCATCTCAAGCAATTGGAATCACGGGAGAACTAAAGCGATCCGACGAGATATTGAAGGGATCTTGCAATAAATGATGGCATCGGGCACAATACGTTTTTTTTTAAAATCGACACATTCTCATGGCGAATATTCTCCTACTTAATGGCCCGAATCTAAATCTATTAGGCCAACGAGAAGCCGATCTTTACGGTGCCACCGACCTGCAGCAAGTCCATGAAGCATTAGAGAAACAAGCCGATTCATTGGGAGTTTGCATCGATTGTCGGCAAACCAACGGCGAACATGAATTAATTGACTGGGTACAACAAGCGCCACAGCAAGCGGTGGATTTGATTATTATCAACCCAGGCGCCTACACCCACACCAGCATTGCCCTACGCGATGCCTTATTGGCTGTTAAGATTCCTTTTATTGAAGTGCATGTGAGTAATATTCATGCACGTGAAGCTTTTCGCCATCATTCTTATTTTTCCGATATTGCCCTGGGGACCATCACTGGCTTAGGGGTGATTGGTTACCAATTGGCCTTACAGGCCGCCATTCAATACATCAGAGGTTAATTCACTATGGACATACGCAAAATAAAAAAACTGATCGAATTGCTTGAAGAAAGTGGTGTAACGGAAATCGAAATCACTGAAGGCGAAGAATCGGTACGCATCAGTCGATTCAGCTCGCAATCTCCGGTGGCTCCCACACCCCAACAACCCATTAGCACTGCACTTCCGGCCGCCCCGACTCCTGTTGCAGCACCTACATCCACCGTGCAAAATGCCGAGTCAGCAACCAGCAAAGCGGCGGTTCCCGCCGGCCACACCGTCAAATCACCCATGGTCGGCACTCTGTATACATCGCCTTCGCCGGAAGAAAAACCATTTGTTGAAATCGGTCAATCGGTCAAAATCGGCGATGTTTTATGCATTATTGAAGCGATGAAAATGTTTAACGAAATCGAAGCCGACAAAGCCGGTACCATTACCGCGATTTTAACCAGTAATGGCGAACCGGTTGAATATGGCCAACCCTTGGTCGTCATCGAATAATCACTCACTGTTTCGTAGGAATGACTCATGTTCAATAAAATTGTAATTGCCAACCGCGGTGAAATTGCGTTACGCATTTTACGCGCTTGCAAAGAATTGGGAATCGGCACCGTCGCGGTGCACTCAGAGATTGATCGAAA
>WLWG01003516.1_pt1 | contig 10502 bp, 9 predicted proteins | sample 6712871 | NCBI WGS metagenome assembly WLWG01 (sample SAMN12718693, study PRJNA515312) | sponge metagenome | isolation source: marine sponge | host: Mycale hentscheli | place: New Zealand: South Island, Marlborough, Capsize Point | collected 2003-05-01 | reverse complement strand
TTCCGTGCCAGGTGGCACGTGTGGGGAGCATGATGACAATGTTTTTCCAGTCCGATAGCTTTCCCGACGGCACCCGTCAGGTTACCGGATGGAAAACAGCCTGCAAAAGTAATACCGAGCAGTACGCGAAGTTTTTCTGGGGCATGATTGAACGAGGTATTTACCTGCCATGCAGCCAATTCGAAGCTCTCTTTTTCTCAACAAGCCATACTGAACAAGAGATACACCAGACTGTGCAAGCAGCAGAAGAAGTCCTGCTTCATCTGGCGTCAGAAAACGGACACAATGGAAACGCCTAGAGTGAAAATTCGACCACAATTGGCAGATGATCACTGGCAACTCGCGCGAGGCTTGTGCGCACAACACGAACTCGTTCGGTTTTTAGGGCACCTCGGATAAAGACTTTATCAAGGCTCCCAACAGGCAGCCAAGAAGGAAAGCTTCGAAACTCCGCTGCCGGTGAGGTGACCTGGTGGAACCCATGGCTGGCGAGTGATCTTTCAGCAAGCGTGTCCCTCCAGTCATTAAAGTCACCCGCGATCAATGTCGGAATAGCAGCGGATGATTGAAAAAGTTTATGAGCAAGAAGAAACTCGACCTGCCAGTGCCGTTCTTTTTCGTCTAGCCCAAGATGGGTATTTACGAGATGAACTACACCCTCTGGTGTCTCCACGTGGACAAGTTGTGCACCGCGTGCTTTTCTTATGCCTCGTTTCAGAGATATGCGATGTGTACTACCGACTGCCCACCTTGAAAGGATAAGGTTTCCATATGTCCCGTTGGCAACCGATACATTAGCCTGAAAAATTGACTGTAAATCGAGTGATTGCCCAAGGAGTCTCGGTTGATCATCGAACTGGCTTCGTCCAACCAACCGATCAACTTCCTGGAGACACACAAGATCCGGGCGCTCATGATCAATACAATCAATGATTCGCTGTAGCGCGTATCGCCTATCCCTCCCACCGATGCCTTTATGAATATTCCAAGATAAGAGCCTCATTTGCAATCAGCGTCCCCTCTTGCCTTTGTAGCTCAGGAGTTTTTTTCTATTCGCCATTTGTTTTATCAGCGTTTAAGTTCCGTAATGACTACACACCTAGCCGCTGCCTGAGCAGGAAACAAGGATTTCATTGATACTCGTATGCTATTTTAATACGGCACTGCTTTTTAAAAAATAATTTAAAAACGAATTCGATTTGAAGGAAAGGAGTGAATCGGTAATCGAATCGAATTATATGTAGGATGGTCTATTCAGTATCCCTGTTCGACAAAATTCATTGAGTTTCAAACAATAGAGATGAGATTGCTTAGTTTGTGCTTACAAGTGTTCTATCAGTTAAAAAAATGAGTAAACAAGTTGTTTATGCAACAGGTATCTGCATTTGTATTTATTCTGTGCCGTGCCTCGGGTATGACCCGGTCGGTGCTCTTTTTGACTTGGAGAAATCCCACTTCGTAGACATCGAATCCTCACACGAGGGCAGAGCCGTTCCGCTATTAATCTCTTTACCGGAAAAAAAAGGGCCTCTTCCAGTGATACTCTTTAGCCACGGCCTCGGTGGTTCACGTACCGGCTGCGAGTACATCCGAACATACTGGACAGCAAGAGGATATGCGACAATTTTTCTTCAGCACCCAGGGAGTGACGAATCTCTTCTCGACGGTTTGTCCCCAAGTCAAGGCTTGCGCAGCCTTCGTAGTGCTGCCACCCGTAAGAATCTGAATTTACGGGTGGATGACGTTAGGGATGTTCTGGATGCCATAGCAACTTGGAACAGCGATAAAAGAGGCCCTTTTTATTGCCAAATGAATACCAATAAGGTCGGACTGGCAGGACATTCATGGGGACGCGAACTGCGCAGCTCATAATTGGGGAGCAGGGTTGGTTGGGAACGACAAAGCGGGATATGCGAATACGAGCAGCTGTAGTCATGAGTCCAGGCAGTCCGTCCCTTCAGTCCGCTGATTCGGCATTTGGTTCGGTTGCGACCCCCTGTCTTCTACTAACGGGGACACGCGATAGCGTTGCTCTTCTCAGTAATAAAATCGGTTGACTCAAGACGTGCCGTCTTCCCGGCCCTTCCGAGTGGCAATGCGTACGAACTCGTGCTGCATAATGCAACGCAGTCGGCTTTCACGGAGAGATCACGAAAGCATGAACCTCCTCAAAACCCAAAACATCATCGTGCTATCGAAGCGATCACAACCACTTTTTGGGATGCATATCTGCAGAGTAATAAAGAGGCGAAAAATGTCTCAGAGAGGGCGGAGCAAAGAACGCGATCGAGCCACAGGACACCTGGCAGACAAAATGAACTCAGATTTGAAATCCACCGACGCCCATGACATGATCTCTAGGCGATGCCTTCAGCCCGCATAGCTTCCCAGTCTTCTGACGACGGCTTGGCGATCGTACCACAGATATAGTCACCTATGGGAAATGCCACATTAAAATTCTTATCTGGATACTTATGGTGAAGAAAGTGGTGGCGGGCACAAAATTTATACAACGACCAATTCGCGAAAAATCTGTTCGTTGGTTGGTGCATCTCAAGATGAATCTGATTCCAAATCGTATGGTGGATACCTACAACGAGCATGAACATGCCAGCCCCTACTGGAGAAAAAAAGAACAGTATGATCGCGATGGGCAAGCCTTCGACGAGGCCCTCCCAAAAATTCAAGCGGATACCTCTATCTTCTCCCTTTGGCATAGGATCATCATGGAAAACCTTGCGGTACTGGGTATGGTGCTCAACGGCATGGCTCGTAAAAATCTTTTGCCGTAGTCTCAAATTTTTGAGGAACGATGTCCTCGGCTGTTTGTGCATAAGCCTACAATGAATCTGATGCTCAATAAGGGACATCAGAACAACCATCGACGCAAACCAGCCAGCCAAAGTCAAAACTTGAAGCAACATTATTACAGCTCTATGGGTTGGTAAAAAACAGTCGTAGCGGCGAATATTCTGTTCGCAAACACCACGTGCGGGTTGTACCAACAGCAACAAACTGCCGTTAGATCAATTTCATCGTCTATTTCTGGACTTTAACGTGAAACTTTCTTTTTTTGGGAGCGCGTTTCCCAGCAGCACGTTGGATTTCTGGACGTCGTTTTTTTCGTGAATCTCGCTTCGAATTTGGTCGTTCACGCCGTTTTCGCCGTTTGTGTTTGCGATCATCCGGTTCCTCATCCACGACAGTGTCCGATAAATCCTGTTTCGGTAACATTCGATGGAGAATTGCGGCTGCAACATCTTCAGCCTCGAATCCTTCGTCGAAAAGCCGTTGGAGGAGTTCTTTTTCAACGCTAAAGTCAGACTTCTTGAGGTCAACACGAAATGATTCGAGTAGCTTCTCGCCTTGGATGCTGCGAATTGCGGATTGGGAAGGCAGAGCCTCGATGGAAAGTCTTGAACCTGTAAACCGCTCAATTGCCGATACCGACCGCATGCCGGAACCGGTCACAAGACTTATTGCGAGACCTTTTTTCCCCGCACGGCCAGTTCGCCCGATTCGGTGCACATAGTCCTCGGGATCTTTCGGCAGGTCATAGTTGACAACTACACCGAGTTCATTCACGTCGATCCCACGAGCTGCTACGTCAGTCGCCACAAGATAATGAAAACGAGATTTTCTGAAGTTGGCCATCACGCGTTCTCGTTGAGCTTGCGCCATGCCACCATGCAGTCGATCAACAACACAATTATTGCTCGCTAAGTCTTCGGCTAGTTTCTCGACCATCTGTTGGGTGTTACAAAAAATGACGCCACTTTGCGCGTCGTAGTACCGAAGGATACGGAGCAGCGCATCAAACTTCATCTGATGCCTGACCTTGAAACCCTTTTCGGTAACCAGAGGTGCTTCTTGGCCAGAGTCCTGTTCAACGGTTATGTACCTGGGCTGGGTTGAAAACTCTTCAACAAGGTTTTTAATTGAACGGCTTATCGTGGCAGAGAAAAATATTGTCTGCCGTTCCGTGGAAGCCTTTCGAAGGATTTTTTCAACATCATCGCGGAAGCCCATATCCAGCATTCGATCTGCTTCATCAAGCACCAGCGTCTCAATCGTCGAGAGATCAATGGTTGACTGTTCAATATGGTCGAGTAGACGTCCTGGAGTCGCAATAATAATCTGCGCTCCGCCTCGAATATCACGAAGCTGATCCCGAAATGACACGCCACCAAAAATAACGGCCGTCTTCAGCTTTTTCTTATATTTGCCAAATTTCTGAACTTCGTTCCCTACCTGCTTCGCAAGTTCCCGAGTTGGAGTCAGAATGAGAGCCTGAGGTTTTCTTTGTTTTGTGCTGATCTTTTCCACAATTGGAATACAAAACGCAGCTGTCTTACCGGAACCTGTTTGAGATTGTCCAACAACATCAATCCCTTTCTGGATGACGGGTATGGCGGCATCTTGAATAGGGGAAGGCGACTCAAAACCGAGGTGCTGCACAGAGGCAAGCATTTCTGGTGACAAATTAAGTTTTTGGAATCCCACGGCGTTGGAATCAACGGAGGGAGCGTCTGAGTCGGCCTGAATTGTTTCGGTCATGTACGTACTTTCGTTATGTGAATAACCCAGAGACGCTTCCGGGGTCATAACGAAAGGGGTAGACAAACCCGCCGGAGAATGAAGGCGGGCGGTGCAGTTCCATCGTGGGAGCTACAAATTAGAGGACTTCATCTCAAACCATCGGATTTCTACAGTACATCAACTCAACGGAGAACACAAACGGCTCGGTGTTTTGTTTAGAAATTAATTGTGCCCTGAGCAATCACTCTCGGCACAACCGGAAGACTTGCCCATGCAAGTTGTTGAAACAACAGTCTGCAAAAGTGTGCAGCGGCTGTGAAAAAGGCTGTTTCCTATATAAATGCACAGTCGCAACCGGTGAGAATGTAAGAATTGCCGGTTTGGGGTATTCTCTCTTCTGGCGATGCGATCGTGCACTAAAGGTACGGATACTCCGGGGAATGAACAAGATGGTGCCAATGCTGTGGCTTCGGATTGGAGTTCACAGCGTTCCTTTAGGGCCTATGCCGCAATATTTTATCTCTCGAATAAACACATTTCCGTCGTTACAAGGGAACACTCATGAACACAAGCCGGCGAACGTTCCTTAACAGCCTCACTGCCGTTTCTGCTGCTGCATGCACGCAACATGTCGTACTGAGTGCGGAGCCTCTTGGCGTTGACCGAACAACAGCACCGATTTCAGATACAGACCCGCTGGCTGAAAAAAAAGTTCTTTTTTTTTCATGTAAGTATGGAATGATCAAAGATCAGGGTCTTGAAAAGCGCCTCGAATTGTCACGTACAGCTGGGTATGATGGCGTTGATTTTGATGATGCCGCAAGCGTCACTCCAGATGAGCTACGACGAGCAGTCGAATCAACGGGCGTTTTCGTGCACAACGTGATTAATCACGCTCACTGGAAACAGCGGTTTACCAGCCCAGACAAAAAAGAGCGTGAGACTGCTGTCTCGAATTTGAAACACTGCATGGAAGTGTCACACGCAGCTGGCGGAAGTGCCGTCCTGATTGTCTTGGGACGCGCAACCGATGGACCTGACGCTGGAAAACGTGCTCGAGAAGAAATTCAGCAACTTCTTCCTGTGGCAGCAAAACTAGGGCAACGAATATTAATCGAGAACGTTTGGAATGAAATGTTCTATGACGCAAACGGACCTCGCAATCAGTCGGCCCAACCATTTGCAGACTATATAGATAGTTTTCAAAGCCCGTGGGTGGGCGCCTATTTCGATCTTGGGAATCATGCGCGTTACGGCGATGTTGCCACGTGGGTTCGCCAGCTAGGACCGCGGATTGTCAAACTTGATATAAAAGGGTATTCGAATGAGAAGGCCGACCTGAGTGGCGTGCGAAAAGGATTTGTCGATATCACTGATGGTGATATCGATTGGGGATCCGTCCGCGATGCGTTGCGCGAGATCCAGTTTACGGGTTGGGTGGCTGCGGAAGTAGGCGGGGGTGATCTTTCTCGTCTTCAAAATGTCCTCAAGCAAATGAAACAGGCGCTCCTTGGGTAGGGCGGTAATAAACTTCACAAGAAAGAAGCTCTCATGAATAAAATTGACCTTGAGAAACAGAATCGACGCGGCTTTATGTCAACAACAGCCGTTGCCTCACTTGCCGCCTCGACTATGGTTCACTCTGCAACCGCCGCCAAGGCAGAACCGCGTCCGCTGCGCCTTGCCGTGATTGGCTGTGGAGGCCGCGGTACAGGTGCAATCAATGACTCTCTCACAATTAATAGTGGTGTGACCCTTGTCGCGGCTGCGGATCTTCGTTTGGAGAATTGTGAAAGACTGTTCAAGTCAATGTCTAAAGAACACCCCAACAAGGTGGACACACAAAGCACAAAGCTGTATTCGGGTCTTGATGGATATAAACAGATACTCAGTGATTCCGACGTTGATGTTGTTCTCCTGACAACGTCCCCAGGATTTCGGCCACGTATGGTCAAGGACGCAGTATCTGCAGGGAAGCACGTCTTTGCTGAAAAGCCAGTATGCGTTGACGCGGCAGGATACCAGCTATGCAAAGGCGCACATGAGTTAGCTGAGAAAAACAAAACCGCGATCGTCACGGGTACGCAGTATCGTCGCCAGGTAAATTACATCGCAGCAGTTGAACAGATTCGAAAGGGTGCGATTGGTGAGATTATTAATATCACAGCACGGTATTGCACCGGCGGCATCTGGTACCGACCACGAAAAGAGGGCATGAGTGACGCCGAATACCAACTCACCAATTGGATGCATTTTATCTGGCTCAGTGGAGATCAGATCTGTGAACAGGCGGTTCATAATATTGATACCTTTAATTGGGTAATGGGGGCCAACCCTCTATCTGCGTATGCATCTGGTGGGCGGTTTACTCGACCCTCAGATAGCGAAATGTGGGACAGTATGTCTGTTGCCTACGAATATCCGAATGGCAGGACAGTCTCCTTTATGTGTCGCCAGATCCCGGGTTCACAAGGACTTAATGATAATGTCATTTATGGCACACAGGGGAGCTGTCAAATTGGTGCGGCGAACTCAGGCTCTCGTATTTTTGATAGCAAGGGCACGAAAATATGGGAGAAGGATGGGAAAATAAAAGACGCCTACCGCGAAGAACATCGGGCTCTTATTGAATCGATACGAAATGAAACACCTATCATCGAACTTATGCAGACGGCTGATAGCTCAATGGTTGGTGTCCTCGGACGAGTTGCTGCGTATACCGGTAAAAAAGTCACGTGGGACTTCATGACAACAAAAAGCACACTCGACCTGTTTCCCAAGGCACTGACCTGGAGTGGCGATATGCCGTCGAAAGGCTATGCCGTTCCTGGAAAAACAAAACTTGTCTAGGGTGTTAGAGTGGCGGCGTTATTGTGGCGGAACTCTTTTCGATTGCGGTATTCACGAACATCGGCGCAGCAACCTGAGCCTCAGAGAGCAAAATATAGTCGCTTGAAATCTGATGAATTCTGCTTGCTAGGTCATAATCAAAACATCGCATCACAAGCCGCAAACGCCTTGCTCTTTTTCCTTCAACGGTTGACTGAGCGGTTAGACCAATCTCGAGATTTAGCGCGTCACTCGAAGTGCATGCAATGATCGCACGAGCTTTCCCAATGCCGGCTCGCCTCAGAATGGTTGATTTCGTGGCATTTCCAACGATGAGTGGGCACTGAATATTGAGTTCGCGGTGATCGTCGTCGGTCGCCGCTGGGTCCACTGCCACCACCGGCACACCTTGCTCGACAAGGTCGCGCGTAATCGCTACGCCTATCTGCCCGAGCCCGCACACGACGACATGGTTCTTTTTTTGTGATGCTAGAAATTCACTCCGCAATTCCATAGCTCTGCCAGAAACTATGAAGAGCGTTAGCAAAGAGGCGATGATGCCAATGAGCATGATGCCAGCAAACATGAGACCAATGCCAAACAGCTTGAGCCACGCTGGCGCGTGTTCGAGATTAAAGTCACCAAATCCAACTGTCGTTACCACCGAGGTAGTGAAGTAGGCAGAGTCAATCCACGAAAGGTTGAGCGTGGAATGGAAAATGATAACTGCGGAAGTATAAATTAACAAAAGAATACATGGTATTGCCAGGACCTCATATCGTATGCGAGATCGCGGTAACCGAGTGGGCTGACTGGCTACTGTAACTTCCGCAATCGTCGGCTTCATTGCAGCATAAACAAATTCGCCTGCAGCAAGCACAGCTGGTGACAAAACTGCCGTAATGCCAAAATCTTTTTCCAAGCGTTGTGCCAGTTTTTGTTCAGAGTGACGCATCACCACAATAAGTTTTGGTTGCCCGCCTCGCACCTCAAGTGCGACCTCAAGATTGGTGACATCTTGACTTGTTGTCAGAATTATCGCCGCCGCTGAGGAAATTTCTGTCTTTGCCCGCACTGATGCAATACGAAAATCCCCTAGAACAACACGAGCACCAGAGGCTTTAGCTCGATCAAGCCGGTCCTGGGGACATGTGTCTGAAGTAATAACAACAACAGACTTTCCTGCTTCTGTAAGCAGTTGCGTAATACAAAGACCAAATCGGCCAAGTCCACATACAATGAAATGATTCTGTTGCATCGTTACCAGTACAGAGTATGTCTTGAACGCGTGTCTTGAGCAGCCAAATAGAAATTTACGATACCTGCTTATATCAGCTTTGGTACAGCAAAGCCTGTTCGGTACGACCGTCTATAAAACTGATTGGCCTGTTCAGCATCAACACCGACAAACTGCCCGGTTTCTGAGTCTACCTCAAGCACTGCACTTGCTTGTATTTCTTTCGATTGCAGACCGATACCATATGGGGAGAGAATCTCGCCCAAGCGATCGGCCTGTTTCTTCATCGATGGTAGACCTTTTTTCACACGATCTACGTCATATTCTTTACTTGCACGAAATACGCTGTTCGCAAGGTTGCACCAGGCCGTTGAATCGTTTCCTACTACGATATCCGCATTCAGGAAATTTTGGTCACGCTTTCTTACTGCATCGATAAAGTTTTGTTGATGCGACCCATTGCCGCTATCTCCCTTGAATGAACGAAGCTCTTTGCCGTCCTGGTCAAACGCAACACCACTACCTCGCCGACCCTCGTAGTGTCCTCCGGAACACTGAACGATGTATCCACTCCCGGGGCCTAAGTGCTTGGGGCTTTTCTTGCCACCCGGCTCCGCAGCTATATTGGCAAGCTGTATTTGAACTGGCACAGAACCTGTATCCATAGAAACCATTTGCACATTTGGAGTGGCACCAGCATCCTCCCAAACCACACGCCCACCTATACTTTGGATTCGTTTGGGAACTTTCACAGTGTCACGAAACACAACATTTCGAACATCATCAAGGATGTGTATTCCCCAATTTCCCATCTCACCGGACCCTGTATTCCAGTCCCAATGCCAATCGTACTGAAGCTTATCCCGAAAGATTGGTACATCGGCCGCTGGACCAAGCCAAAGATCGTAGTCCATATTGTGGGGAATCGGCAGCGGTGTTGAACGCTTCCCAATTGATGATCTAACTCCAACGCGATTTACCTGCACGGAAAGGATATCGCCGAGACCTTTCTCCTTATGGAGAAATTCCTTGATCTCAGCTTGCATTGGATCAGAACGCTGTTGCGTTCCAAGCTGACAAATTTTCTTGTATTTTGCTGCGGCTGCAACGGTCTGTTCACCCTCCCATTGACTGTGTGACAAAGGCTTCTCGACATAGACGTCCTTGCCCGCTTCCATGGCCCAAATAGCTGCAAGACAGTGCCAGTGATTGCAGGTTGCAATCACAACCGCGTCTATCGATTTATCTTCGATCAAATCGCGCAGATCGGTCCACGCGTGCGCCTTTGGAAACCGCTCTTTCGCTTGTTCGAGTCGGTCTGTATCCGGATCACAGACGCCACCAATGGTCACTCCAGAAACTTTTGAGAACGCGGACATCAGAATATTTCCGCGACCGCCACATCCAATAAAACCAAGGTTGACCTCATTGTTGGCGTTCGCCGACCACACGGGTTGAGCTGCTGTGGCAAGAGTGACTCCGCCAGCCATACCGGTCTGAATGAATTGACGTCGTGTTTGATTGACCATGAATGGACCCTTTATCATGTGATTATGAAGTGTTCCCAGTGTGGTGCAGTCTACTTACAAGAAGATTTTGTTTCCCACGCAGATTTGACTGTTTACTTTAATTTATGACAAAAAAGTTGAATACCATCATTTTTTCTAAAAGCTTGTGTAGCAACCGTGTGGCAATAAGACTGCTGGCACCACCTGTCCCAACCAGACATAAAAAGGACATCTATTGTGTCATCAACGCACAAGAAATTTGCAGTGAAACAGGTTGAGAAGCAAATAGAGTCCAAGGATGTTCAGATAAACCATACGAGCCAATTATTAAGTCCAATATATCTGCTTGCGCCTACTGGACTTTCAGGGATATGTCCACGCCGCCAGCA
>WLWG01003514.1_pt1 | contig 10508 bp, 7 predicted proteins | sample 6712871 | NCBI WGS metagenome assembly WLWG01 (sample SAMN12718693, study PRJNA515312) | sponge metagenome | isolation source: marine sponge | host: Mycale hentscheli | place: New Zealand: South Island, Marlborough, Capsize Point | collected 2003-05-01 | reverse complement strand
CGCCGTTGACCAAGAGGGACCCATAACTGGGAGCACTGACAATTTGAATCGAACTTAAATCCAATGAATTTTCGGAGTCGGAATCGTTGCCAGCCAAATCAATGACCACGCTGCCGCCTTCATCGACAGAGGCACTGTCATCGACAGCGATGGGTGCAGTATTGTCCACCGCACCGACGGACAGGATAAAATCATCAAAGATTGCCAAGCCCCCAGTATCAGTGGCAGTGACGAGCACGGTAATATCGGCAACATCGGTTTGCAGTGGGGTACCCGAAAACTGTCCAGTGTTAGGGTCAAAGCTAAGCCAAGCGGGCAGTGGATCGCCATTGATAAGTGTTGCTGATAGAGTCAACACATTGCCATCTTCAGCATCATTAAAAGTATTGGCGGGAATATTGAATGTGAAGGGTTGATTCTCAGTAGCGTTTTGATCAGCAAGAGCATTGTCAACGATTGGTGGTTGATTGATTGGCGCATTTAATAATTGATCAATGGTTAACACACCATCGGCAAAGGAAAATAATTCAACGTTACTAACAATATCACTACCGTCACGTCCACTAGCGAGATCTTGAATTTGAAACTGATTCGGCGCTAATTGAATGACAAGATAATCAGCTCGATTGCCAGAAAAAACCGCGGTGTCTTGACCAGAACCACCGTTAAGATAGTCATCATGCTGTCCACCGACCAAGGTATCATTCCCTTGATTTCCATACAAATGGTCATTGTTCACACCACCGTACAACTGATCGTGGCCAACACCCCCAGCCAGTGTATCTCCAGTTAAAGTAGGAGCTTGAGGATTTTGAAATTGTAGAAAATTATTTGCGCCAAATTGGAACGTTAATTTATTGAAAAAATAATTTGCGATGGGAGAGCCACCAACCAACGAAAAAGAACCCAATCCAAAACCAAAAAAGGAGCCAAAACCAAATGGACCAACACCTAACTCGCCACTTCCTATTGAAGCAAATAAAAAGGGATTAAATCCAAAAAATCCGAAACCAAATCCAAAGCCGAAAAAATTATTCGTGGATGAAGTGGAAAATGTGGCTTGCGGTTGAATGTCACCATATAAAATATCATTGCCAGAACCACCTACAAGGACATCCATACCTTGACCACCGATCAATACATCATGGCCTCTACCACCCAATAGCAAGTCATCTCCATCCCCTGCGTCGATGGTATCATCGCCTCCCTGACCCAAAATAATATCGTCTCTATAAGTTCCTTTTAGTAATTCGCTCCTGCGTGTCCCAAAAATAATTCTACCAATCGCCATAATTGCACCTCAGCGAGATTGTTATTTGGAACGTGACAAGCGTCAGCCACACCTGGCAGGAGTGGCTGGTTCATTGTTAGAATGTGATTTGAATCATTGATAAAAAACAACAATATCACGCCATCTGCTCGCACGTTGAGACCAAAGTAATCGCTGATAACCATTATCCCGTAATGCGATTATTTTTGATCCTATTGTGTAATGCCTCAGGAGCTGATCCGATAGCTGCGAGAGTCGCACTGGATGTAAAAAAATGATCATTTACCTCATCCAGTACACTGCTAAGAATTGATCATTGTAACTTAAATATAGCACACTCATTTGATGAAAAATGAATAGAAATGATTGTTAAACAAAGGGTTACATTGTAATCCCCCGCTTGTTCAACCAATCATTGGCAATGCCGATGCAATCGGGGACAGCGATGCAATCAGGGACAGTATACTTAATTCAGCAATCGGAATCAGGAGTAGCATAATTAATTCAGTAATCTGTAGTCAGTATAAATTATCCATCCTACCTCAGTTGCAAGACTCTCTCTCCATTGGTGATGATGTTCCAGATAGTATTTCAAGATTGCAGTAGGAGTGATGATGGTAATTTTTTAACCGATCAAAAAATTCAAAACAAGAGATGATAAAAATGGCAGGTGGCGCATTCCATCGCGAGAGGTTTGTCATCACCATGAACTTCCTTGTTCATCCTCACCCTTTATCACCTCTTGTAACCCAGAATCTTACTCGAGTATGAAGAGAAAAAAATCCGTATTAAATACTGAAAATTCCATCTATTTTTAAGCAAAAAAAACCTCCCTTAACGAGACACTCGCTTAGAAAAATCAACCAATTCAATGATTTTAAGGCAGACACCATCCAATCTGTACTTTTATAGTAAACTGGGCATTGGGATAAACTGATTACTTATTATTTTCTTTTAATTTTACTCCCAACGCCTTTAATCGATCTCCCAAGCGAGGGTGGGTGGAAAATGCGCCAGAAAAAGATTGTATTGGTCCCAAGGCTTTGGCTGGGTCATAAACATAAGCCGCACGACGTACTTCCTCATGCGCCGTATGTGCGTATTCATAACGATATTGTTCAGCGTTTTGTTGATGATCTTCGTGAATCTTAATCAAGGCACTGGCCAATGGTTCATTATTACGCGTCAGTTGCACACAACCTGCATCGGCTAAATACTCCCGAGTACGACTTAAGAACAATCCTAGTAAAACGGTAATTAAGGGTAACAAATATCGCAGCAATATAATCACGATCACCAAGCGATTATCCCCGCGACTTTGCCGACGTGGATTAAACAATACAGCGTAAAATAATAGATCCACCATGATTAACATCAAATTACTTAATACTGCAACCATCAAAGTTAGCTTAATATCACCATGACGAATGTGGCTAATTTCATGCGCCATCACCGCTTGTAATTCAGCACGACTTAATTTTTCTAACAAACCACGAGTGATGGCGACCATCGCTGATTTTTCACTGTAACCACTGGCAAAAGCATTCATGTACGGGGCTTCAATCAAATATATTCGTGGCATGTAGGACAATCCTGCCGCGATTTTTAATTCTTCCACTACGTGATATAACTGTTTATCCGTTAAATCCCGCTCAGTTTCTGGCGTTACTTCATAATACTCGGTACCCAACAGTACAATACGATTGTGAAAAGCATACGTGATCAACAATGACAACACAGCAATAGCACTGGTGATCATGGTCACATACGGCACTAAATAACCGGTCAATAATGCTTTTAAAATAGCTTGATAAGGATATTGAGCGTACATTTCACCGTAGATAAAAGTATCAATCAGTAAACCCAATAAGACATACAACCCAATAAAAATACCAATAACCCAACGCGTGCGGCGTTGATTTTTGCGAATCTGAGCACGCCAATCCGTACTACCCACTTGGAATTGCGATCGATCAACCATCACTAGAATTTAACGGTTTTGGCTTCTTGTTCAGCGATAGCCGTTTCACTCAGTTGCCAATAAGCAAACTCTTCATTCAATTTAGGCACAACACCTACCACCATAGATTCAAAAAATGATTTCTTGGTTGCATTGTAAGTTTCGATACTATCGTTAAATGCTTGCTTAGCAAATGCCAATCTATTTTCCGTATTGACCACTTCTTCTTGCAACTGCAATGCATTTTGACTGGCTTTCAAATCAGGGTATTGTTCAAATACTAAGTTAATATTGGAGGCAATTTTGGAAATAGCATCTTCAGCGGCAAACCGAGTTTTTTCATCTCCTTGTTTATGCGCTTTTTGCGATTGATTACGCAAAGCAACCACATCTTTCAAGGTCGTTTTCTCATAGTCCATGTATTTTTTAACCGTCTCGATCAATGATTCAAATACTTTAAATCGACGATCTAATTGCACGTCAATTTGACGTTCATTGTTGTGCACTGCTTCAATTTGTTTGATTAATTTGTTGTAAACAGTTACAAAATAAATAGCCAACAAAATTACAATGCCAATTAAAATCACAATTGTAGTACTCATACCCACCTCTTATTCAATCAAGATTAATGTTGCCTAAGTATATACCCATCGTACTTGAAGATGCGAATTTTAAGCGTGTAGTGAACACCATCTTGCGAAGATTTTTTCAAAAAAAACCGTCGCAAGCTCCATCACTTTTGCTTCACCCACGTATGCTTATCAGCCAATACATCCTGTCCTTGAGTCTGCCAATCCAATTGTAAAATACCCGCTAGCGTGGGGGCAATATCCAAAATATTGATCACTCCCAGTGATTGGCCAACAGGAATTCCCTCACCTTTTAACAAGAAACTAGAATACATTGCCGGACGCGATGGTAATTGCCCATGCTCACCTTTGACTTGTGGCAGCGGCTCAATGGCTTGCATCGTATCCAATCCATCACTGAATCGATAACCAGGTTCTGCCTCCACATAAAACCCAGTCTGTACCCCTCCCATTCGACTAAGTTCATCAGCGGTTAACACTGTTGCAATTCCAAACATTTTATTGTTAGCCAACTCGGTTAAATAATCTTCTACCCGCTTGGTCAACACGGGGTCATCCGGTTGTGCCAACATAATAGTGCTCCCTCCCCCATGCCCCCAAGCAAACGCATCCCAGTGACTCACCCGTCCTTGATCATCCAATTCAATCAAGCCGGCTTGATACAATAACGCATTCAAATGAACCGTCACATTGGCATTGTAAAAACCATGATCAGATACAATGGCCAACACATAGTGACCATCGGTTATTGTTTCCAACAACGCTTCCAACACACCCATGGATTGATCCAATTCAGCCAAAGTAGCCAGCGCTTGCAAATCACCATGACCGTATTGATGGGTTTGCGAATCATAAACGGGTAAATGAATGAGCATTACATCAATGGTTTTATTCGTGAGTAAATACTTGGCGATGTTGAATCGCTCTTGCGTTTGTTCAATAGACTGATCCAAGATCAACGTCCCCAATGCTTGTTCCAGTTCATTGAGCAATTGCGGTGTTGTTATAACTCGCATGATCTTAACGTCATTGGCATCATCAAATCGCCAATATGCCGGAATGTTGTAATCAATATCCGCACCAACCGTTACCGGCCATTGTACATTTGCCGTGCGTCGTCCAGCTTGTTTGGCAACATCCAATAACGTGGGGACTTGCAAATCTTCCGAAAACCAATACCAAGCATTATCACGCTTGGCTTGTGGATTAAACATTTTATTGGCTAAAATGCCGTGTTCTGCTGGCAACACACCCGTTATCAATGTGGCATGAGATGGATAAGTAACGGTTGGAATTACACCCACTACCCCTGTCGCATAACTGCCTTGTTCGATAAACGAAGTCAGATGAGGCAAGTCAAACCCTTGCTGTTGGGCTATATCAAGGTCCTGTGGATTTAATCCATCCACGGATACAACAACTAACAAGGGCGGTCCATCTTGCACAGAGGTATGATCCGTTTGGCAACCCATCCCTACCATCAAAATCAGAAACATTATAAACATGAAACGCATGCAATCATTCCTTAGGTTATTTACAATTTATTTTCCACCATTGGTGCCCATTCAGCAAATTTAAAGAATCACACGCAAAAAATTAGCAATCATCAATAATAATGCTATCATAACAAACCTTTTCATTGCTATCTTTGTCAGCGACTTGGACAAATTTGAGAATACCTGATGACCTATACAACGTCTATCATTAGCCTCTTACTAACTCGTATGCTTATTGGCAGTGCCTTAGGTTTGTTTTATGCACTCTTTCTTCCTATCGCTGAAACCTATCAAATTGTTCTATGTGTCGGCATGGGGATCAGTGTCGCGGTTCTTACTGGCTTGACCAGTTATTATCTCATGTATTCTAAATTGAATACCTTACCACTATTGGTTGTGTTTGTTGTGCGGTTAATTCTGTATGCCATCGTGATCACCTTGGCGTTGCTCATCGCAGTTGGCTTGTTGGATTTGGTCGATCAATTTTTATTCCAACAAGAAACATCTCTGCTTAGTGCTTATTATGCGACCATCGGTTGGTTATTTAATCAGCATTACGGATTGCTGCTATTAATCAGTTTTATTTTTCTTATCCTCAGTCAATTGTTTGCCGTCAGCACTGGATTGTTAGGCAAAAAAACTTTATTTAATTATTTTATGGGGCGCTATTATCATCCTAAAGAGGAAGAACGCATCTTTTTATTTGTTGACTTAAAGTCGTCAACTAGCATTGCTGAACAATTAGGAAATACTCATTTCCATGCTTTTTTACGTTCTTATTTCGCTGACATTGCCGCACCCATCGCACGCACCCATGGTGAAATTTATGAATACGTGGGTGATGAAGTGATTATTAGCTGGCCCAAAAATAAATCAGCTAATGCGTATCAATGCTTGGCTTGCTTCAAACTTATGAAACAAGCCATTGAGAAACGCACGCCTTTTTATCAAAAAACGTATGGTTTCGTTCCGATTTTTCGTGGCGGTGGGCATGTAGGCATAGCACTGGTTGGTGAAGTTGGTGTTTACAAACGCAAGATTATTTACGCTGGTGATGTCTTAAATACCTGTGCACGCATCATTGCCGAAGGCAACCGTTTGCATCAAGAATTAGTCATTTCCGAAGATTTATATCAACTATTGCAACCGACATCTGAATACACAATCGACTTTTTATCCCGCAGTCTATTCAAGGGCAAGCAAACTGAAACGGCAATTTATTCAGTCAATCCCGTGTCGACTCCCAAATTAAATTTAATAAAATCCAGCATTCCTGTTTCACCCTCCATCAAGACCACAAAGCACTGATGGGCACGATAAATAAACCATCAGCAAATGCCATTGTATGATCACCATCATACAATAACACGCCTAATTTAAAACGATTCCCTGCAATGTTTTTGAATCGTTGCAATCCGATAAAATCTTTGTTGATCAATGTAGCACTCGCCTTCATTACTCATTGAATATCGTTGATAATGACAAACTTATTTCATATTAGCGTCTGATCGGGATTATAGTAGCGTCTGAAGCACCCCGCAGAAACCATTAAAAAAATCTCTGTTCTCAATTAGACCCTGTCAACCATGCTACTCTGAGGACCCTAGTTGAGAAGTCAATCTGAAACAACTGTTTTCTTGTTCGCTGGCGTGGTTTTTTTATTCAAGACAGCTTTCAAATAATGTCCCGTGTAAGAAGTAGGATGTTGAGCCACTTGCTCTGGTGTTCCCTGAGCAATGATTTTACCTCCTTTACTACCGCCTTGTGGACCCAAATCCACAATCCAATCAGCCGTTTTAATGACATCCAAATTATGTTCAATAATCACAATGGTATTACCTTGATCACGCAAGCGATGCAACACGACAAGCAATTGTTTAATATCATGAAAATGCAAACCAGTGGTGGGCTCATCCAACAAATACAACGTTTGCCCGGTACCTCGCTTAGATAATTCACGCGCCAACTTAATGCGCTGGGCTTCACCACCAGACAATGTCGTTGCACTTTGCCCCAAATGAATGTAACCCAATCCCACATCCAGCAATGTTTGCAATTTGCGCGCTATTACCGGAATGACATCAAAAAATTCACGCCCTTCCTCAACCGTCATATTGAGCACTTCGTGAATATTTTTGCCTTTGTATGTGATCGACAATGTTTCAGCATTGTAACGTTTACCTTTACATTGATCGCAATGCACGTAAATATCTGGTAAGAAGTGCATTTCCACTTTGATCAACCCATCCCCTTGACACGCTTCACATCGCCCTCCTTTGACATTAAAACTAAATCGCCCAGGCGCATAGCCACGAGCACGCGATTCAGCCGTAGCGGCAAACAGTTCACGAATCGGGGTAAACAATCCTGTGTAAGTAGCAGGATTGGATCGCGGCGTACGTCCGATCGGACTTTGATCAATATCGATGACTTTGTCAAAAAATTCCAACCCTGTGATCTGTTGATAACGTCCAGCATTTATTTGCGTTGCTCGGTTTAATTCGGCGGCACAAATAGGATACAACGTATCATTGATCAAACTCGATTTCCCAGAACCGGACACTCCCGTCACACACGTCATCAATCCCACCGGCACTTCCAAGGTCACTTGACGCAAATTATTGCATTGCACTCCGGTTAATATTAACAATCGATCCTGATTGACGAGTTTACGTTGCAAAGGGGTAGCAATGGTTTGCTGACCCGATAAATATTGTCCGGTTAGAGAATTTGAATCTTTCATGATCACAGCCGGTGTTCCTTGAGCGACAATTTCACCACCATGCACACCCGCTCCTGGTCCCATATCCACCACATAATCAGCGGCTAAAATTGCGTCTTCATCATGCTCCACCACAATCACGGTGTTGCCTAAATCTCGCAACCGCGTCAACGTCGCTAACAATCGATCATTATCACGTTGGTGCAAACCAATTGATGGCTCATCCAAAATATACATCACGCCAACCAATCCTGAGCCAATTTGACTGGCCAATCGAATACGTTGCGCTTCACCACCCGACAATGTTTCAGCACTGCGAGCTAAGGTTAAATAATCCAAACCCACATTCACTAAAAATTGCAAACGCTCGGTGATTTCCTGTTTAATCTTGGCTACGATCTTGCCACGCTGACCGGGCAACTGCAGCGTTTGGAAAAAAGCCAATGCGTCTTCAATCGATAAAGCGGTAATCGCTGGCAAATTCAATGCTTCAACAAACACATGCCGAGCTTCCTCACGCAAGCGCTCACCCTGACACACACTGCAAGGTTGCGACGATAAATATTTCGCTAATTCTTCACGTACCACATTAGAATCGGTTTCACGATACCGGCGCGCCATGTTAGGCAACACCCCTTCAAATGTATGGCATTTATTGTATACACTGCCTTTAGCGCTGTGATAATGAAAATCAATTTTTTGTTTTCCACTGCCGTGCAGCAATATTTGCTGAAAAGATTCCGGCAATTGGACAAACGGTTGCTCAATGTCCACTTGGTAGTGCTCTGCCAAAGAAGACAACATACTAAAGTAATATAAATTCCGTCGATCCCAACCTCGAATTGCACCACCGGCCAAACTCAACTGAGGATTGTGGACCACTTTTGCCGGATCAAAAAACTGATTGATCCACAGTCCATCACATTCTGGACACGCCCCCATTGGATTGTTAAATGAAAACAACCGTGGCGCCAACTCGGTGATGCTATAACCACACTCTGGACAGGCAAAATTTTCAGAAAATAATAATTCAGGTTGTGCCTCATCATCCATAAAAGCAACACTGGCAATACCTTCGGTTAATTGCAGAGCGGTTTCAAACGATTCACTCAATCGCGAGGTCAAATCGTCTCTAATTTTAAAACGATCCACCACCACTTCGATCGTATGTTTTTTGCGTAACGCTAATTTAGGTGGATCATCCAATTCACAAATCTCACCGTCAATGCGCGCACGGACAAACCCTTGACTCAGCAATGTTTGCATCAATTGCACATGCTCGCCTTTACGCTCTTTGACCACCGGTGCCAATAACATTAACTTCGTGCCTTGCGGCAAGGCTAATACCTTGTCTACCATTTGTTGAACAATTTGCGCATGCAATGGCAAAGCATGATGCGGACAACGTGGTTCACCGGCTCGGGCATACAACAGCCGCAAATAATCGTAAATTTCTGTGATGGTACCCACTGTCGAACGTGGATTGTGCGACGTAGCTTTTTGCTCAATTGAAATCGCTGGAGACAATCCTTCAATGTGTTCCACATCCGGTTTCTCCATCATCGATAAAAATTGACGAGCATACGCCGACAACGACTCCACATAGCGGCGTTGTCCTTCGGCATACAAAGTATCAAATGCCAACGATGATTTACCAGAACCAGACAGTCCGGTGATCACAATCAATCGATCACGAGGTAAATCAACATCAATGCTTTTTAAATTGTGGGTTTTTGCCCCGCGAATTTGAATGGTATTCATCATAACTTCCATCGATTGTGTAGCCACATCCACTGCTCTGGATGCGCCAAAATAATATTTTCCAAAGCTTGATTGTAAGCCAGCGTATTCTGATAAATTTCCGCTTGGGCAGTCTGTGCCTCTTGCCAAGGAATGGGATCTAAAAAATGCAATACATGCTTACCATCGGCTTTGCGATAGCAAGCTGCGGGGACCACTGGTGCACCGGTATAACGAGCAATAGTAGCTAAACTGCGATAAGTGCCGGCTGGCTTACCAAAAAAATCCACCCTAATGCCATCTTTATTTTCCACCACTGCGTGTTGATCCATAACAAAAATAATTGAATTGCCGGCATCCAGCTCATCACACACTTGATTCATCGAACCACGGCTGGGAATAACTCCCAAACCAAATTTGTAATACCGCCGAAACAATAATTTTTCCAGCCATTTAATTTTTAATAAGCGGCGGATGAAAAAAAATTTCCCCTGGTATTGATCAAAATTTAAAATACCTGCCAGCGGTGCAAACTCCCAATTACCAAAATGTCCTGTCAGAATTAACAACCCAGATTTTTGACTTTCATACAATTGAATCGCTTGTTCATGACCTTTGATTTCGGCCGCTTGTTTGACTTGTCGCAGTGACATAAAACGCAATTTAATATTTTCCACAATCGATTGCAGCAAGTGGGTATAAAAACTTTGGCCCAATTTCTTTAATTGCT
>WLWG01003512.1_pt1 | contig 10513 bp, 16 predicted proteins | sample 6712871 | NCBI WGS metagenome assembly WLWG01 (sample SAMN12718693, study PRJNA515312) | sponge metagenome | isolation source: marine sponge | host: Mycale hentscheli | place: New Zealand: South Island, Marlborough, Capsize Point | collected 2003-05-01 | reverse complement strand
TGTACTTGTTTGTTTTTAAATGAATTAATACCCATAGTGCCTAAGAATGAAAATGGATCACTAAAGCCCAAAGTTTTAAGTGCTTTATTAGTTATAGCATTTGTAGCCATTCCTTTTAAATCAGAAAGGTTAAACTTCGCAGCCTTTTCTAATAAACCTGCTAATATTCCTTCAGCAGCTTTTTTCTCTGCAAAAGAAGGAGTGTACTTACCATCAAATGGATCTTCTACGCCTTCTGGATCTTTAGCCATTCCAATATTTGAAAGGTCACTTATAATTCCTGTTTGATTTGTTAAATCTGGTGCACCAGTAATTTGAAAATCACCTATGTTACTTGGTTTAGAAAGATCTTCAATTGATATTGATTCATCTACAGTTGTAGATGGACCGGCGATGTCTCTCATGTTTGGTCTATCTATTGTTGTAATACCACCTGTTGGGCTTGGAGTTATTTGACCTCTGTTTCTATCTGGTATTCCTCCAACTAATCCCATTTCTTCAGAAACAACTCTTATGTCATTCATGGGATCTCCTCTGTCAATAAAATTTTCGTTTACTTCCATTCCTCTGTTTCTGTCTGGTATTCCTCCAACTAATCCCATTTCTTCAGAAACTATTCTTAGATCATTTGTAGGATTTCCTCTATCTATAAAATCTTCATTGTCTTCCATTCCTCTATTTCTATCTGGTATCTCAAGTCCTGGTGTTGTTTTAGAAATTATTTCATCTAACATTAAATCACCTTTATCTGCTTCTGCAGCAACAATACCTAAATCAATTTTTGAATCTCTAGTTTTTTTATCTCTTGGACTAGCTGGACCAGTTCCGCCTCCGCCGCCTTCGCCGCCTCCTCCACCTGAAGGTAGTGTAGTTGGTGGTGGTGTAGTTGGTGGTGTTGTAGTTGGTGGTGTATATAAACCTAATCCCGATAATCGATCCGCGATCTCTTGGTCAGTATAACCATATGCGTTCATCGAAGTATAAATATTTAATGCTTCACCTGTTAAAGGTGAACCGCCCATAAAGAAACCTTGTCTTTTAGGTATCATCATCGATCCAATCCCACCGCCGTTCGCGTACCCCATAGCTTCTGTATCTGGTGGTACATATTGATCGTGGTATTGGTGATAAGTTTTATCTCCGTAAGTCATTCCACCTTGTGCTAATTTTTGTATAGCGATCATTAGACCGCCGTCTTTGTAACCTTTGGACATAGCTTCTTTTACAGCTTCACCAAACTCAAAGCCTTCTTCATCCATAAGTCTTTCGACTTCTTTTGAAATGTCTGATTGTTTATAATCTTCGTCCATTAATAATAGGTCCTATTGTGTGGTATTGAAACTTCGTCCCGCTCATCTTCTGGATGGCCAACGAATCCTCCTTGTCGGAATCTCATTACCGCTTGTGTCATACTATCCACCAAATCATCATGATCTCCATAAGGAAATGATGCACACTCTTCAATCACCTCTTCTGCGAACTTTTCGTCCGGCGCCCAAATTTGGCCACTCTCAAAGAGAGGGGACACAGCGTTAACTCTAGCATGTTTATCGTTACCTTTGCTAGGAGTGTAATTTATAACAGGTATACCCATTTTTCGCAACTCATAAGTTAATGGCAATCCAGAAGCTTTAGCTTCCACAATCACCGATTCTGGTTTCCAATAATCATACTGTTCTTTAGCAAGTTTACGTAGTTCTGGAAACTCTAGTCTATCTTTTACTGCATCGAGTAAAATTAAGTTCGGAGCGGCGTCATCGGATTCATGAAATACACCCCAAGTAGTTATAGCAGAATAGTCGGCAGTTTCTTTTTTTAGAAATGCAGTATCATAAGATTGTATGACATGTTCTAATCTTGGAATATAATCGCGGTCCCATTTTCGCCACCATTCTCTTTTAATCAACGATCCTTCTTCAGAGGTTGGATTTTGCATCCACTGTGCATTCCATTTACCAATACTTAGTGAAGCTTTAACAGATTCTAATTCAGGAAGTTTCCAATACTCAGGCCAGACAGGTTTATTACTTGGTAGGATTGCAGGGAACTCAATTACTTCCCACTGATCTGATTTTAATTCTTTTTGAGATTTTAATAACATACCTGTTAAGTCTTTCATATTCCATCGTGTCATAACCACAACTATCGCTCCACCTGGCTGTAAACGTTGTCGTGGTCCTGATGTATACCACTCGTAAGCTCGTTCCATTGCTGTCATATTCAAAGCGTCTTGCTCAGAATGTGGGTCATCAATGATTAATAAATCCGCTCCCCGTCCCGTTATCGCCGAGCCGACACCCGCTGCATAATATTCACCGCCTTGTTCGGTTTCCCATTTACCAGCCGCTTGACTGTCCTCTCGTAACCGGGTCGAGAATACTTGTTTGTATTCCTCGGAGTCCATTAAAGTTTTAGCTTTACGACCAAAGCGGATCGCGAGTTCAGTTGTGTGGGTCGTTTGGATTATTTTTAAATTAGGTCTACGCCCTACCATCCAAGAGGGTAAGAGGTAAGACGCAAACTCTGACTTAGTATGCCTTGGTGGCATATTTATAATTAGTCTTTTAATTTCACCTTTTGCAAGTCTATTAAATTTGTCAGCAATTTCTTTGTGATGTTTACCTTCGATAAATTCTGGCCATACATGTTTTACAAAAGAAAGAAAATCGTCATGTACTTTTGATTTGGTTTTTTTCTCCGATAACTTTAATGCAAGTTTAAGAAATTGTTTTTTGACATCAGGCGGCAGCCTATTTAATTTTTCTTCATCCATAAAAATTTTTTGTAAAATTTTTTTATAATATTTTTTGACACCCTTTTATTCTCATTTTGATTTTATAGCATGTTTAAGTCTAAATCCAACCTTATATACTAAATTATTTTGTGACTCCTAGAAAAAAGGGGTGATGGGGGGGTTTGTTTTTATAGTTACATGCTAATCCATAGGGACCCCTCTAGGGTGGGCCCGCCCGTACACAGGAATGGGGTGGGCCCGCCCGCGAACAGGAATATCGGTTAGCTATGCAATTATTGCATGGGATATTGTGGGATAGTGTATGCGCTTTGCGCATACACTATTGAATTGTATTAGTCTAGTAATACATAATATTGATCGGTAAAGTATTGCTGAAACCAAGTAATACCTTTTTGCATATTGTTATAATCCTCGGTTGCTTCACAACCAATGATCGTGTCATAGATTGCTACTGCAAACGCAGGCAACTTACATGATTGACTAAATGTTTCATCACTAAATCTATTATGAATAGTCATCTCTTTAGTAGGATCGGCACCAAAGAAACACTTATCAAATGGTTTAGGTATTATGTAAGTTTTATTATTGTACTTTATTGTTTTCATTCTCACTCCTTTTGTTATGGGAATTTATACCATTAATCTTCAACCCTGTCAACCCTTTGAATTGTATTATATGTATAATATCCACCATTACTTTCTACTTTTACTTTCTCATAACCTCCACTTTCTCGCCTGTGTCTAATAAACTCGATCGGTCTGCCTTGCTCAATATTATCCATGTTAAGTTCTAGCCATTCAAACTTACATCTTTGAGAGCAGAAATATCTATCGCCTTGACTTGCAGTATAACCCCACGAGTTAGGTGTTCGGTCCATATTGGCATATGCATAACGACCACGAACAACCCCACGAGATTTTAAAAATCTATCTTGTGTGGGATTGGTATGACAATTCGGTCCTTGGCAAAAATGTTTGTTAGGCATTATCTTCCTCTCTAGATTTAATTGCGTCATTTTTTAGAGCAAAGTAAATCTGGTTTTCATTCCTTAATGTATGATTAACTCTTTTTAAAAATGTCTTTAGTTTAATTGTTTTGATCTTATTAAACTCAACATCATAAATATAAATTGCGCTATCAACTTTATCAGTCATTAATTAACACCTCCTGTTATCCATATCTGACCTGTTGCACATCTATAATTATCTGCGTCTAAATCATAGTAAGTTATATATCTCAACTTATCGGATATTTTATCTCGGACAACTTTACACTTATGATCCCATTTTGCTTTACGAGTTATCTGACGAGTTCTCTTGCCGTCTTTTAGTTTTTTTCTCTCAACTCCGTTGTGTGTAAATGGTCGGTAAGTGATTATAAACTTACTGCCAATGTTTAGTGTATCTTCTATTTTCATTCTCACTCCTTTTGTTATATGGGATAATCTATCATAGATTATCCCATAGTCAACCCCTAATTTAAACTTTCTTCATATTTTTTTCTAGCCAATATTTTTGCCTCTCTTGATTGTTGTTTGTTCTTCATACCTTTAATCATACTAGCCAAGTTGCTTGGATTATAGATAGTCAAGCCTGTTGAGTTAGTTCTAATTAATTCTGCCTCATCAACTTGTATTCCAAGTTCGGTTGCAAGTTCAATACCCTCTGATAGATACCTGTATGCTTTCAAGCCAATTTTTAATTGATCGCATTGTTTTTGAATTGTATCAATCCATGTTTGGTGTTTTGATACCAGATTATTTTTTGCAATTCGCCATGCCTCAAATTGTTCATACTCATCTTTAGTACATGCGATTGCTCTTGATCTGCAATAAGATGTTCCAATGACATCAAGATAGTATGGATTGTCAAATTCTTTTGACATACCAATTTGGTCGCTACCACCACTATATCCCAATGCTTTCATACACTCGTCAACATGTTTTGTTTTGTGTGGATTATCTTTATTCTCATTCTGTTGAGCATAGATATCTGGGTTGCAATCTTTTGCTTTTAGTTCTTCTCGGTAATATGCAACTGCAAACTTTTTGCCATTCTCGTCGCCATACTCACTACCATTTAGATTACCAAACAAACCAAAATCAAAGTGTGATTTAGTTTCTTTTGTTTCGCCCTCATCATCTAAATCTTCCGAGTGTGCAAAGTAAAAGCATTTATCTTTTGCAACAACATCACATGGACTTCCATATTTCTTTTTGAAATGTCTTAATGTTGCAACATCATCTGTTGGATATGATCTCTCTACAACTAACTTTGCAAGTTCACTTGCATATTTATAGTGATGATCTACACTTTCCCTTGCTTGAAGAAATGCCTCTTTCTCTTGAGTGTCCTCATTCTCAAAGACATTTTTTATTTTATTAAAGAGTTTGTTTCTTAACTCTGTATTCATTCGTATTTTACTCATTCTCAACTCCTATTAGTTTGTTATACATATGGGAATTTATACTACAATATTCAATACCTGTCAAATCTTTTATTTATTTATTTTTTTCTTTTTGGGTGGGCCCGCCCGAGAACAGGAATATGGTAGGTATTACCACCATCCCCAGCCACCGTCCAAGTCTAGCAGATAATCCCAGAACTGTCAAGATAATTATTTGTGGATAACTTAAATTTTTTTATTTACATTTATATTGATATGGGATATTCTAATAGTATATATAACCAAGGAGTAAAAAATGAGTAAATACTTTGTAATAAAAAAAACTAAATACAATTATCCGAATGAGCATTATAGGTTTGATATAATCAAAGATTCGGAATTTGATTTAGAAAAAGCTACAAAAATATTGTTAGCATATGAAACAATTAATGACAATGAAGATGTTAGTTTTCATTTGCAACAAGTGGATTTGCTTTTAACTAAATCGGATACTCAACCTTTAGTATTAACTGAAGAGGTAGCGTGAGTATATTAGAAACAATTATAGTTTTTGAGATTTTGTATTTTATACAATACATGATCACAACCTAATTCCCTTTTGTGCGTTACGGAATAAAAAACTCAAACGCACTGGATATATAGTCTGTACCGGTCCTGTAAGATAGCCATTGGACCGGTGCTGATCCCTGGTCCATTTTATATGAGCCCTGTCCGGACGTTAAACAATTGTCACCGGGCTCTTCACTGGGATGGACCTGGGATCAGTTGAAATCCCGTGAAGGATGTGCACAGCACGGGACTGGTCAAGGTGATACAGCAATCCTGTTACAAAGTTAAATCTTTGGCTAAAATACTGGGGCCAGCTTTAGCTGGCCCGCAAGAAAAAAAATTAAAATGATAGAGAGCGAGCGAGCCAGCGAGCGAGCGGGTGGGCCCGCCCGTAAACAGGAATATGTAGTTGTCAAGAAAAAAAAACTATTGACATTTAGATGGTATGGGATTATATAAGAGTAAACAAAGGAGCGAGAAATGAAAGTAAAAGAAGCAAAACAAATAACCGGATCACTAACCCGGACAAGTAAAATGCCGGGCCTATCTTATAGCCTGCCGGCGTGGGAATGCAAAACAGGGTCTAAGCTTAGAAAAATTAAAAACTCTGTCTGTGCCAGCTGTTACGCATTAAAAGGAAATTACACAAGATACAAAGCAATTAAGGCTGCGCAATATGACAGACTTAATAAAATTTATGATCCTAGATGGATCGCGGGCATGGTGGCGCAAATCATAAGGCAAAAATATTTTAGGTGGCATGACGCCGGGGATATACAAAGCATTCAACATTTAAGGGCTATTTTTTCTGTATGTATTAGAACGCCTGAAACACAGCACTGGATGCCAACCCGGGAAGCTCAATTTTTAAAACAAGTTAAGCCGGAAGAGGTGCCAGAGAATTTAATAATTAGAATGTCTTCTCACATGGTGGACCAGTCACCGGTCAAGTTTTGGCCGTGGACTTCTACCGTGATAAGCGGGCAGGGCGTCGCGTCCTGTCCGGCTCCCAAACAAAACAACAGCTGCGGAGATTGCCGGGCTTGCTGGGACAGATCAATTCCAAACGTTAGTTACGGCAAGCATTAATGAATTGGAAGCACCCCACATATTACAAAGCACTAGCAAAGCAGCGTCGAGACTTTGAAGCGAGCGAGCGCGAGCAAGCCAACAAGCAAGAGCGCGAGCGAGCCAGCAAGCGACGGCTCACGAGCAAGAAGCGCCGATTAACAAGCGATTGATATGAGCCCAATCATCTTGGGCCACAGGCGTGACTTCACGCTGGTCCTCAAGCAGACCGAGGATCGAGGAAGACCCATAAAGTTTTATGGATCGAGGAGAGCCCTTAGGGCTTTGTCCAACCAAAATAAAATTACGCTTTGTCATAGTAGAATGAAACAGTATTTGGTGAGGTGAAAAACGTATTTTGTTGTCATGAATTAGCTTGAGCTCAACCATGAAAAACCCGCAAGTATCGTGGTATCCCAACAGATCCGGTGTACCAAAGGAGGCCCAGGATTCTAGTCTTGTCCACCTAATTTCTGGTGTGTTTTTCTTTAAAAGTTTCCAGAGGTCTGACTCTTTTTTCATCGTACGAAGCCTTGTGTATTTGTTTTAAAACTGTAGTCCAAGGGTTGAAATCAAAATCTCTTGCACACCCTGAAACTAATATTAATAAGCATATTAGAATGATTCTCATCTGTTTGACTTGTACGCCAACTTACGATATAAGTCAAGTTATGGGAGTACCAGCCAAATTAACAGAAAGACAAATAAAGTTTGCAGAGTTATTAGTATATAACGAAGGCAGAATTTCAGCATCTGAAGCAGCATATCAAGCAGGATATAAAACCCGTCCAAGGCAAGCTGCATCAGAGTTACGAAATCCAAAAAAATCTCCATTAGTAGTTAGATATATAGGTGAGTTAAGAGCAGAGGTACAGGAAAAATATGGAATCTCATTTGAGAGACATATTACTGAGCTTGCAAAAATTAGAGATGACGCTAGAGCCAAAGGTGCATGGAGTGCAGCAACCAATGCAGAAGTAGCGAGAGGTAAGGCCGGCGGATTGTATGTAGATCAGAAATTAATTATGACTGGCAATATAGATAACCTATCAGAACAAGAGCTAGAATCTAGAATGAAAGATATCTTAAAAGATCACAAAGATATTATAGAAGGTACAGCAACAGACATACTCCAAGAAGAACCTGAGACAGAAGAAAATATAAAAAAATTAAATTAAACTTTTTTCCTTGAAACAGTAAGGATAGTTTTAAATCTTTTTGGCTGTCGTAGAGGTGCTTTAACTCCTTGTGAATCTGGTCCTTTAAGTGGTGGTATTTCATTAAATTTAACATCAGGCATGTTTTTAGTTAGTGTTGGATTCTTTTTCATACTTCGTAGGCTTCTATATGAGTGTAGCCATTTGCTTTAGCCCAGTGACATCTGTTGCCACCTTTAGGTACTTTGATGTAAGGTTTACATCTACCATTATTTACTTTGGTAATATGTATTGGATCATTCATACCATCTTGGTCAAATGAATCTTTTAAATAAGTTGTATATCTTTTCATAGTTCCATCCATGGTAACATAATTAAAATTATCTCTCAACTTAGCATTAGATAAATCGGATAGTGCTACAACAATAGGTGTAGTACCAGGTTTTGGATTGTTAGCCTTTAGTATTTTCATATATTTATTTTTTCCATTTTAATTATACAACCTTTTGGAAATACATTTCTATCAGAAAATAACTCATCACCTTCTTCGTAAGATGCAAAGGTCCAAACATTATGTTTGTTTTTATGAAATACATATGCCTGAGTTACCATTGTACTAGGTTTAAACTTATGAAAGTCTTCAGCAGTGCTGTGCCCCGCATCCCCGGTGATGTCGGCCCATGTAATTTTGTAGAAGTAATATTTTTTCTTTTTAATTACTACGTGTCTGTACTTAGATTTCTTCCGGGATTTTGGCATAGGAATTTTTACTATAAGAGAAATTTTTAGGCAATTTTTTTATTTTTGAAAACAAAAATATTTTTCTGCCCCGAGTACATAGAAATGGCGTATAATGAACATTTGTGCCACGGTGTGCCACTGGAAAACAGAGCAATGGCACAGCTATTAGTCAACAATACCAACACTAATAAGCCAAAAACACCCTTTGTGCCACTGTGCCACCGACTTTTTTTTGATAGAAAAAAAAACTTATACCCCTAGAATTCTACTTATGTATGGCACAGACCAAAAACCCGCATAAAACTGCAGTTGTCTTGTTATTGCCACAATTAGTTTAGAATGGTTCTAATGTCTCCAGCCCCTACAGGTAGGAATAATCCTTTGCTTAACCTTCGTGGAACTGGACGTCCATTAGTTTATTACTCTCTTTGGTAGGGCTACCTTGGTAGGTCACCTACAAGCTTTCCCGAAGCGTCCAAGTTCTAATAAATAGAGATTGGTCGGTACTCACAACCACTTCCGGTGTCTTCAGCCACTCGGCCGTAACCCTCCGGTCCTGTGCATTACACCCGCTTAAGCGTTGTTCTGCCACAAAAGTTAATCAAATTGCAATTTTGATTAATTGAGTATGAGGAATATATAGGATATTATAGTATAGTTGTCAACCACTAAATAAATTATTTTTATGGGGCTTCCACTCTCGCTTCCACCCCACTCCTGACAGGATAAGTTAACTCTGTTTATAGGTAGGTGATCTCCAACGTTTAATATTCTCTGTTTTAAACACTACCCTTGCTGGTTCTGGTGCACCAATAATTTGATTCTCTTGTACTTCTATTCTTCTAATTTCTTCCAAGTGTCCATCTTGGGTTTCTATGTATATAGGACAATCAGATATGGCTGTCCCTTTTTGATTTCTTGTAAACTTACCAAGATACTCTTGGAGTTCTCTTACACGCATGCTCATCTTAGGTTCTCCTTTTGTTTTTTATAATCTAACCATAAATTTTTATACTCGCTATCAACGATCCACGGCCCTCCTTCAGTGAAGTGTAAAGCACTGGGCTTATCTTCATCGGACTCTTTATACCAATTCACTAACCAATTCCAGTGCCTAGGTATGGACCCAATCTCTTCATCTTTTAACCATTTAAACTGATGTAGATATCTCCCCGATTGTTCGGAAACCGTTGATAAATCTAGCTTTTTTACACTCTCATGACCGCAGTTAATTAACATCAAAGAGCTCCAACACTTTTTACTATAGTGTGTTTGTTTTTTATTTACCATTTTCATAATTGAATCTGGATAGTAATCATGTTTACAACACATCAACGCGTACTTATCATCACGCATATCAAAAATTTTTTTAACATCTTTTAAAAATAAAAAGTCGTTATCACAAAACAAAGCCCAACCCTCGTAGTCTTGTAGATAAGGCACTAAGAATCTTGTGTAAGTAAACTCAGTAGATTGATTTTTATACTCACGCCAATATAAATTTTTATCTACATCAGATAACTTTAGATGTTCTATATCTAAATCTTTAGAATGTTTACGCAAAGAATACTCACACACCTCGGATGCTACCGGATGCCTGCTATCATATCCTATGTATATTTTAATCGTTGAGTCTTTCATTTGCCTTTACATTTTCTTGATAAGTTTTATCTCTTTCAAGTTGTTGTGCATATTGTTTAACTAACGCATACCATTTATCTGTCCAGATTTGTTTCATACCTAGATCTTTGGCATTGTGTACTGCATTAGCCAGTTTGTTCATCTTGTCCATCATTACTTTTAGCTGCATGCTTTTGCTCATAGTATTTACTCACCT
>WLWG01003509.1_pt1 | contig 10521 bp, 30 predicted proteins | sample 6712871 | NCBI WGS metagenome assembly WLWG01 (sample SAMN12718693, study PRJNA515312) | sponge metagenome | isolation source: marine sponge | host: Mycale hentscheli | place: New Zealand: South Island, Marlborough, Capsize Point | collected 2003-05-01 | reverse complement strand
GGAGAACAGAGAGAATATTGATATTGCGATAGGGGATTACCTGAGATGGTTATATCCTCTGGGCTACATTGACTATGGGTCAAGAAAGTATTCTTATGGCTTAGTCATGGATGTCAAGGATGAATTGGATCATGATGGTAAGATTGCTTTGCTTTTGGATGCTGGTTATAAACAGACTTTTTGGTTGTCGATAGAACTACTTATAGAACTAGGTGATGCAGAGATATTAAAAGATGGCAGATGGCAAAGACTATGACAAGCAAGAAGTGATCAATAATATTGAAGTTGGTCAATATATTCGTTGGAAACCACCTGTATCTATGAGGATTAGATCAGACTATCATCAATATGGTTTTAATTCTTTCATAGGCTCCGGTAGTAGCTGGGAATATGGTTTGGTTATTGATTTGTTAGAGTCGCCAAGAAGTAAAGAAAATCCAGAATCGACCATCGGTCTTCACTTGCAGATATTAAAAGGCGGACAGATGGATTGGGTTTTCAATTTTGAATATTTAGAACAGATTGAGATAGTTGGATTTCTCGACGAGGAATACGAAAAATATAATCCTTGACAATTACTTGACACAAAACACTTGCATATTATATAAATATTTGCTATATTATATATGTAAGGAAAAAGAAATGCCCCGAGTTACCTATGCTGATCGCCTCTCCGCTCTTTCCAAAAAGCCTTTGTCTGATTATGACAAAGGTTTCGTTGAGAGTCTTGCCCAACATTACAACCGCAAGCGCTCTTTGACTCCTGGGCGGGCTGCCGCTGTTAGGCGCCTTGAAGAGCGATACTCCGATGAGAAACTTGCCTTGGCTGCTGCCAACCCCATCAACGAACGCCTTGCCGCCATCGCTGATCGTGTTGACCCAGGCACTTGGGATGCGGGGTTTGTCGAGAGCCTGACTTCACAATCCCAACGCGGACGAGAACTCTCCGAGAAACAACTGGTCATTCTTTCCAAGATTGAGGGTCGTTGGACTGAAGAGGCTCGCACTGCTGCCAACACTTGGAAGCAGACTTACCTTGATTCTACTGAGATGCAAGAGAAAGCAAAGATTGTCGCGACCTACTATGATGCCACCGGATATTATGCCGGTCTTGCCCACAATGTACTTTACACTGAGGGCTTTGTTCCCACTGAGAAACAATACAAAAGCATTACCAAAAACAAGTTTGCCACAAAGATTCTTGAGGCTTGGTATGCTGAACCCAAGTATCCCGTTGGCTCTTATGTCGTTGTCCGTGACACCGCTCCCGGCGTTGTGCGAGGCAAGGCTAAGAATGTCCCCTGTGTTATTCTGAAAGCCAATGCAATGTATCCTCGCTGTGCGGCGAAGGGCACAAAGATTTATCAAGTCTTGCCTTTTGGATCTCCTTCTGCTATAATGGTTGAGGAACGCTACGTGAAGAGGGCTCGCAAGCTTGGAGGCGGTGCTTAATGGATATTGAAGTTGGCGATATTGTTTCTCCCGGTTTTTATGGTCCCAACGCTTACGGCGTGGTCCTTGATGTCTCAGCGCCCGCTCAGCGGAATGTTTATAGTGGGTTTAAACCTCGCGCCAAAATTTTAATGCACACCGGCAAGGTTCACTACTTTGTCCTTGAAGATCTAACCATTGTAAGCAAAGGAAATAACAATGACTCCATTTGAACAAAGCGAACACTTCCCCACAACCTTCGTCCGCTCCCTTGACTTCTTGATTGCAGTAAAAGAATATGTTCGTGTATCTGAAGAAGTTGAGCAAGAAAGTCTTGACGCTGTAATGAAAGGAGACATCGCTCTTGTAGCCGAGCTTGCTCAGTATCGCCAATCCCTTGACAAGGCAATTGTATTAAACTCAGCCGAGGCGTAATGCCCCTCCACCGCCTATTTAATTATGGAGGTGTGCTTTGCGTGAGGGTCGGGGATCTCGTTAAGTATAAAAACGGCGTCGTAAATTTTTCTGGTATCGTGGTGGAAGTGCTCAATACCCGAAAAGTTAACGTATGTTTTCATTGGGATGGTTCACTATACACGAACACTTGTGATATATCTGACTTAGCGATTTTGTCAAGCATGAAAGAATGTGAGTTATTCGGATACTGACCCTAGGTTTAAAATAGGCGACCTTGTTCGCTTTAGGTTGCTTACCCCCGAGGACCGATATATCTTCCGTCCCCGCGACTTCCCTTTTGGAGCCGTGGGTCTTATATTATCTATTGAGGGAGATATGCACTCCTTCGCGACAGACTATGAATCAACTTCCAACTATACGCCCTATCCCTATCCGTACTATGGCGAAGAGTATTACTGGGAGTATTCAACAATTTATGTTGTTTTAGCACAAGGGGAAAAATGGTGGCTCTTTGAAGAGGAAATGGAACTATTTATAAAAGAAGATGAATGAGTTTCCTAAACCCGGTGATAAAGTTTGCGTGTTCGACAAAACCTTAGAAGCCTACTACGGAAAGCAAGGCAAAGTAAAAAAATACATACACCCTTGCATATACGCAGTAGAGTTAGAAAATGGCGAGACCGCGTGGTTTCTTTTACATCAAATACAGAAAAAGTAATATTCAACTTAATAACAGACGCCAATCATGCTATAATAAAACCAATGTCTGAGCCAAAAGACAATCACGGATACAAAGCAAACATAGGCGATCTTGTTAAGGTATATACCGATACTGGAATGGACACTGGAGTGATGGGAGTTATTGTTGAAATAAGAGAATATTATTCTTGGTCAATGGAACATTGGCGGAAAGTTCGCCTCCATGGAAAGCAAGACTTCATCGAGGATTATGCGGTAAGAGTAGTATCAAAAGCGGATACCCATGGACGAGATAGAAAAAATAAAAACATTAGTTAATAAACTTGAAGATAGAATACAAGAATTGGAAACCGAGAATCGTGCTCTTAGGCTATCTATCAAGCAAGCGTGCTCTTCTCTTATGCGTCAAAACGACGACACCAAAGAAACCATTCAAGAGTCCGAAAGGCTTCTTGCATTTTCGCCAACCTTTAACCAACCCAAGTGGAAGAAACAATGAAACTTCATCATGTCGCAATCAATGTCTCTAACATAAAAAAGTCCGTCGAATGGTATATGGAAAATATGTCCGCGACGGTTGATTATGAAGATGACACTTGGGCGATGCTGGGTTTTGGAGATGTTAAGATGGCGTTAACTGTTGCAACTCAACACCCTCCGCACATTGGATTTGAAGTTGCCTCTCTTGAAGAATTAGGAGAAAATAATAATATTAAAAAACATCGCGACGGGTCGCACTATTTATATTTAGAAGACCCTGATGGGAATGTTCTTGAGAAATTATACTGGGATGAATAATGAAAAGAGTGGTGATCTCCGATCTGCACATTGGCTCTACGCATTGTCGCGAAGAGGATCTTCTAAACTTTATCCAGACTATCGAATGCGATGAACTTATTCTTGCAGGAGATGTTGTTGACTTCATTAAAATCCCGTCCTTTACTTCAAAGACAGCAGAATTATTAAAAGCCCTCTCTCGCTTTAACAGCGTAATATATATTATAGGAAATCATGACCACTCACTTACTAGCTTTATTGACCGAACCCTTGGTAATATCAAATTTCACAGTAGTTATGAGTTTATGGATGGCAACCGCAAGTTCCGAATAGAACACGGTGACGCCTATGACACGAGCTTTTGGCATCAGTATACTGAGGGGTTTTTAATTAAGATAATATCTGTCTTTCAAGACTGGATTGAGCGCACTTGGGATGTTGATCTTGCCACTTGGTGGGCAAACAGAAAGATTAAAAAGCGCAAACTTATTCGCATTTGGGATATTATCAACCTAAATAATGACGTGGATGTTTTTATTATGGGACACTCGCACACACCCGAAGCAGTTATTTGGGTGGACGAAGATGAAAATATAAAAACATACATTAACTCAGGAGATTGGGTCGCACACACCACATATGTTTCTATCGAGAATGGAGTGACGCGACTCAAGAAATTTATTGATGATTGATGTTATAATGAAGATTTGGGAACATAATCCCGCATTTGTATTTTTGTTCTGGGCTTGGGCTGCGTCCCTTGTCTGGATTATATTTGGAAGAGCTTAACAAAGGAAAAATAATGTTTGAATGGAATGGGTTTAATTACTGGGCTGCTGAGCACTACGAGTTCAAGGTGGTTCAGGGAACCGAAGAACATTGCTTGGCTTTATTTCGTGCCGAGCAGATGAACCGACCCACAAAAAAATACGGAACAAACATCGTGGATAAAGAGCACGACGAAGAAACAGATGAATGGCAGATGGTCTTCCGATGGTTTAAGACCGAGGAGCTTCACAGGAAGCATACAGAGTTTCCGCCGTGTTATGTTAGAAACGATGGAAAGGTATTATAAATGAACAAATACGATAGGCTTATAATAATTTCATATGTTGGCGCCGGAGCGGCTCTTGGGTGTATTATAAACTCATGCATGCATATCTTTTCTTGACATTCTCTTGACAACTTTATGGTTGCATTCTGGATTATTATCTGCTATATTATATATGTAATAAGGAGTTAGTTATGGTTCAGAAAGGCGACATTGTTCGGGCTGTTGGCGTTATTGTCGGCAAGAACTCAAAAATCAGAAGGGGCAAACCAGGCATTGTTGTTGAGGTCTGTCAATCAGGTGGCATGGCTCGCGTCATCTACGCCACCACTCCTCCGCGTGAAGGCTGGGTGAGAACCGATTGTGTGGAGATTATCAGTGAAGCCGGGTGATTTGGTTAAGCCGAGAGGCGCAGGTAGCAGCATCGCGCATTGGTATGGAATCATTGTAGGGCAAGACCCAAACTATGATACGCTACCAGAGTGCTGGCTTGTAAGATGGTTTGATGGCGGTATTGCGATGGAAACTCGCGAATGGGAAGACGACTTAATTATTATTAGCAAAGGAAAGAAGTAATGAATCCAATGGAAGCAATCGCAGTCGCAGAAGGCTGTGTCGAAGTTGAAGAAGAAGAATATGTTGAAGCTTGGCAGTTTCTACTGGACACGGGTCTGGTGTGGCAGCTTCAAGGCTGGTTTGGTCGGACGGCTGTTGCCATGATTGAGGCGGGACAGATTATCGTTAAAGAAGTTGACGAAAACGAACCCAAAGAACTTTTGCTGTAGGAGATACAATGGATCACTCAAAAGAAGAAATCGACTACGCCTTTGAAACCTTTGTCGAGGGTATTCAGAACAAACTCAACGAGCACTATGCCCAGCACCTTAAGAACCTCACTCCTCCAAGTGTCACTGTTCGCGGTGGCTCAAAGTATTGGAAGATCGTGACCGAAGCAGATAACAGAGGCTATTCAGTCTTTGGCTTTGTCCGTAAAGAAGACGGAGCAATCCTCAAGCCTGCATCTTGGCGTGCTCCGTTCGTCAAGGGTCCGTCTGCTGTCCGTGGCTATGTCACTGACTCCACCAATGGCATGGGTTCAGTAACTCCTTATGGGATTGTGTACGCAAAATAATGGAAGTCGGCTCAGTAATTAAAGATAAGAAATCAGGCAAGCTCGGAGTTATCTTCGAGGTTTGTTGCATGAATGTGATTGGCATTGAAGACCTACCCGTCTATCGTGTTCTATGGCACGGTGATGCCCTTGAAGAAAATGTCATAGGCACTCAGTTGCTTAACGAAAGATACGAGTTTGTAAGGCAAATAAAAGCAGACATTTAAGAATATTTAAAACTATTTATAAGCAGACGCAGATACGTTGTCTGCTTTTTTATAGGTAAATAACATGAAGATCACCCGCGAGCAACTTATTAAGATGATTAAAGAGGAGCTTGGCGACCCTGCTGGAGAAGCCGAAGCTGAAAGACAAAGAAGAGCACGAACCGCTTGGAAGAGAAGGTTTACAAGTGTTGAAGAAGTCAATGCAATCGCTGACTTGATGGAGAACGACCCCGAGTTTGATATGCTCAGTCGCTTTGCTGACGAGTTCCGTCGTCGTTCGCAGCGTGGCACACCGCCACAAGATGTCTTGGAGGTTGTCTTACCCGAGTCTGTGCCTGGTGGTTTGATCGCTAAAGTTATCTTAAAGGCAAGAGAACGCCTACCCGCAGATGAAACACCTATCAAAAAGCCAAAGAGCCCTGCTTTGTCAGGCGCTGAGATGGACCGCATCGCACCAAGCCTTGAGGAGACCAAAGGAAATAAAATCAAAGTCACAAAGAGACAGCTTAAAGAAATTGTTGAGGATGAATACTCCACAGTTCTCATAGAGCGCGAACTAAACGAAGGTCTTTTAGACACTCTTAAGCGCTGGTTCGGTCGCTCAGTAGATATTAAAAAAGACCACGATAAATATGTCCAAGGACAAGTGGACGCAAATCGTAGGGCTGGCAACCCTCTGGACCAGACCGATGAACAGATAAGACAGAGCGCGAGCGCTAAGTGGCAAGCTGAGAATGAATTTCCTTGGGGAAAAGAAACAGATGCCATCAAGGCTTACCCAGGCGTCCTATCTAATGAGGAGTTTATGGAACGCTGGCGAGATTCCAGAGAGCGCGTGGCAGGTGTGGCAAAGCTTGCGAAAAAGGCTCCAAAAGAAGCATACAAGATTGACCCCAACAAAGCAGCAACTGGTGAGTTATTTGACCCAGACTACCAGCGGGATCCTAATCTTGTTGGCGCTGAAAAATTTGATATGATAAACTACGCCCGTGCCATAGTTCGTGCTAAATGCCCAGGCAAGTTTGATTGGTCTAAACCAGGCATCCCCTTAAAGCCTGGTAAAAGTTGGGGTCTAGACGATGAGTGTTCCGATTAAAATGAAAATTACAAAAGAAAAACTACAACAGATTATTAAAGAAGAGTATCAACACGCCCTAAGCGAACAGGGCGATCTCCATCCTTACGAGGGCGGCACCCTTACAGATAATGAGGTATCCGAATTTGCCGAGGCTTACGGGGCTGTCGAGCAGTTAAGAAGAATCAAACCCACTGCTTTACCTGAATCTGTTTCCGACGCAATTTTAGATATGCTTAACAAACTCGGCATTTATTTATAAGAGATCCAAGATATGAAAATCACACCAAAAGAACTTAAACAAATTATTGAAGAAGAAGTAGCAACGCTACAAGAGGCAGAGGTGTCCCCTCTCGGAAAAGCAATCCTCGCGGTACACGACGAATTAGTTGATATGCTTCCACGCTTTGGTCGCGATAGCGATGAAGACATGAGAGATAAATTAAAAGTACAGATTGATCGTCTGCGTGAAATAGGATACAAGAGGGCATGAAAACCACACCAAAAGAACTTAGACAAATTATCAAAGAGGAATTAGAGGCGGTCATGGAAGACGGACACACCGATGTTCCCTCCGCAATCAGAAAGCTGAAGACCTCAATGGAAGACGCCATGCAGATCCTCAGTGCCCTGGAACAAATGCCCGAGACAGAGTTGCCCTCTTGGTGGATGAGCAAGGTCACGCTCGCTGCTGACTACCTCAACAAGTCTCGCGATTACCTTTTGGTTTCAGAGAAGTTAGACCCAAGTGATGGGGCTGGCTCTTATGTTAAAGACTTCCGCAAGTCGGATGCTCCCCAGTTCAAGGGCAAAGGAAAAAAGAAGCGTCAACAAATGGCTATCGCAGCCTACCTACAAGATAAGGAAGAGAACAAATGAACATCAAACAAAAAGAATTAATTAGTATTATCCGAGAGGAACTCGCAGAAGTTCTCGGCATGGACGCTTCATATGATAGGCAGAACCTCACGATGAAGCTTCGTAACTTTCTTGACGAGTACACAGGTGACGACCTTCAGGCAGCGATGGATGTTTTAGAGAACGTCCAGGCTATGCTCCGCTACGAAATGAAGCTAGCAGCCGAGGAAGACGAGGAAGTAAATGAAGACCTTGTTGATGACCCCACAAAAGCAGAAGAGGCAGAAGCAAAGCAACGTGCAGCCCAAGGCGAGGACACAGGCTCTTCTGGAGACTCCGATGATGACCCAGGCGAGTATGTTCCCACGAGTGAAGAAAAGTATTTTAAAATAAAGTAGCAACCCCCATTCGTAGACCTAGTTATTATACAAGGGAGCGCTACTGTGGCGAAAGGCAAGAAACTATCCGAGTTAGAGAAGAGATCAAGACACACCATTGATAGTGCGAAGAAAGAGTTTGGCACTGCGATTCAAGGCTACGCCATCAAATGGAAGATTACATCAGACGATGGCGGCAGAATCTTAGAAGCCTTTTGCGAAGACTGGGATGCTTGTGGTGTCTTGAGAAAAAAGATACCATCAAAGTTCATGGGCTTCAGAACTGTTATCATTGGCTACGCCTTGACCGAAGACAAAGACGCACTCAGAAACTTTACTTATGAAGACGAGTGACTAATTAATGAGTGGAGTGGGAATATCAAGTAGGCGATATTGTAGCCATCATTGGTGCATCTCAACTTTATTTTCACTTTCCTACAGAAGAGTGGTATAATCTTAAAGAAGGTGATCTTGGGTTTGTCGTTGCTCGCGAGCTTAACGATTTTGGAAATGCCTATTTAGTTAAATTGTTCAAGCATTCAAAAAATGTTTATTGGATGTACGATGACGAGTTAGAGTTAATATCGGAGCATAAAAATGAAAGATAAAAAATTAGCAGAACTTATTTTCCTTGATGAGATACGTTCCCAAAAGGAACAAAAAGATATTCAAGAGCAAGAACAAGAGCAAGCGTGGAAATATTTCGAGAGGATGCTGGAAGAAAATAGCCATCCTCCCAGGGAAGAATACCCTGTAGTTTCCGACGAAGAATTGGATGACTTCCACTACGAATATTTAACTGGGAGCGACCTGGCGACACTTACGATGTCCGAAATTCGCTGGATTATTAAGCACTTAGTTAGTCGCTCGGACTTTGAGTGGCGCAAAGAAGAAGCCGAAAAAATGATCAACGAAATACTGGAAGACCGAGAAAAAGAAGATACTTGACATTTACTTGACAATTTATTGTTGACATCCCGATAAAAACTATGGTAAAGTATACATGTAATTAGGAGTTGTTATGTTGTCTCTCGGTTCTAAGGTCGTCTCCAAGTCTCACGGCATCCCCGGTGTTGTTGAGGAAGTTAAAAAATACGGTGGCTATCAGTTCATCGTCGTCAAGGTCTCTGGCACGCACTTCATTGAGGGTGCGTTGCTCACCAAAGTCTATGGCAAATCTTACGAGTTCGAGGTGCAACAATGAAAGTCGGTGACTTGGTAAAAATTCAAGGAAAGCACGGACAGAAGTTCGTGGGCATGATTATCAGAAATGCTGGATACCATTCATTCACTGATGGCGGCTGGATTGTGCGGCGTGTGAGTGATGGCAGAAGCACATTGTGCGATAAGATTGACTTGGAGTTGATTAGTGAAAGTCGGTGATTTAGTTGTAGTGACGGGCACCAGTCCCGAGCATCAATGCACTGGTGTGATTATCTCTACTGAACCTCCAGAAAGCTTGATTAGACGCAAGTCTTCGTGGCACAAAACCAGACAACGAGTCGGTGTCTTGTGGGCTGATGGCGGGGGCAGGATTGATTGGGAGTCTCGCGACTGGCTGGAGGTGATTAGTGAAAGTAGGTGATTTGGTTCAGGGGTTTCTCACTGAGCAGATTGGTGTCGTGTTGGATGTCAAACCATCCACGCCGCGCACATTTGCCTCCATTAATGTACTCTGGACAACGCAGGGTAAATCTTTACTTGGTCCTGGTACTACGGAGTGGTGTGACGAGAGATCTTTGGATGTATTAAATGAAAGTCGGTGACTTGGTAAGATATAAGCATGACCAAAACAAGACTGGGTTGGTTACTCGGATAGACAAGAAGCGGATGGACAGCCTTCTTGTGTTGTGGCTACATCAAACCGACAGCGGAAAACGACAGTGGTATGTTCAACCATCGTGGGTAGAGGTGATTAGTGAAAGTAGGTGATTTGGTTACATGGCGAAAGCCAAACCGGAGGGGCGAGCGTGATCCCAAAGGATATGGTCTTATTATTAATACTGATATGATGGGGCATCTTGGCGAGCAAAGGCTGTGGCTTGTGGTAAAGTGGTTTAATGGGAAAACGGAGCGGGCACCTGAGTGGCTTTTGGCTTCCAGGGTAAAGGTGATAAGTGAAAGTAGGTGACTTAGTTATTTATAAAGGTCTGGCTGTTGGCTGGACCGACGAGTATGATGAATACCTTCCTGACCCCAGGCTCGACCCCAAAGGGAACTTAACTCCCGGTGTGGTGGTTGCCCTCTACTGTAACTGCGAGCCAGAGGAAGAAAAGTGGTGGCTTAAAGAAGGATGTCAGTGCGTAGCCGATGTTCTCTGGGCTGGGAGTCCTATCGTTCAGGGGCACGTCACTAAACATTTGGTGGTTCGCAATGAAGCCAGGTGATTTAGTGAGACCAAGGTACAACGCGGAGCGTCCAGACTACAACTACGGCATTGGCTTAGTTGTTAGAAGTTTGGCTGAAAACCCATTTATAGTTCACCCCGACAACCCCAA
>WLWG01003508.1_pt1 | contig 10522 bp, 8 predicted proteins | sample 6712871 | NCBI WGS metagenome assembly WLWG01 (sample SAMN12718693, study PRJNA515312) | sponge metagenome | isolation source: marine sponge | host: Mycale hentscheli | place: New Zealand: South Island, Marlborough, Capsize Point | collected 2003-05-01 | reverse complement strand
TTCCGAACATCCGATGTCCGCGACGCCGGTGGTTTCGACAGTGCCATGGACGGGGCTCAGGATTTCGATCTTGCTTTGCGGTTGATGCCTGGATGGAGTCGCGAGAATGTTGTCCATGTGCCGAAACCGTTGTATCACTGGCGATCGTGGGAGCAGAGCACTGCACAATCCATCGAAGCCAAACCGTGGGCGCAACAGGCAGCCGCCCGGGCGCAGCACGCTCATCTGGTGCGCTCAGGCCTCAGGGGTGAGGTCCGGCCGAGCACGATTGCAGGATTGAATGACGTCCACCCGGAAGTATCTGTGGATCCCGCGGAAGTCTGCATCATCATCCCCAGCGCAGGTGTTACCGACGATGCGGGCGTTCGCTTCGTTGATCGTGCGGTGGATTCCGTTCGTGACGCCCAGGGGGGAGGAGACGTCGAGATCGTTGTTGTAACAACGGGAGATCTTCAACCCATCGCAGGAGTTGACCAGCAAGTCACCGCACCCGAGGGGGACTTCAATTTCTCCCGAGTAATCAACGCTGGTCGTCAGCAGAAACGTCAACCATGGCTGCTTCTGCTGAATGACGATATCGAAGCTGCATCTCCAGATGTGATCATGAACTTGCTAGAAACAGCATCGATCCCGGGAGTGGGAGTCGTGGGCTCTCGGTTGATCTACCCAGATGGTCGCTTGCAGCATGCCGGGATTGTGATCTTGCCATCGGGGCCCACCCACCCATTCATTGGTGCTCGCGCGGGCCATCCTGGATATTTTGGTTCAACTCTGACACCGCGAAACTACGCGGCTGTGACAGCGGCTGCCATGCTTGTCCGCACCTCAGTTTTCGATTCTCTCGGTGGATTCGACGAGGAGTTCGCTCGGGACTTTAACGATGTCGATTTTTGCCTTCGGGCGTGGGAAGCGGGCTCCCGCGTAGCCTGGACCCCCTATGCGACGTTTATTCACCATGAGGGAGTGTCCCTCGTTCGACGTTCCCCAGATCCTCGGGAGAGTGAGTTGTTCTCCCGACGGTGGGGTTCGATGTTGCCGGACCCCTGGTACTCCGAAGCGTTGCACCAGTCGCTGGGCCGCTTGTACCAGCCCTTGTAGGGGGCGAGCATGAACGTGGTCGAGTACTCGAGCCCCGGCGGAAGGCCCCTAAGCGCTTTCGGTCCGGTCGAGGTGCTCACCGAGCACCGATTGGTCGAAATTGGTGGGCGATTCGACTCAGACCCACGTGTGGCGTCCGTGGGGGTTGTGCCTATCGAAGCGGACTCTGCGCGGTTCGCTTCCGCGACCCGACCGGCGGGAGTGGCGGTGGTCTTTGCGCGAGATCTTGACGAGATCGTCGGCATCGAAGTCGACGCCGAGGACATCGACAGATTTGTCCAATGGAGCGAAGCCGTGGGACAGCGTGGCTTCCGCCACGAGTGGTGGCTTCACCCGGCCCAGGACGTTCAGCAACAGCCCATGATCGTTGAGCAGTCGTCCGTCGACTCTCGCGAGCGGGAAGACATTTCCAGCTCACTCGCCGACTCCATGCCCGTACATGCGGATACTGTCAGCATCGCTGTTGATGCAACGTGGCTGGGTCCTTATCAAACAGGGGCCCAGGTGTTGACGACGGAAGCCGTCCGAGCTCTTGCCTCACGTGACGACGTCACAAGACTTGTGATGAGTGGGCTCGATGAACTACCGGATTATGCGGCCCACTTGGCAACTCTTGAGAAAGTTGAGGTGACGGCCGACACGCACGACCCAACGGACGTGTACTGGTTTCCTAATCAATGGGATCACCGCAACTCCCCAGAAAGGATCGCTGCCCGCCGTGTCATCACGACGTATTTGGATTTCATTGCGTATGGAATCGATTCGTACCACGGCTCTGAGCAGGAGTGGCTCAGCTACCGAGCACTTCAACGATCGGTCGCCCTGGCAAGCGATGGAGTGACGACGATCAGCGCTGATGTCGCCCAACAGCTGATGGACAACGTGCCGCTGATGGATCCTGTGCGAGTCCGAGCGCTCCCCTTAGGCATCGACCATGTCGTGCCTGAAGGTGTGCGGTCAGAAAGGCCTGAGTCGCTGCCCCCTCTGACTCGACCCTTCGTCCTGGTGTTGGGAAATGACTTCCGTCACAAGAATCGAGATTTTGCGATCAAAGTGTGGTCAGCGCTCTTGGAGCAAGGAGTTTCGTGTGATCTCGTACTCGCGGGCCTTCACGTGCGCGGCAGCAGCTCTCGGCACGCGGAACAGGAATTACTGAGTGGGCATGTCAATCTTCGCGGAGATGTCCATCTACTCGACCATGTGGATGAAAGCTCGCGGTTGTGGTTGCTAGAAAATGCGGCGGCGGTTCTCTATCCGACGAGCGCCGAAGGTTTCGGTTTTGTGCCGTTTGAGGCGGCAATGTTGGGAACAGCAACATCGTTCGTGTCTTTCGGATCACTCCGTGAGTTGGCATCTGCTTCCGGACTTCCCGTCTCGTGGAGCGTAGATGCCTTCACATTGGACCTTCAGAAACTATTGACCGATACGCGTTTTGCTGACAACCGAGTGGCGCAGATCCTGAGTAGCGGCAATTCCCTACGCTGGGATGCTTTTGCTCAGGGTTTCGTCAACTTCTCGAAATCGATTTTGGCCCTTCCACGAAGCGCGGGTCTACCGGCGATTGAGCAGGGGACGTCGCAGGCCAATGCGACTCGCGCCAGATCCCGCCGATCGGTATCCGGCGTCTATCGTCGTATTCGCCGTTGGAACCAGTGAGTAAGTCAGTGAACACCGGGGCAAGGGCGCGATTCCAGGCACTCTCTCTAGAAGCACCGGTTTCCGAGGCCGAATTCCTTCGACGAGAGATTGGTCTGGACATCCACGTGGTGTCAGAGTCCGACCTTGCCCATCGGGTTCGAGAAAGTGAACCGGCGATTGTTGTCGTGTCGGAACCGGACGCCTATGGGGAGGTTTTCCAGGAGGCCCCGACCGCCAGCATTGTTGCCTTTCTTATCAGCGATGAGGGGTACTCGTCCGAACGACTGGCTCTCGTCCGGGACTCCCCATCCATCCGCGCCGTATTTCGACAATACGGGACGGAACGAGCAAGTCTTGGGGATGTGGCCCGGTCTGCATGGCAATTCATCCGGTCAACAAGATCCTCTCGGGTGAGTGCGCGCACACTTCCCGGACTGGTGGAAACGGGCTTGCAGACTCGACGCAGAATGGGTGACTGGGAGAGACTTCCGTGTCCTGTCTACAGCGTTCCCTTGGGCTACACATCGGAGTTTGCGAAGTCGGCAATCGAGTACTTTCACCTCCACGTGAGCCCGACGCAGTCGCTTTTGGAGCCAATGCTTGTGGCGAACCATGAGCGTGACACGGAGATCGTCTTCAGAGGTGCACTCGGAACCGCCCATCGTCAAGCCCTCGTCGAGTCGACTGAGCGTCAACGAGGCTCCCACATCTCCGTGGTGAGCCGGGATTGGGCAGTGTCGACAACAAAGAATGAAAGCCTTGCCTACGTAGAGTCTCTCTCCCGAACACGCTGCGCACTATGTCCACCAGGATCCATCAATACGGAGACCTTCCGATTCTATGAAGCGATTGTGTGTGGGGCTCGTCCAGTGGAGCCACGCACGGCACTGACACACTTAGGCCGGCCGGTGTGCCGCAACGGCAACCCTCGAGAAGAAGTCCTACGAGCATTGCAGCGAGTTCGTGAAGAGTTGGGAAAGTCGTTGGAGGATAGTCGAAGGGGTCGTGGATGACTGAGTTCTCCATCATCACGGTTGTCAGAAATGATGCTGCGGGCTTAGAGCAGACCGCCACGTCACTGGCCGCCCAAGTATTCACAGATTTCGAGTGGATCGTGGTCGACGGCGCCAGCACCGACGGGACGCAGGATTCTCGTGAATCCCTTCCTCGCACCCCTGACCACTTTGTTTCTGAGGCTGACCGTGGCATCTACGACGCAATGAACAAAGGGAGTGCTCTCGCAACAGGGAGATGGGTGCAATTCCTCAACGCAGGAGACTCACTGTGCTCCCCTGAAACCTTGCAGCAAGTCTCATTATGGACGTCCAGCAGTGAGCGTAGCTGGGGATTTGGGGCGGCTCGAAATATTGATGACTCTGGGGTAGCTACTGGTTTGCAGTGCCCGTCACCGTTCAGCGTCGTCGGCCTTGCTCATGGCCATCTCACTGTTCCGCATCAGGCAACATTCATGCGCCGGAGCCTCATGAGTGATCTGGGGGACTTTCTCGTTGCTCAAGGGATGGCAGCCGACCAGGAGTACATTCTGCGAGCGGCGCGCGTAGATGAGCCCTTCGAGATGGTTTGGCCGGTGGTGGATTTCCGTCTTGGCGGGGCTGGCATGGGCCATCCAGTAGGACATTTCACGCGCTCTATGCGGCGCTACCGCCGGATCTCCGCAACTCCCCGGGCCACGTCACCTATCCGAGACGCCGCTATCGATGGCTATGTCATTGCCAAGGAATGGATTCGGTCTGTGGAAGGTCGCCTCATGGGGCGGATGTGAACAAGTTAAGGACTGCGCTCTAGTGAGTTAAGCAGACCTGTGAGGTAGGTCCCGTAGCCGCTCTTGACGAGTGGCTGAGCTAACTCCTCGAGCTGCGAATCATCAACCCAACCATTGCGCCACGCAATCTCCTCTATGCAGCCAACCTTGGTTCCCTGGCGATCTTCGAGAACTCGAACAAATTCGCCGGCGTCCTGCAGGGAGCGGAATGTTCCTGTGTCCAGCCAGGCTGTCCCACGGTCAAGAACTGTTACCGTCAATGTCCCCGCTTGGAGGTATTTCTCGTTCACCGCGGTAATTTCCAGTTCCCCTCGGGCGCTCGGACGAATGACTTTCGCGACTTCAACGACGGTCTCGTCATAGAAGTACAGACCAGGGACGGCATACCGTGATCGTGGCGAAGGGGGTTTCTCTTCGATCGAGAGAACCCGTCCGTCCGGGGAGAACTCGACAACCCCGTACTCAGATGGATTCGCCACCTCGTAGGCGAAAACATGCGCACCCTGCTGGTTCGTTTGGTTCGCGAGTGTTCGTCCCAGCCCGTAGCCATGGAAAAGGTTGTCACCGAGAATCAACGCAGCCTGGTCGCCATCGAGGAAACGCTCGGCAATCAAGAACGCTTGTGCGAGTCCTGCTGGCTTGGCCTGGATCGCATACTCGAGCCGCATCCCCAGTGACTGGCCATCCCCGAGAAGACGTTGGAAAGCATCGGAATCCTCTGGGGTTGTGATGATCAGGACTTCGCGAAGCCCGGCGGCCATCAGAGTGGCCAGTGGGTAGTGGATCATTGGCTTGTCGTAGACGGGCAATAGTTGCTTGCACACGCCTTTGGTGATCGGCCAGAGCCGACTGCCGGTGCCCCCAGCCAAGATGATCCCCTTCATAGGACCGAGGCTAGCGCTTGGTCGCTCCTCGGATACCAGCAAGTGTGGCGGCCACCTTTTCGCGTTTTCGGGACTCGCGGGCAATGGCAAGCGTGGTCCCCACGGCCAATCGTCGCAGAGTTCGAAATCCGTGAATTGGGGATTGTTGAAATTCTGCGGGCGCAAGACGAATGCGATTGCGAACCATAGTGCGGCGACGCTCGGGACTGTGGTGCGTGAGGGCGATCGATCGTCCAGCTACCTTCACAAACTCCGCATTGCCCCATGCGTGTTGCAAGACAAGGCCCGGAGCGAGAACGATGAGGCAGTGATGCTCTCGTAGCCGGAGACACGCAGCGGCATCAACTGCATCCATTCCAAGCCTTTCGTCGAAGCCGCCCACTCTTTCGAGTGCCGATACGTTCCACAGAGCACCTGATTGGAACACCTCATGTGTCGTGAGCAATCCGTTGTTTTCGTATTCTGGATACGAAATGTTCTGTGTGTGGACCTGAATCAACTGAGGCGCGATCACGCCAACGTCAACGTTTTTTGATGTAACTTCGCGCGCAAAGTCGTACAGCCGTTGCACGTACGTCTCATGGATGGAGGAGTCTTGGTCCATCGTCAGCAACCATTCGTGTCCCTGGCTCTGCGCTAAATGCAGTCCCTCGTTGAGGGCTCGTGCAATGCCGGAATTTGTGTGATGCCGAGTAAGTCGACTCTTCGAGGCGATTGTTCGGAGAGTGGAGTCAGAAGTGCACGGGCTCGCATCGTCCGATACCAGCAGGTTGTCCACCTCACGCGTGAGGACGTTGATGAGATCAATGGTGGAGGCAGTGGGACGATAGGTGGGAACGACGGCTGAGATGGGCAGTGCCACCTGAGGAGTGTACGTGGAGAGTAAGGCGCATCGAACGCGCTATCGCCAGGTCGTGCCTGTTGGGTTGGCGGTTCTTGGATCACTTGTCGTTCTGCTGCTCTTTTCTTCGTGGAACCGACCGCTGCTGTACGACGAGTACGTGCAGTTTGCCGTGTCAGGCCTGCCATCAACGAGCGACGCACTCGCGATCATTTCCTTGACTACAACCAATCTGAATCAAGGAGCTACGGGTGCGTACCATCTTGCAGACTTTTGGTTGCTTCAGATTTTTGGTGCTCACACGGGAGCCCTGAGGGCTCCTGGCGTGGCCACGGGTGGCCTCTTGTTCGTCTACGCAGGCGTCTTTCTCTGGCAACGCAAAGTCTCTTTGTGGTCTCTACCAGCGATTCCTCTGGTCTTTGCGACGCAAGAACTTATCCTCAGGTACGTAGGTGAGGCCCGTCCGTATATGCCCCTAGCGGCTGCGAGCGTTGGTGTGTTGGCCTATTACTCATTCGATAGAAGGGCGCGTGCTTCGTGGTGGGGTAGAGCAACCGGATGGTCGTCAGTCATCATCGGAGTTCTCTTTCATCCATACTTTCTCGTGTATTGGGGGGCTATCGCAGTCTTCGGATGGGTGGTCTGGAAACGGCAGAGCCCCGACTGGCCTCTCGTGAAGTACGTGAACTCCGGTTTGTTGCTGGTGGGAACGAGTGTCTACGCGGTGGTTGGGGTTCTGACATGGATGCGCGGAAAGGCAACGGCCGAAGTCGATCCGTTCAATTTCTTGCCCGGACCAGTGCCGCTAGAAATCGTCGCTCAGAATCTCTACTTTCTTCGATCCTCACCAACAGTGATGGCGGCAACCATCGTCCTTGCTGGTGCACCTTTGGTTGCCGCGGCGATGCAGCGAACGCCTCTTCGAGTGTTGGTAGGTCTCTCCATTCCTCCCGTGCTGTTGATTCTTCTTTCATTCCTTTTGGCGCTGTTTATCTCACTCACCACTCTTGTGAATGATTTTTGGATCTTTCCCCGACAGTGGATCGCCTCAACAGCTCTGACAGCTCTTGGTGGCATATGGCTTGTCGCGGAGTGGTGGAAAGCAACGAGTGGCGAACGAAAGCCGAGAACTTCTCCGGTCACACGAAAGATCCTCGTTATCCTTTCCACGGTGTCTCTCCTCTCCCTGACCGTTCCCTCCCTCGTTGAACAGGTGAGACGTATTCAGGAGTGGAATGACAGACCGCGAAGCACCGTGAGCAACCAGGCTGAACTCAGAACTCGATTGGATCAAGGACAGACCCTGACGGACTCTGAGTGGATCGCCTACGCCCAAGTGAATATCGATGTGGGTGGTGATGTCTGGCCTGAATTTGGTCGCTACTACACCGAAACGGACTGGAGCATGTTCGTGCTCACCGATGGCTCCCAATCCAAGGGGACCCAATAGGGTTGCATGACCGTAATGTGACGGAAGGTGCAGGCGCGTGAGTACAGGCAAAGTGGCTCTCATCACTGGGGTGACAGGCCAAGACGGCTCCTACATGGCTGAGCAATTACTGGCCAAGGGTTACGAGGTTCACGGCGTGGTGCGCCGATCAAGCACCTTCAATCGATCCCGCATCGACCATCTCCATCATGATGAGCACACTCCTGGTAAGAATCTGCATCTTCACTACGGCGACGTGACTGATGCGGCTCGTATGCATCAACTCGTGACCGAAATTCGACCTTCGGAGGTTTACAATCTCGCGGCACAGTCTCACGTCCGTGTGAGTTTTGACGAGCCGCTATTCACGGCACATGCAACGGGAATCTCCACACTGAACTTGCTTGAAGCTATTCGTAGTGTTGATACATCAATTCGCTTCTACCAGGCATCAACTAGCGAAATGTTCGGCGCAAGCCCACCACCACAGAACGAGGAAACCCCGTTTTACCCACGCAGCCCTTACGGCGCAGCAAAGGTGTACAGCTATTGGATTACCCGAAATTACCGCGAGGCCTATGACATGTTCGCGGTCAACGGGCAGTTGTTTAACCATGAGTCTCCGCGCCGTGGAGAAACGTTTGTCACCCGGAAGATAACTTTGGCTGTTGCCAACATTGTCAAAGGAAACCAGAAGGAATTGTGGATGGGAAACTTGGACTCCATCCGAGATTGGGGTTATGCCCCCGAGTACACCGACGGCATGTGGCGGATGCTTCAGGCACAAGAGCCAGAGGATTTTGTGCTGGCGACTGGAACGGCGTACACCATCAAAGACTTCCTACAGTTTGCATTCGGCCATGCGAAACTGGATTGGCAGGAATATGTGAAGTTCGATCCACACTTCCTGCGGCCTACTGAGGTAGATGAACTCATTGGCGATGCCTCCAAGGCTCACGAAAAGTTGGGCTGGAAGGCCTCGGTACTGCCTGAGGAGCTCGCCCGGATCATGGTGGATGCGGATATTGCCCGGCTCGAAGGCGCGAAGGAAGGATCCTTCTAGCAATCAAGTCCAGCCACCCTGGAAGAATGGTGGGGTGCGGATCCTGATAACTGGCGCGGCGGGTCAGGATGGGACCATCCTCGCCACTCAGGTCTCCCGGCAAGGCCATGAAGTTGTGGGTCTGGTCAAACCGGGTACTGACACTCATCTGCTGAGCCGATACGTGCCAAGCACCCAAATCCTGGAATGTGATCTTGCCGACCACATTCACTTGGCAGGAATCGTGAAGGATTTCGCACCCGAGGAGATCTACAATCTTGGAGGCTTCACCTCGCCCGGCGATTCCTGGGACAACGAGGACGAGGTCACCCTCATCAATGTGGAGTCTGTACGCGTTCTGCTGGACTCGGTCCGAAACATCGAATCGACGCGAATCTTTCAAGCATCGTCTGCATCTGTCTTCGAAGGCGCCGACACTATTCCGCAGTCCGAAAGAACAGCCCGTTCACCGAAGAGTCCGTACGCACGCTCCAAGGTTGCGGCGATGGACCTGATCGACTCTGCGCGCAAAAGTGGCCGGTTTGCCGTGTCGGGAATCCTGTACAACCACGAGTCACCTCTGCGTGGTGAACAGTTCGTCACTCGACGAATCACTATGGCAGTAGCCCGAATCGCGTCTGGGATGCAGCAATCGGTCGAACTCGGGGACATCGAGGTAGCGCGAGATTGGGGATGGGCACCGGACTACACGCGAGCAATGACGCTCATGCTGCGTGCCGATGTACCGCACGACTACGTTCTAGCGACGGAGATTTCCCATCGCTTGTCCTTCTTCTTGAAGAAGGCGTTCGAGGCCGTGGGAATCACGAATTGGCGTGAGCATGTGATCAGTTCTGCCGATCGCCGGCGGGAAGTGGACACGAACTTGCTCGTGGGAGATAGTTCGGCGGCCTATCGCGAACTTGGTTGGCGGCACACGGTCGGATTTGACGACATGGCCTCTGCAATGGTCCACCACGATGCCCAGATTCTCGCTGACCCCGACGCCCTGTGGACCGACTTCCAGTGAAGCGCATCGATCGTGCCCTCAAGTACCGCCTGAAGGCTGCAACACGCTGGCTACCTCTCTCGGTCCAGCACCGACTGGCACGGCGACGACACCTGAAGCACGTGGCCGTCAACCTCGAGCACCTCACCGCGCCAGCGTTCTTGGGCACGCCGGTCCAGGGGACCATCGAGTGGATCACCCCCACAGGCCTACCAGGGCTGCCCGCTACCGGATTCGATATCGAGCCGCTCACGGCACAGCAGGCTCAAGACGTCCAGGAATGGATCAATGCGACCAACCTTGATAGCGACGGCATGCTTGAGCGCCGACTCGACAACCACAACGATGAACTGGGCCGAACCCGCGCAGCTCTACGAACCCGAGTAGCGATCAACCGCCTGGTCACCGACCCGGAATTAAGCCAAACTCCCGTGGGAGGGAGGGTCCTCTTCGACGCTCGGAGCCTGCAGTCCGTTGCCTTCGGACAGCGTGGCATCGGCCGGTTTGCTGCCGCGGCTCTCAACGGCCTTAGGGGTTCATGCACCGACGATCGCATCGACTTACTTGTCGATCCTGCGCTAGAACCGTTGCCGGAGGATCTCGCCGGCTCCTGTCGCCAGGTGCGGTGGGTCGACTCTTCATCCTCTGGGGAGTACGCACTATTCATGGAACCGTCCCCGATGACTGCGAGCCCGAACCCGTACATCCCGATACTTACGGGAAGCACTCGCCGCGTGGCTGTCGTCTTCGACTTTATCCCCTTGCACTATCCGGATGTGTACCTCTCGAATGCTGCTG
>WLWG01003503.1_pt1 | contig 10528 bp, 7 predicted proteins | sample 6712871 | NCBI WGS metagenome assembly WLWG01 (sample SAMN12718693, study PRJNA515312) | sponge metagenome | isolation source: marine sponge | host: Mycale hentscheli | place: New Zealand: South Island, Marlborough, Capsize Point | collected 2003-05-01 | reverse complement strand
TGTATAAACACATCAGTCATTGTTGTTCCGCTATCTATTGTAGCTATCGGCTGTGAGGTATCTGTACCTATTAGGTCTGTAAACTCAGGAGAATTAACCCACTCGTAAACAGAGTTATAATCCTTAGTTAACTGAATTGAAAAGCTTAGCTGTATAGGCGGTTCGTTTATGTCTTGAGGTTGAGGATTACTGCCTGTCCAAGTATAGTGCTCCCACTCAAAAGAAAAGGATATTAAAGCTCCTTCACGCAAACCGTTATCGAATGGATATAGGTTTGTTAAATCAAACACAGCTCTTGCATCAGGAACATTTGTACCTATCTGTAAATAATAAATCAATTCACCTAAAGAGCCTAATATCTCTGACTCATTTAATGATTCGTTCTTCTGCTGAACTGTAAAATCTAACCTAACGGGACTACCTGTATAATCTATTAGGTCATATCCTTCAACGTAGTTACCGTACATCAGCCTATTACCCATTATGGTCTGAGCCTTTGCAAGCCTCGGAACGTTGTCATAAAGTCTTAGTATCTCACCCTCGCTCAGTATAGTGTAGATGTCTCCGTTTGAGAATGTTATGCTCTGCGTTGAGTTGGGCTGATAGCCCTGTGTAACCTTATTCAGCTTCTTGGCAACATATATTGTGCTTGAGTCAGCCTCCTTAAAGAGGACATCAATAGCAATTACATTCTCGCTGCCAGCGTTAAATTCTACGACAACACTGTTAATAGCGTTCTCCATGCCAGCGTTCATATAGCTTCTCCTCTCAATAGAGAAGTCAGATGGCAAGAATGCAGGGTCGCTGAACTGTGATGTTGCGCTATACTCTCCATCCTTGTACTTATACCTGTAGGCAAAGCATAGGAAGGTGTCCTCCATGAAGTTATCGTTAGCCTGATTGGCTTGTAGCGTAAGCTCTGGAGAGTTCATAGGCTGAGGCTTGATAACGCTTATGTCAAGCTCAATAATTTGGTCAACGTCAGTAATAGGGTCGGGCTGTGCGTACCCCCTTGTTACATTTATCTTTCTCGGAGGATTGTAGTCGTCCGTAAAGAATAATAAATCGTCAATCTTGTCAACACCGTTTACAAGGTATGTTGGATTGAAGTTTAGTAAGGCAGTTGTTATTACATGGTAGGTAAGCTGCTGTGTCTGAGTATTGAACGACACAATCATATCAACCACGCCACCGTATGAGTGGTTCGGGTCGTGTACAAACCAGTACATCGTCTCCTCAGCTGAGTCATCAAAAGCACCGATACAGACAGCATCACTACTCAGGTCAACGCCCTTGTACTGTAGCGTTGTAAGCTGCACGTTTCCCTTCGTGTTCTCAACAGCACCTATCTCACTTAGCTCTGTGGAACCAAGACGTATGTTCTGTCCGTCAACGTACTCGCCTTCAGGTAAGAGTCTCTCATCGACACTCTTGTTCATCCTTCCAGCTACGAAGGTCTTCTGCTCTTTAGCCATGTTACTTAATCAGCTTGTCCCGACCTCTTAGATTCATTAGAAGCCTTGATGGATTGATATTACTTATTCTGATCTTAGCATTCTTCAGTAATGCACTCTTTCTCTTTCTGTACCTATTCACAATGTACTCTTGGATTCCAAACCTACTGTTCAGTATCTCATGAGCTATATATGCGTAGATGTACTCCTCAAAAAACTTGTGTACAGAGATAACGCTGTCGTCTCCTCCCTCCATACCATCACTGATGTACTCAAGGATAACCAACTCACCAGCTACTCCTGAGCTGAAGTTGATGACACCACCTTTCTTGTCAATTCTGAACGTAGGGTTGGCGTTTGCCGTCTCTGTGTTCAAACCGAACCTTGCTCCTACTTGGAAGTCAAAGTACCAGCATCCATCAATACAATACCCCTCAGAGCCGTTGTATATACTGTTCTCGTTGAGGTAGATGCTCTTCTGTGTACCTGTTATCCTGTCAAAGTCAAGCTGTGACTGACTGGCCTCTAAGATGTTACCGTCTTGGTCAAATAGTATGCTACAGTCATTTGCTTGTAGATATGACTTGGCTCCGTTCACCTGAATGTTCTCAGACAGTGGGAACAGTACGCCATCCTTGTAGACCGATATCCTTACCCAATTCACGTAGTCTGGAGGAAGTATGAATCGTAGGTTGTCACATACGTTAAGCTCAAGCGCCTTAATCTCCTTGAACGCATCGTAGTTAAGCTCCTGTATGGCTCTCTTCGCGTGGAATAGAACCTTGTACCTGTTGATGTTATTGATAATCTCATGATTACCTTGATACATCAGCAGGAAGTTGTTTACAATGTCAGTCAACGGAACATACTGATAGCTGCCCCAGTTAGCATCTTCTGGCGTGTTACCGTTATTCTCGTAATACTCATATCCTGTTAGGTATGCCATTATTGTTGCTGATTATCGTTTACTGCTGCCGTCTTGTATATCTCTGGCTCTCTTATTGACAGTCCAGCTTTCTCAAGTATCTTGTCCACCAACCTTGACTCCTCGTCCTCAGAAACCTCAAAGTCAACAGTTCCTGCTGCGTTATAAATAGGCTCTCCGTTCGTAAGGTTCACGTAGTCCCATCTTGGGTCTACTGGGTATCTCATATACACTGCAGACACGTTAGTCTGTATTGAGTTTGGGGCTATTGCTATTACTCCATTAGGGTTGTTAGCATCAGCATTTGCCATCACATACACTGGGTATGTTTCTGTTGGCGCTGTAAGGTTTGAGTTAATCAACCTACCCACATCAAGTCTACTACTCTTTTCTACCTCAACAAAAACATTTGGCTGAGACTCAAAATTGACTGTGTTTATGTGATACCAGTTGTCTGGAGCGTTGAATAAAAAGAATGGCCCCGTAGACGTAACATCAGGCGTTAGTGCCGATGCTGTAATAAACATCTCAATCTCCTCTCTTGCGCTTTCTGCAAGATCAGCCAAGTCACTACCAGAGGTGTGGTTGTTCTCAAGGTTTACATAATAGTTATACTGATTCATATACTCATTGAAGATGTCAAGCTGCGCCTGCTTGGCGTATAGGTTGAAATCATCTGGTGAGATATATCCGTAGTTGTTCTTATTGCAGATTGCAAGAACCGTTTCCCTTACATCGTTGATACTGACCATAAGCACAAAGATAGTGAATATAAAAAACCCCTTGAGTGTGCGTTAGCAGTGACCCAAGGGGTTAGTCGGGGAAAAGATAGTCTTAGCTGAATACCGTAACAGCAATACTCGTAACAGTTTCTCCATCAGGAAGAATAACTGGTACTACCGAATTGTGCCAGCTTGTTTCGGCTGCTTTTTGCAGGGCAGCGTTGATAGCTGTAACCATTGCGAAAGTTGATCCTACAGTTACCAATCCAAAGTGATGCCCAAAAGCACCAACGCTGTAGAGTCTCATTGCTGTAGCAGAAGTTCTTTCTGCAAACAAACCTTCACCAATCGGAACCAATTCTTTTCCAGCTCCTGTTGTAATTTCTAAATATTTTGCCATGATAAAAAAGTTTATGGGTTAAGCCACAAAGATAATCAATCTTCTAACATAGGCTCAAGGAGCTTGAACGTCTCAAGTCCCTCGTCTGATTGTAGGTATGAGGCTACAATGTAGTCTCTGTCCTCACCGTAAGGAACTGTAAGCATTCGCTTCTTGTTGTTTGGAAGGTTGAAGTGTACATCCTTGCCTGCTCTATATCCGAGAACTCCCTTATCAAACATCAACGCCACTGTTGCCGACATGTTTGTCATAGGGTCGTTCAATGTGTCCAAGAATCCTTTCGGGTTGTTTCTCGCATAGACAAGTACGTCACGCTTCAGCTCAGCTGTACTCATCTTAGTAACATCACGTCCAAGGATTACTCTTCCGATACGCTCAAGGTCATTTAGCCCAAGTTGTTTTGCTGCAATAAGAGCGTCAACCTCGTAGTTCATTACCTCAAGCTCTGTCTCAGCGTCCTTCTCATTGTCAACAACCTCAAACTTAAGTCCTTTGTCTGGGTGAATGTCTAAGAACCACTGCAGCACAGGGTTTGTCTTGGAAACCTTCAAGAATCCGTCCTCAAAGATGATTGGCTCAAGAATGACATTCTTGTCCTGCTCATCCTCGAATGGTGTCTTTTGGTTTGGTGAGTATCGCAACGCCCTGTTGCTTGTTCCATCAAAGTACATCAGAGGGTGTCTGTGACTGTTTCGTGATGGAAGGATGTAGGATAGGGGAGCTACATCTCTCCTTAGCTTGTAAAGTTTATCCACCAGTGGTGCTTCTTTTGTTTTCATTTGAATTTAGATTATGATTAAGAAAAATAAAGGGGAAGGTGTTACCACCCTCCCCTCAAGTTGTATTAGTCCTCGAAGATAACGAAGTTGTTCGCTCCAAGCGTACAAACTGCTCTCTCAGATAGGAAGTGAACCTCCATAGCATCAAGGTCAGAGTTACGTGCGCTTCCAGCAGAACCTGTTACCCAAGTCTTGTATCGTCTGTCTTCAGTCTCTGAAGCTCTGTAACGAACGTGTAGGAATGGACGCTTAGCGTTCTTTCCAAGAACTTGGTCATAAACAGTTGTTGAACCAGCAGGAACAAGAAGACCGTTAACCGCTCCAGAAGGAAGGTCACCACGCATGGTTGGGTCGTTCAAGTATTTCCAGTCAGTCTTGTAGAAGTCGTAACCTCTTCTGAATCCTGAGAATCCAAGGTTCAATGCCATCTGCTCATCGTTGTCGAACAATCCGTATGATGTACCACCAGCTCCGTAAGAGTTCTGTGCAGCAAGCATATCGTCAATGTCGAAAGAGAACTGACGGTTTACGAAAAGAACATTCTCCTCGATAGAACCTTGCTTGTCAAGTCTTTGGATGATTGAATCGAATTCAGCAAGGGTAGTTGGGTTACCACCTCCGAATACGTTTCCTCTATCCTCAACAGCATGGAAAACTCCTTCAGAACCAGCCTGCCCAGCAAGACCGCCTGCAAGCAATGTAGACGCTGCAGAACCAGCTTCAGCAGGAACAGCCTCAATCATTGCAGTCTCTAAGTAGTCATCGAAACGTAGACGAGTCTCATGCTCAGATTTCAAGTACCATAAGAATCCTGAAGCTCCATTTTCTGTGCTTACTTCGATCCATCCAATCTGTGTCATGTCAGACCCTGTAACTTGATACTTGTCTTTCAAGATGATGGGCTTGTTCTCAAAGATAGTAGAGTCACCCTCTAAAGAACCTTGCATACCTGCTGTACCTTTAGCAAACTCCGAACCGTAAACAAATACAGTAACGTCAGAGTTACCAACACCTGTACCTGCTGCAACAAGGCCACCTGCTTCGTAGAATGCTACAGTGAATTGGTTTGCACCTACGTTTACAGCAGTAATGATACCTTTGTTTACACCTGCTCCTGAGTTGAAAGACATAAGTACTGTCTGTCCTACTCTAACTGCAATCTGCGCAGCACCTAGAGACCCTGCTGTAGAGGAGATGTTTTTGTCAGCAACAACACCTGCTGGATATCCACCTGGAACTGTAAGGTTGTCATTCACTTGAAACACAGCATTTGCAGCAGCAGCGACAGCAGCCGTACCTACTGGAGTGTAAGAGACATGCAATCGACCTTGTTCTGCCCACTTGATAAGGTCAGATTCGCAAGGCATCTCTGCACCTACCATACGCAAGAAAGAAGATACAGAACGGTTTCCGTAACGCTCAAATTCCTTTTCGTAGGTGTCGGGTAAATACTGACTTAAAAAGTCAAAGTTTGTAATATAATTTGTCGATAGTGCAACCTGCGATGCAGATGGCTGCAACCCAAACGTGGGTAATGCGTTAAATGAACCGGCCATTTTATTTTGTTTTTAAGTTTTTTCTAATTTATTTTCGTTTACTTCTAATTTTTAAACCACGAGACGAAGTGGAACTCACGGCTTTTATTTTCACTCCTCCCTTCGATGTAACCTCAGGTGTTCTACGCTGACTCATGTTAACATTTTTTGTCTTACGCATAACATCCTCTGTTGCTTCTGACTTGCCCTGTTCATAAAAGAACTCAGCAAACCTTTCGGGATTCATTGCTACTGCTAACGCTTTATGGTATCCTGAGGGGTCTTTAAGAAGACCGCTGTCATCCAAGTACTTCATTACAAAGTTCATTGGATTGGAATGCATTTTTTTAAGTTCCTCAGCTCCCCCTGGCTTGAAAGTAACATTCTTGTCGTTTAGCTTGAACTCAAAACCTTTGAACTCGCTATTGAACAACTCGTTTGTTTTTTCCGTGAACCACGTTTGCCTTCTCTCGTTTTCCTGCTGTTGCGTTTTTGCAGAATCTATATATTTACGATAAGCACCAAGCTCTTCTTCTTGCTCCGGAGTTAAACTACCACTTGACTCAAGCGGCTGCTTGTAATACTCTTTCTGCTTTTCAAAATGCTTTTTAGCTTTCGATAATAACTTTTTCTTTGCTAATTTTTTCTTCTTGATGTCCGAATCATCATCTAAATCTTCGTCATACTGAAAATCTTCCATTAAGACCTCAATGTCATCACTGTCCAATCCATCCTCTGTGGCCTTATAGTACTCTCTTAGCAAAGAGTCCTCATTCATAGAGTTGAAGTCCCTGTTCAATTTTACATAGTCTTCAATACCTCTACCTGTGTCTTTTTTATATTTCAAAAATGCCGATACATCCTCAGGCATCTCTTCTTTTTCTTCTCTCTGTGTCATTAGATCATCGAAAGAACTAATCTCTCTTCCGTATCTATTTCCAAGGAACTGAAGTACTTTGTCATCGGTAAGCTCAACCTCTTGTACTGACTCTTCCTGTGGAGCTTCCTCTGTTACCTCGTTTTGCTCTAATATCTCTTCTTCTTTTTGAGACAAAGACTTCTCTTCTACTGATCCTACTTCTTTTACTTTAAATTCCATTACATTACAATTTTATACAAAGTTAATAAAAATTTTTTTATCTAGGGTTAAACTCCGCTAAATCAAATCCATCTAGACTATCTTCGTTAGACTCAAATTTTTGTGGAGGTAGATTATTCTTCCGTTGGTTTATAAGTTTTGATTGTTCAGAGTTCTGTTGGCTTATTCTTTTAGACTTGGAGTCCTCTCTTGCTTGCTCCCTATTCTGCAAAGAATTGTTAGCCATCTGATGAATCTGTTGGTTGTACTCAAATTCTTGCTGCATAAGTTTAGCTTTTACCTCTGCCTCAATTTTCATCTTCTCTATTGAGAACGCTATCTCCGCTTGTTTCACTTGAATCTTAGCCTTTGCCTCCATCTCTATCTTCTGCATTGCCGTTTGTGCCGCCATCTGCTGAGACTGCATCTGCATTTGAGATTGTTGCTGTTGCATCTGCATCTGATTCTGTTGTTCTCTTTCTTGCTTCGCTACCCTCTTTACTTTTAATAACTGATTAGCTAACTTTATGTTCTTTATCTCACGGATGTCAATAGCATCTTCAAGATTTATGTCACCCTTGGATAAAGCCATCTGTATATTGGCTTCCAACTGTGCTTTCTGCTCCTCATCAGGAGAAACTTCAATAAATATCCCAAAGTCATAAATATACAAATCTGATATTTGGTTTAGTATACTTACGTTGTATTTACCTATTTTGTTTGCAAAATCTTCTTTGAAATCTGCATACTCTAATATGTCTGCAATCCTACAAGAAGCTGCCTCCGCTAAAGTACGATAGATATAAAGACTAGCATCTAGAATATGTCTAGTAGCAGTATTTGAGTTTAATGCTGCAAGTTTTTGAACACCAACCAATGCATTAGGATCGGGAGTAGAACCATCTCTAGCCTCATTCAATCCAGTAACGTTCCTAATCTGATTTAGGTAGTGGTTATAATTGGAGATAAGCATCTGTGTCTTACCTGCTCCCGAATTAGAATTCAACTGTTGAATAGGCACTCTAGCGTTATTAAACTCACCATCTTGTGTGTAGCTCCTACCGATAACACTACCTGTTTGGAAGTACAACCTAAGAGCATCCTCCGGATTGTATGCAGCACCTGTGCCTAAATCCACCTCATTCAATCCATCGGCATCAATAAATACACCATCGGGTACTACCTTGGCAATAACCTGCTGTAGCTTTAGATGTGTTATCTGTATCAAGTCAGCAAAGGTTATCATCCTTCTTACTAGACTCTCAATTACGCCTTTGTACATTCTCGGAGCCACCGCTACATAATTAGGCATTGCATGCTGTGACGATGACTTGGGACGTACCATATTCTCAGCAAGTTCCCATTTCAATACGATATTGGTTCCCATAACCATAATACCCTCGTACCATACATCGATAGTCTTAGATATCTTCTCAAAGTTCCCCTCTTCCATCATCTCCGCAGGAGGATTGAATTGGTCATCTTTCTCTATTACCCTAGACCCACCGCCTTCTAGAACCTTTTTCTTGTATACAAAGTTCTTTGTTGTTTTGTAGTTGAAGTACAATAATGTGCATGTATCTTTATAGAATATGTCATTGTCGTAGAACTGCGATACATTGTGGTAGTCGTACCAACTCTGACTATACTCCGATATCTTTTGCAAATCTTCTTTTGTTAGAGACTGATCTATCTTCATAACTTCTGTTATGGGAACCGTTTTTACTTCTCCCCAATAGAAGCAGTCTTTAAAATGTGGGTCTTCAGTATAGCTGTATACTACATTCGCAGGGTCTACGTAAGAAAGCTCTACTCCTGCTCCTTGTAAAAACTCATGCCTAGTAATTCCTATACCTAAAACAGTAAGGTCGTAGTCTACCCTTTTCCTTAGGTCGTAGTAGTGGTTCTCTTCGAATATTGTATCGATGGCCTCTTCTTCAGCAATCTCTATAGCAGGCTTGTAGTTTAGGTTCATATACAAAGCAAGCTCCTCATCGTTTTTAGGTAGCTCCTCTTCAGGCATAACAAATGGGTCTACACCCGACTCCTGCTTAATTATTCCAAGGATATCTTTAGATAGCATCTGTCCCTCTATCATATCTTGGTATTTGTTCTTCTTAGCTTGAGACATAGCATCTTGTGCTTGTGCTTTTGCTGTAAACAAACGATTAGACATACCGTTTACAACAATATCTACAAACTTAGGTATTATTGGCACTGGAGTCCAATCAAGATTTAAATACGACAAATCACCATCTACGGCAAGCTCTTCTTTATACTTGCTTGAAGATTGTTCCCCTCTAGCATATAATCTTAAATTATGGAACTGTCTCCATTGGTCGTAGAATCTACATCCGGACCCATCTTTTTTAAACCATTCATACTGTATAGCTTGCCCTACTTGAAGACCAAACTCTACTCTAGCTTTGTCCGAGTCAGAAACAAACTGACTAGGAAAAGATTCCGGCATTATATCGATTTCTACCTCTTTCATTATCTTATTATTTGGCTTGTTTTCCCTTTGTTGTTGTATCTTGCAAAGTTAATACTTATTTTTGATTGCTTCTTCTGAGGCGTATACAAATGCTTCTGATTGGCCATTATAGCTAGTCCCGAACTAATAGTAGCATCAAACCTTGTCCTGTTGTTAATGTCAAATCTAGCCCAATCCTCTAATGTCCTATTGAATGGCATATCTCCAATCTCATCAGATGGCCTATGGAAAGCATCAAAATCAAAACCTACATACTTCTCTATGTAGGACTCAATAGCAGATGCATGTGCTTGCTTTACTGCCTCAGATGTATTCGGTATCCCACCAAGTTCTTTCTCTGTCCTTGATAGCTTATTGTACGCCTTGTCGGGCCTGTTCATACTGAATCCTCGGTATCCCCTGTTCTTTAAATGATACAGCAACCTAGGTTTATTGTTCTCGGCCAATATAGGCATGCCATAGAACACGCATGCCATCAGTACCTCCTCAAAGAATATCTCAGCAGTCTGTGGCCTAGCAACATACTGTAAAAAGAAATGATTCGTTGGAGCCTCGTCCATGTGAAATTTAGTAAGTCCATGCAATGCTCCATTAGACCCACCGCCCCCGACTACTCCGGATATATCATACGAATCACATCCAAACGTACCGATATGCTCATTACCTGGATGTCTTGATCCATTCTTTTTTATTACATTATTCTGAAGCCTAGCATTAGGGGTCCAAGATACAACAAACCTACCATTCTTTTTTGGAGACCATATTACCCTACTGTCTTTTATACCATTCTCCCAATAGAAACTTCCCCTAGTCAGCATATGACCTTTTATCTGTGAGTCATTGTAGTCTATCTGTTGGTATATCTTTGTAAGATTAAATATAGATGCTTTGCTCTCATCTCTAAATGCATGTGATTCTGTCCTTGGGAACTGACGATAGAACTCGTTTAATGCATCAGCATCGCTCTTTAGCGACTCTACTTCTGCTTCCCAATAGTCAATGGCTCCTTGATATATCCACTCCCCATCTACCCCTATTATAGGATTCTCCGGAGTACGAAACACAGGCATGCCGTACCTATCGATAAATCCTTCTAGATTCCATTCCATAGGGATAAAAAGACTGTACAGTCCTGTCTTCG
>WLWG01003500.1_pt1 | contig 10535 bp, 13 predicted proteins | sample 6712871 | NCBI WGS metagenome assembly WLWG01 (sample SAMN12718693, study PRJNA515312) | sponge metagenome | isolation source: marine sponge | host: Mycale hentscheli | place: New Zealand: South Island, Marlborough, Capsize Point | collected 2003-05-01 | reverse complement strand
TTATGCTGTTGAAGCTGGACAAGGCACCTGATTGTTATAAATCAGTCATCAAGAGAGTCTCTTCGGAGGCTCTTTTTTTGTGTCTATAATAAAACTATGTGTACCCTAAAAGTATGTCCGACAACAAACTATTTCAAGACGAGCGCACAGGTAAACTTGTAGAATTCATCAGCAAGCACGATAAGGAATATGCAATGGTACGTGATGCTGCCGGAACAGTTACCTATCTTTCATTAGATCAACTAGTCCCTTACGACAGAGACAAAGGTCGTATGTCTAAAATTAAAGCTCCTGAGCTACACGTGCCTGAAGAACAAGCACCAACAACAGTGGTGCCTATTGAAGATCGTCGTCTTAACCTTAATGCAGCACAAGCAGATCAGATTGCAAAACGATTGCCTGGTGTAGGTTTTGCTACTGCTAAAAAGATTGTTGAGTTGCGAATGTCTCTCAGTGGTGAGCGGTTTGCAAACCTCAAACAGCTTGAGAATATCCCTCGCGTGAACTGGGATCAACTAATTGAAGAAGACCTAATCTTTATTAGCTAAACTAGTGTTAGTAACAATGTAGTGTTGTAATGGCTGTAAGTATAGAAGATATTCTACTAACACGTGCTCAGCAGGAGCAAACAGAAGGATTTCCTGGTGTAATTAATAATGTATCTCAAGTAATACCCTACGCTTCAGGTATAGGAGGAAGTGTTGTTGGAGGTGCTGTCGGTGAGGGCATGATGATGGAACGCCTAAAAAAAGGCATTAGTCAAAACGCCAGCATTGGAGAAAAAATTAGACACGGTGTAACTCCTGGACACAGAATGGCTGGCGGATTAGTTGGAGCAATCCTTGGAGGTGCCTTAGGTGAAGGAGCTAAGGAAGCAATGATCTCAGAATCACGATCCGCTGCTCTATTAGCAAAGCTACAGACAACTGGAACATTAAACACATCTGAACAGGCTCAGCTTCAAAACATGCTTGCTGACACCTATAGCAATATCGTAGGTTAATTATGGAATTAGATGAGTTTCTAAAATCTAAAGTTAGGTACCACCTAGGGTTTAACTCAGGTGCTCAAATCCCTGCAGGTGATAGAGCTAGGCTAGAAGAAGCAATGGCTTTAGTACCAGATGAACTCTGGTATAACGAGATTGTTTATCACATCAAGCGTTGCGACATTGCTTGGAGAGCAAGTGCCGCTATTCCAGATGATTACTTTGAACCAGGCGGTAGCCGGATTCTTAACCCGTCACGTCAGGAGTTAATTAGTGGTGACGTCGAACGTTCGATCAGCACATCAGATCCACTTAAAGGTGATGAGTACTTCCGTGAAATCTATTTACGAGAATGCGATCGACTTGCTGAGACTTTGTATGTTCCTAATTATCGTCGTCCAGAAGTACGTCGGTACGCCTTTGAAAGAGCAGGCTCTGAATTTATTATGGCCGTCCCTGGACCTGCAGATACAGCAGTGGGAAGTAGGATAGGACTCAACAATATGTGGCGTTAAGTGTAGAATAGTCTTAGGTAATTTTATAGTTAATTATGAGACCTGTACAAGGTGGCACTCAAAAACTTACTATGAATAGCCAAGAGAATGACTATCGGCAAAAGCTACGTCAAGCTCAAGCTCAAGCGGATGGCAATCCCTACGTAGCTGGCATTCAAGAAGTGTTTAACGAAGGTGCTGGTGAAGCAAGTAAAGAAAGTCGAAATCAATACGGCAACGTCAACTTGATGCCTCAAGAAATTCTTGAAGGTCGCAATACAAACTTTGCTCAGAAAGATGCTCCGTCTAACGCACCACTGGATGATCCGTTGAATCAAACAGGTGCTTTACAAACAGAGTCATCAATGACTCGTCAAGCTAATGACGATCCTGAGGAATTAGCAACCGACAAGCTTTCTGAAAGGTTGTCTATGTATGCACAAGCCGGTAGTAATGCTGACTTCGGCAACAACAACCGTCAAGAAACAATGAGGCTAGGCTAATGAAAAAAGGTGATAATCACAAGATGATGGATCCCCGCATGGGAATGATCGCAAAGCAACTTGCTCCCGTCCCTGGTGGCCCACAGAACAATAACCCAATGAATGTCACGGTAAATAGTGACAATCAAAGCGTACAAGCTAAAAGTATTTACAACGACTTTGATCAGAACTACGCACAGATGGGTACTGGAATGGTAAATCCAGAAGGTATTGGTCCTTCTGATCTACTGAAAACCCAAGGGCAAAACTTTGTTGCTATGCGTGGTAACAATCAAGGTGCTCCTTACGGACTACAGCAACAACCAGACACAATGGGATCTAGCCCTAATACTGACCTAATGGAAAGTATGCGCTTGGCTCAGTATCCAAAGACAGCTGGACTGCCTGGTAACGCAATGGGTATTGCTGGTATGCCTGCTATCCCTGGATCACTCCCAAGTGATATGCCAGGGACATCAGGACCACCAATGATGCAAGGCTACGCAAGTGCTGAAATGGTTCCAGGTTCAACACCGACTAAAATTGGTAAAAAGAAAGGTAAAAAGTAATGGCCGCAACAAGTACTAATAAGCAACCACTGCTTATCGACCACGTACTCCACTACGTCGTCAACTTAGACACTTCAATTAACAATGGTCTAGACATTGTTGGTACTAATACCGCAGTATTGCTAGTAGATAGCACTAGTGCTGACGGTGCTCTTATTGAAGATATTTACACCATCTCACGTGGAAACGTTGGATACAAAGTGAATCTCTATATGAGCTCTGCACGTGATTATCTGCGTCCTAACGAAGCAATGTTTGTAGGCTCTATTACTAGCGCCACAACTGCCGGTGATATTGTGCGATGGGAAGATATGCCAAAGTCATTAGCGCCTGCTCCTCAAGTAGGAAGTGAGCCATATAACCGTGCGTTCTATGTCCCTAAAGGTTACGCACTGTGGACAGCACGTGATGCATCAACAAACGTAACTAACGGGCCACTGCTCGGTTGCCAAGGCGGCTGGTACTAATGCCTCGTAAGCAGAACGGCTTTGGTAATACCAAGTCGCTCGGCTTCAAAGGTAGTGGTCGAGTTGATAAAGGTAAAGGTGTCGGATCTCCTGGCACCTATCCTAGTAATCGTAGGTATGGATCTTCTGTACATCGCACTATTATTGAAAAATATAATTTAGATAGTAACTGGACTAAGTGGCGTAAAGGATTTGAGTACTACAACCAAGCTGCTTGGTACAGACTAGAGAACTACAATCCAATTACACAAGAGTACGAAACAGCACAAATTAAATCAAAACTGTATCAAGGTACTGACTACGAAGTTGATGTAGTCTTTGAAGGATACAAGTTTGCTACAAAGAATTCAGACAGTAATAATCATTACGTAATGAAGCGTACAACAGTGTCTAGTCCAGACCTGGGTGTAATTAATCAAGTACTGAACGACGATTTAAAATATAGCGAACAGAAAAAGTATAGAGAGATATGGTGTCGTGGTACTCCTGGAGCAGACGCACGCTTACTATTTAGAATGATTGGCGAACGTCTTACAGATGGTGAGACAGAAGCAACATTAAATTATTTACTTACAGACCAAGAACTCCCTGCCTTATACATCGGCAAAACCAGTGAAGATCCAACAGTAGTAAAAGTCACTGTACCGTTATTAGATTTAATTGAACAGCCGGGAGCAGAATCATTTGAAAGCTATCAAGATCTTGTCGGCAAGATATGTTACATACCTAACTTTTATCAAGAGAAAGATATAGCACTTGTAGATAAAGCGGAGTTCACAGATGATGACTACTACTGGTCAGTAGATGTAGAAGATTTTGTGCCTGGTATGCAGATGTCAATCTTAGACCCAACACAAGAAGATCTACCACCATCTCTATACGACATAAATACATTACCTGTATTATTCAAAACAGATAACTGTGACTTTGAAGTCAAAGGTAAGTATTTGTACAAAAAAGATAACTATCAAAGATACTATGGAAAACAATACTTAACAGCTGATCTAGTAGAGCAGCAAGTAGATTCAGCATCCTATACAGTTATGCCTTTTACAATTCTTGGCGTAGAAGAAATAGGAGGCAATTTAATATTTACTTCAGTACCATTTGATAGTGAATTTCGAATGACTGCTCCATTGGGAGTTCAAGGCATTCTGGTGTTTGCTGATTGGAGTTTTACGAAGTTAAGTATTGATGAATACGATGGTAATTATTATCACAATCCTGGTAAGCCTGGTAGCGAACCGTGGATGCGTATTGATGCAGACGTTAAGCCTTGGATGGATGAAGTATTTACTCAAGGCAATCCAATACAGCCAGCAACTGTTTATACCTGTAGTTGTCCAAACCACTCACACGCAATACTCCGTGCTCCTCAATCAACACAAGATTCCGGCACTCGTAAAACAAACAGACAAAGTAGATTCCCAATGCCTACAGTAATGGGTAAAAATGATTACGACGCACTCTCAAGTAATAAAGCTGCTGGTGTCTATGAGAGTTGGGAAAATAGAGAGCACCGGATGAGTTTTAAAATGTGTAAGCACAGCATTGCTGCTATGTTTATTGAACACATTAAAATTCAAGAGCCCAACGAATATCCTACACTTGAAGCTCGTTTAGATTTTGAAGAGAAACTAGCCAAAGAAATAGAAGAGGTAGCAGAAGAGTTTAATCTGTCATATAAGCGTGGTGGTATTACAGCATTAGAAGTCATCTTTGCTTTAGCTCAAGGTTTAAATCTAGATGATGTTGAGACAGCATATGTGATGTTAAACAGTAACTTCTAAAAAGATACAATAGTAGAAAGTTAAGCTGTAATTAGTGTGGATACTCCTACGTATGATTCTGAAGGCTTTCAAACTTGGAAACCTCAGCCTGGCGAACACTATAAATTAGGTCTTAAGCAGCGTGAAAGCTACGGCGGAATTGTTGCGTCACTTAAAGACGTACTATCGGTTACGAGTTGTGGTGTAACCAAAGCATATCCACATAACTTTGCTGGTATCATTGCTGCTATTGAAGACTTAGCAGACTGTATAGCAAGGGACGGCAATATTGATATTGGACAATACCCCCCAGGTTGGGAAATTATTATTAACCCTGATGGGTCTATTGATGGTGACTGGCAACAGCTACCTAAAGATGGCAACCTCTGGTTCGATACTAGGCAAGGACGACTGTTTGTTGCTATCGATGGTGATTACTGGCAGACCAATGGTGGCGATGGATTAGCCTATGTAGGCGAGAGTGTGCCACAGCAGCAGCCAGTTATTGGCTCTACTTGGTATGACACCTACAACAACATCCTGTACGTCTGGACTGATGCAGGTGTATGGGAAGCAGTCAAGGGTGCTGAAGATGTGGCGCAGACAACTGCTACATTACCCCTGGCTTTTAAATCTCGTTTTACTCAAGGCAATGGAGTAGGAGCAAACATCCTGCCTGATGATTTTCCTTCATCAAATGAGTGGCCATCAGTACTACCTCCATTCGATTTAGAACTTCAGAACGTTCAAGCAGACTTTAATGAATGGCTGGTGTGGTCCCTCCTGCGTGTGGGAGAATCTACTGAGTACAACACAATTAACTTTGGCCCCAATCCACCGCCAGAAGACCAACTGCTCCCTGGCAGTATGTGGTACGACACCAATTCTCTTGAGTTAAGTATTTGGTACTCCGATGGCGATAGCAGCCAGTGGGTACCAACAAGTGTGTCATATCAATATGACGAAGCATTAGCTCGGATGCAGGTTGAGATTGATACTGAAGTAGAGCAACGTACAGCAGCTGTGCAGCAAACAGAAAACAGACTGTTAATTGATATTTATGACGTCAAAAATAGTGTTACATCGTTAGACGGAGAGCTGCGTCAAAGGATTACTGATGCAATCAATGCATTAGTAATTCCAGACCCTGACCTTACATCTTTCAGCACAATTGCCAATGTAGATGAAGTCAAGGCTGCTTTAGAGCAGAAGGTCAATAATGCAAGAACTGAGCTTGAGTTAAAGCTATTAGAAGTAGAAACTTCACTAAATGCTGTCGATACTGATGTAATCAATACTATTAATACGAAAGTAACGCAAGAACAGCTAGCAACAGTTAGTGATGCTATTCCTAGTATTTCGCATCTTCCAACAAACGAAGTTGTAGATAGCAAGATTGCAGCAATTACTAGTTCATTTCTACCGAGGAACGGTGGTACTTTGAACGGTAGCTTCGTAATGCAGAAATCAGATATCTCATTAGCAGCATTAGACTTTAGTCGTCAAGCTAGCGATGCTCGTAATGCCATAAGCCTTAAAGCATATGCTGATAGTGAAAAGAACGTAAGCTTTGGTACAACAGAAACAGATGGTGAAGTCGCATTCACCTTTGATGGCAATGAAGATTTTTGTTGGATATTTAATGACAGTGAAAAAGTATTCTCTGTAGACCGCAATGGTCCAGCTGCAGAGACATTAATACTAGGTGACTTTGGAGACAACAATAACAGAGGTAGGACAATACATAATAAAATAGATGTAAGAGATAGACTTGAAAGATATCAAACAACATTTGAACACATGCGTCAAGGCATTGCAAATTCTAATGACTTTGATGAACTCAAATCCACACTCTTAACTGTATTAGCGAGCGTTTAGAAATGGCCTTTAATTTTCCAGATCCAGCTGTATCAACAACTGCTACTAATCCAGTAACAGGTGCTCAATATCAGTGGAAAGCGGACCCTGGCAAATGGGTACTGACTGGTGGACCAGCAGCGGCAGCAACTCCTCCGGTCACGATTGACCTGCTGCCCCCTGAAAGCCCACAGATAGGTGACTTGTGGATTCACCAAGAGAGCCTCATTCAATACGCTTGGGACGGCACACAGTGGTTTGAGGTTGGTAACAGCTGCGGTTAGAAATAGAACGCATATCGTTATTACAATAGAACTAAGCATAGAAACATAAGTAATGTCATTCCCACAGGCATCCGATTACAGACCTCCCATCATCCCTGATGGTGAAATATACGATAATCCAGATAATGGTAAATCGTATTATTGGACGCAGATCCTCCTGCCTGAAGGTTCAACACCAGATACAGCTACATCAATCGGTGGGTACTGGACGGTTGTATGCGAAGCAGGAGACTCACTCTTTGTCTTAAAAGCTGGCGACACTATGACGGGTGAGTTGGAACTAAATAACGCTCAACGTCTCTATCTCAACAACACCAAACTTGAAACCCGCGTCCGCAAAGAATCACTTAAAGACGGGAACGGTGATCCAGTCCTTGATGGTAACGGCAACGAACAATGGGACAACAACGAAAAACGGTTTATTGATATTGAAAGCCTTCCTCCTCATCTTCTTAAATCTGATGGGACGTTTAGTTCTGATACCAGTCAACCGTTTGGTATCAACATCGAAATTGACGATGGGAATACCTTCAAAAACCAAGTAAAAGTTTCTACCCGAAACGGTGATATTGTCACTGTTGCTGGTGGTACTGGACCTGTAGTAAATCTTGGTAAGGCTTTCCCTGGAAACCAAGACCCAGCTAATGGTGCTGCTCATTGGGAAGCTGGTGAAGCTGGTGGTGTCAAAGTTACTGGTATTCCTACACCAACCAAAGAGAATCCTGACTCTAGCCTTGCTGCTAATAAAGGATATGTTGACCAACGCGAAGCATTCCTCCAGAACGAAATCATTGAACTAGAAGAAGAGATTGATGCCATCGCACCTTCTGTGGAGCGTGGTAAGTGGGTGTTCACTGCTTTCGGAACTGTCGCTAATCCAGGTCAGTTCACGATGTATGACGCTGATTTTGGTAACGGCCAACCCACAGGTTTATTCAAAAGTGCCAAGTCAATCTGGTTTAACGAGATTGATTCTGACGGCACACCTCACGCATTTGCAGATGTTGACGATGGTGAACTACTTGAAATTTTTGTTGAAGATTCATCTGAATACGGTCTATACGAAATTGTAGGAGAAGCACACGACGAAACACTAACGGGAACTAAGTTCTGGGTCATTGATGTTAACTTCGTCCGTACACTAGAAGCTACAACTGCTATTGGTCCAGGCGAAGTTTGTCGCTTTAAAATCTTTATGGCACCTACTGGTGGTGATGCTAGTAGCTTTGTAATGAAGACTGGCGATGAGATGTCAGGCAAGCTAACTTTGAGCGATTCCACTGCATTAAACCTTAAGGGCAAAATTCAAGTCAATGGAACTACGACAAACAGCAGGTTTTTAGGCACAGATAGCTTTGGCAACACAGTATGGAAGACTGCTGTGACTAGCAGTGTTCAATCTGATTGGAATACCACTAGCACATCCTCTGCGTCGTACATTAAAAACAAACCGACCATTCCTTCTGCGCCAACTTATACAATTACTAAAAGTGGCGGCAATTACTACGTATCATAATGGCACAAATTCTTACCTACCCGCACGGGATTAAATATAAAAAGATCGACTGGGTTACTCATGTTAAAAACGGTACTGGTGGCTCAATCCCCTGCAATAACGAAATCTATGAGGGCACAAGTGTAGTCAATACTGGCGGGGAAGAGTGGTGGGGCAGTGGTAATGGCAATACTACTTACTCTTGGACCGAAGACCAAAACAACCCGTTCAACCAAAACGTAGGTGGTACCACTGTAAAAGGTCTTCACTACTGGTTGACAACCAGTACAAATGGTTATCAGCAATCACGTTGGTATGACATTGGAGCTGAAGGCGGCAAAAACCATGGAGTATACATGTCAAGCGGTGCCAGATCTAGCTGGCTTAGAGATGTAACTGCTGTTTGGTTTTTATTTAATGGGCACGACACCGCACAAACGCGGGGTTGTTATGTCCGTGTTGAGAAAGTTGCGATTAGATACCGTGACCCTAGTGGTTATATCAGCATCAAAAAGGTGACAGATCAGCTAGGAGATTTGAAGTACATGGACGGTGTACGTGGTAGTGATAAACGTGTGTTTGGCTACGCTTTAAGCAGCAGCGACCGCTCTCAAGTTTGCAACGGCGAATATCACTTCTTGGGTCTACGTGTTCAAATACAACTTAGAAGAGCCGACGGAGGACTTACTACAGATAGACTTATGGGTGGAATCTCCGGCATTCGTCTCGGCTTAGGTCCAAACCCAACCGGCGCTTACAACGAAACAAACAAACGAGCTTTAGTCGGTCGTGGTAACTGCACTTGGACTGAGTTTGACGAAGACAAGATGTGGCTTGAAACCCGTTAGTTATACAATAGTAATGACGGTCTAATACAAACGAATGGCCACATTAAAAGTTAGAGGTATTCACTCAGCTGATACAGCGTCGGAGTTCTCCTCTGATGAAGTAGGAACAATTGATGATACCTTCCTGTTCCCAAAATGGTGGGACAAGAAAGCAAACAATGTTGAGTACATTCGTGTATTTAAAATGCACATCACCCGTGCTTGTGATGATATTGATATCATCATCCCTGCTAGTTCTGATGTAGAAATCCGTGGTGATTACGACGGTAACGTTACCTTCCGTATTGACTACCACCGTGGTGTCAAACGGATGGCACTTACAGCACACGAATCAACAACAGTTGATGCTGAGTACATCTTCCCAACTCGTCCTAGTCAAGCACCTACATATAAAGAGTATGGAGCTGGACCGGTTGCTTGTTTCTCTGCTTCACCCACTGGTTCTTGGGCAACGTTTGTTATTGAGCATCGTCCAAACTTAGACCTTGGCGGTTATGAACTAGCCGATGGCCACTACGATTTAAATCTTGAGACAGGTACTTACGATTTAAACAACTGACGACAAGCAGCGAGCACGCTACATCACATTGAGGCAGGCAAAATCGCCTCGGTATTCTACTGCCGCTGCGTTGAATGCGTGGGCCGCGAGTTCTTTAGTTGCGTAGAACCCAAGAGAGACTTTCTTATTAGCAATAAAAATGTAGGCAGACCATTTGCCGCTCTTCTTATGAAATGATACGCCTCTGTATCCACTAGTATTTGTGCGATGAGTTGGTTGATTACTCATGTTTTCTGCGTGTGTTGCTAACCGCAGTTCATTGTTAGTACAAGTTTCGTGTGTTTTGTGATCTACTTCATACTCACCAGGGTCTTCACCAGTGCGCAAATAATAGACAACTCTATAGCAATAATAAAGTTTGCCGTCATAGCGGATACTATACCTGTTATTTTCTTTGTGAAGAGAGCCGGCCTGCTTGCCTACTTTTGTTCTGCTACCTTTGCGTTTTTTCCATACAAGACCACTGGGGCTACTTGTATTTAACTCAAGGTATTCACTGATACTTTCTGGTATCGGTTTTATATTCATATGCCTGCTTATATAATAATAATATAGACGATTTTATCACTGAGAGTGGGATTATGGCCGATCAACTGAAATTACGTGGTGGCCCAACAGCACAAGCAGAAGTCTTTGTGGGTGCTGAGCGGGAGGTCACTGTAGATACCGGACTTAAAGCTCTACGTATCCACGATGGTGTAACCCCAGGCGGACACCTTGTAG
>WLWG01003498.1_pt1 | contig 10539 bp, 8 predicted proteins | sample 6712871 | NCBI WGS metagenome assembly WLWG01 (sample SAMN12718693, study PRJNA515312) | sponge metagenome | isolation source: marine sponge | host: Mycale hentscheli | place: New Zealand: South Island, Marlborough, Capsize Point | collected 2003-05-01 | reverse complement strand
ACGGTCAAGCCTTCGGGCACCGTGTCCTGTCTCGTGGACTCTGCCTCTGGCATCCACCATCGTTACGCTCCGTACTACATCCGTCGAGTCCGTTGCGACAAGAAGGATCCACTGTACCAGCTGATGGCTGATGCTGGAGTTCCTGGCGAGGATTGTGTCAACAACCCCGCCAACACCTATGTGTTTGAGTTTGTCATCGGCTACGACGGTCCCGCGACCCGAGGTACGGCCCATGACATGCTTGAGGACTGGGCTAATATTAAGACCCTCTGGACCGACCATAACCCGTCGGTTACTATTGAGTATCGACCTGAAGAGTTTATGGCTCTTGGTGCTGAGCTTTACGGCGAGCACTGGAACATCGCTCAGGGTCTCTCTTTCCTCCCGCGTAGCGAGCATGTGTACAAGCAGGCTCCGTACGAGGAGATCACGAAGGAAGAGTACGATGCCCGGCGACAGATGTTCCCGGATATCGACTGGGCTAAGCTCAGTGACTACGAGAAGGAAGATAATACTAAATCCTCGCAGACGCTTGCCTGTTCTGGCGGCTCATGCGAAGTGGTAGACGTTGAAAACTAACATTCAGCTTGGGATGGTCGGGCTCCCTTCGGGGAGCTCGGCCTTACTTAAGGATTAATTATGATTGATTTGATGAAGGCTAAGCTCGCCAGAGGCGGGCAGATGAATGGTGGTGAGCTCAAGCTCATCGTAAATGAACTTGTAAATCTTCTGGAAACCCAAACGGAGAAGATCAATGAACTCCAAGAAAAGCTCGATGCCCACATTGGAAGAGGCGATCGAGGATCTAAGAAGTCTTCTCCGAAGCCCGAAGTACGACCCGACGCAGACGAGTGAATCCATAGCCCGTGAAGCGGCATACTACGCCGGTCAGCTGTGGGTACTCGAGAAGCTAAACTCCCTACAAAACAAGTGGAAGTGAGGTAATTATGCCAGAGATGTTTAATGATATCCTGTTTGACTTCATGGCCTCCACTGGCGCATCAAGCACTAGGGAGACTAGCGAGAAAGAACAGCAGTACATTCAGAACACTATTGGGTTTGGTGGACTAAAGGGTCTCACCAACCTCAGGAGTGGTTATAGCTGGTTGGACCCTGTGCCAACCCAGCAGCAGATGTATAACGAATCCCAGTTCTTTGCCGGCAAGGAAGCCTATTACGATATTGGTGCCCTTCAGGGTTCCAAGATGATGCAGGTTGGCCGTGACGCTGGGTTCAACGCCCGCCTATCGGCCATTGCTGACGAGAGTGCAGCCTACCATACCGATGTTGATAATCTTCTATCTGGTCTGGAGCAACAAGGCGAGAAGTTCCTTCAAGGCCAAACACAGCTCGAAGGACTTAAGGCGCAAGCTCGGGGCAGCGGTGGATCCGCCAGTTCCGTCGGAGCCTATTCTCAGTTGGCTAAATCCGAGATGCAGAACACGAACAGGCTTCTCCAGAACATCAATGCCCTGAAGGCACCCGCTGTCCAAGAGGTCGATCTGTTCTTCACAGACCCCGTTACTGGTAAGTCTATGAGCATCAATGACGAGTTCGATCCCGATATGGCCAGTGCCGATAACATTGCGGATTCTGTTCGTACCACCCTAGAGAAGAAGTACACAGCCAGAACTGATGAGATATTCAGTCAGCTGTCTGCCGACAACGCTAAGATGTCTGGATTTACTTACGAAGAGCTTCGCGAAAACCGTGACGAGTTCACGGCCATGGCGGAATCTCTTGCGTGGCAGGAGGAATACATGTTCCGTGGTATCCATAACGAGGACCAACTCGCTCAACATGATAGCCAGTACGACAACAGGCTCTTTGGCGACTCCGGTTACACTCACCGGCAAGTGAAGGATATTCGAGAAGGTCTCAATAACCTGAACAGCGCTGAACAGTTTGCCTCATCACGATCCATGGCCGAACTGGTCGGGCTGCAAGAGGGATTCTCAACTCACCACCAGTGGAACCCTCATCAGAAGAACTACCTAACTGGAAGCCAGATCTATATGGACCTGGACACCGGTAAGGCTATGGATGCACTCGTCAATAGGACGGTGGATCGATTTGAAATCCAAAACATCAGGGACGTTAGTGCCCTTGAGAACGAGTTCAACGCTCGCAAGGAGACTGCGCGACGAGTCTCAACAGAGCAGATGAGAAGAAATGACCTTAACAAAATGCGCACTCAAGCGCTCACTGATGAGAAGGCGAAGTATACCAAGATGCTGCAAGAGCAGCAGAAGGAATACGCATCTACTATCAGTTCTTTCGGTGCCTCCGACTCTAAGGGTAGCACCATTACTTTTACTGACACACGACCAGCATAAGGAGACTTACTATGGCCGGTGGAACACCAATTATTCAAGGTGGAATGTCTGATGCCGAGTTCTCCGCGCAGCTTGAGCGACAAGCTCTCGAGAACGATCGCATGCTGGCAGAAGCCGCAGGCAGGACCGCTGATCTTCAGACGGAACTGGACAACAGGGACAGGGAAATGGCGAGCATGCTTGAACAGCAGTCTCAGCGCAACGAACTGGACTTGGCTAGTGCTCAAAAGGCATTGAACGTAGAACTAGAGAGCCTCAACGAGGATACGGAAGAAGACGGCCTCAAGGCTGACTATTCCGCTCTTGAATCAGCTCTCGCAAAGGGTATGGGCGGCGGACAATCCGGTGCTCGACCCCTGTGAGGTAACCTATGGCGAATCTTGCTAAGCCCTCCGAGGCTACAACGATTGCTGAGAGGTTTCAGCACCTTGATTCCGTCCGGAGCACCAAGCTCGAGCGATCAAGGTATATGAGCTCACTCACAATCCCATCACTTTTACCCATTGACGGTCTCACCAATAACGCAGAGCTTCCGAAGCCTTTCAGCTCGGTCGCCGCCCGTGGTGTTACCAACATGTCGAGCCGTATGCTTTCGGCTCTGCTTCCGCTGAACGATATGCCATTCTTCAAGTTTGAGCTGTCTAACGGCGAGGCACCAGATCCCGAGATGTTCTCCTATATGGAGTCACTGTCTCATCAGATCTACACCAAGCTCACCTCTCACAACCTCCGTGAATCTCTCTTCCTGGCGCTACAGCATCTCATCGTTTCCGGTGATTGCCTGGTTGTCATGGAGGATGATCACACCTTCCGTGTTTACCGTCTCGACCAATACGCGGTCCGACGAGACATTGACGGTTCAATTGTTGAGCTTATCTACCTGGACTGGGTTCCTAAGGACCCTAACTCCAGCACGTATGAATCGTTTGATAACAACTTCTTCCCCTCATCCTGGAACTCCCTCAACGCTCTTCCCGACTATCAGGCACACTTCTGCCGGGTCGTTAAGAACCGAGAGGAAGATCGCTGGGACTACTACTCAGAAGATGAGGAAGGGAACATGGTTGAAGAAGGCGAATACACTAACACTCCGTTCATGCCGCTCCGCTGGATCGGTGTGACTGGCGAGGACTACGGTCGCTCCCATTGTGAGGAGATCCTGGGTGACATCGAGACTCTCGAAGCGTACACCAAGGCTCTTATCGATGGTATGACCGCCGCCTCAACCTTCTGGATCGCAGTTGATCCCGCTGGCGTCACCGACATCGATGACGTCGCTCAGTCCCCTACCGGCTCCTTTATTGGTGCACGGCAGGCCGACGTGTTTACAGTATCTCCCGCACAGACCATCAGCCCGCAGCTTAGTGCAGCGCAGAACGCTGTTGAGCAGATGCGACGAGAAGTCGGCGCGGCCTTCCTGTCTGGTGCCCAAGGCGTCCGTCAGGCCGAGCGAGTTACTGCCACCGAAGTCCGAATGCTTGGTATGGAAATCGAGAATGTTCTTGGCGGAGCGTTTAGCGCTATCGCCCGAGCCTTGCTCGAGCCTATTGTCAAGCGTACTATCGCCCTTATGTTCCGTGACGGGGAGCTCGACGAGCGCCTCGCTGACGAGTTCATGACCGATGGACAACTCTCTATTAGTATTGTAACCGGCCTTCAAGCTCTCAGCCGCGACAGCGACCTCACTAAGCTCATGCAAATGGGCGAGATGGTTCGTAACCTTCCGCCTGAGGCGATCCAGCACTTCCGCTGGGATCAATATGGTATTGCCCTTATCTCTTCCCTCGGCTTCGATCCCCGTAATTGGGTTAGAAACGAAGAAGAGACTGATGCCCGTCAGATGGACCAGCAGCAGAAGGCAATGGAAATGCAAGCACAACAGGCTGTCGCAATGGGCGCAGCTCAAGGCGCTGGAGCCGGAATGGGACAAGCTGCCCAGACTGGCGTCACCGAAGCTGCTATGCAGATGATGCAAGGAAATCAAGGTCTAGTTTGATTATCTAGGAAAGGATAACAACATGTCTGAAGAAAATCCCGATTATCGCGAGGAGACTCCGGTCGCCTCTGAAACCCCCGGTAATGACGCACCGATGACCACCGAAGCTATGGCTGGTCTTGATGCCGTTAAGGCCGACCCGCTTGCTGATGATGCTGCCAGACAGACCGCCCACGAGCGCGCCATGTTTGAACGCTACATCCAAGAGCAAGGGCAGAAGATTCCTGAGAACTTCAAGAGTGCTGGCGATTGGTTCGACAGTCTCAAGGGTGCTCAGGCTCAGTACACTCAGTCCCAGCAGGAGATCGCTGCCCTCAAGAAGCAGTATCAAATGGCTGGTAACACTGACAATCCCGATCATGCAGAAGCACCTGTGGCCGAAGCTGCTCCCGTTCCGGAAGCTGCGACGCCCGATGAACCTGTTATGGACGAGCTCCGTATCCCCTCACCTGAAGCCGCAGAAGAGGTCGTTGAGACCGAAGCTGCTCCCGCTCGGGTCACGGATGCTGACTACGTCAAGTGGGATCAGGAGATCGCCATGTCTGGTGATATCTCCGTTGAAACGCGTAACGACATTAAGGCCAAGACTGGCTTTACTGACGCTATGGTTAATGATTATCTCTCCGCCAAGCAAGCTAAGCGCCGTCAGGCATTTACCGAGGCTGCTGATATTGTTGGCGGTGGAGATAAGCTCTCGAAGATTCTGCGTTGGGCGTCGAATAATTTTGCTGGTGAGCAGCTACAGGGCTTGCAAGCAGGACTCGCTGGTCCCAACTCGGAGCTGACACTTCGAGGTCTCACGGCTGCGTTTGATCAGGCTAACCCGGCTAATGCCGAACCTGCTCGAGCGGCTGGTGCCGTTACTCCATCGACGGCTGGTGCCAAGATGGAGCTTCCCGGATATAAGTCTATGGCGGAGTACCGCATGGACATGTCCAACCCTCGCATGAAGCGCGATGACAAATTCCGTCACGCTGTCGAGATGCGAGCCGCTCGTACCGACTGGCGCACGCTTGGCTGATTGAATCAACTCCTCCTCGAGAGCAAGCAATGATTCATGGCCGCCTAAACTATGTAACTGATCCTCTTCAGCAGAGGGCAATCCCTAGCATAGGCATGCGCTCTAAGTAGAGCACCGTTTATTTACTTTTTGATTCACACACAAGGATTCTAACAATGGCTTACACCCCTTCTTACCCCTCCCTCGTTGATGGCCAGATGGCCTACCGTGAAGGTTTCGGCGCTACTAACGACACTGCTGGCGCCAACGCCAAGCTGTGGCTTCCGATCTGGTCCGGCGAAGTCCTCCACGCGTACGATGAGTACCGCTCGTTCGAGCCGATGGTCACCTCGCGTACCATCACTAGCGGTCGCGAAGAGCAGTTCCCCATCACCGGTACCGTCGACCTGCAGCCCGCGTGGCGCGCTGGTGAGTACCTCATGGGTGGTGCTGACTCCAAGGCCGGCAACTTCTCGATCACGCTTGACGCGCGACCGATGGCTGCCCACTTCGAGCTCGACAACGTCGACCTCATGATCACCCAGTGGGAGTACCGACAGGAACTCGCGCGACAGGCTGGTCAGACCCTGGCCAACGCCCGCGACAAGCAGATCGGTGCCTTCATCGGCGGCGCTGCGGTCGTCGAGCTTACCAGCCAGGATCCCCGTACTGGTATTAACCTGCCGGAGCCCGCTCAGATCGCCGGTGCGACCGCGGCTGATCGCGCCCTTGAGGTCCTCGAAGCTATCGAGGACTTCATCGTCGACTGCCAGGAAAACAGCGTCCCCGTCGGCCAGACCTTCTGCGCCGTCACCCCGCGCGTCTTCCAGGACATCCGTCGTCTCGGCGTTGCCGAGTCGCAGCCGCAGGCTGGTAACATGCAGCCGATGTTCGGTGGCGTTGCTGCTGCCGGCGGTCTCGGTGCTCCTCTGACCCAGGGTATGAACGCCCTTAGCGATAGCCTCACCTACATGGGCGTCACTATCATCAAGAGCAACCACCTCCCGGTGGACAACTACGGTGCCAACGCCGCTGCCGCGATCGGTGAAGATCGCTACAACGTCGACGGTCTTAACGCCGGCGTCAAGGGTCTCATCTGGATGCCCGACTGCGTTGCGTCGCTCCGTAAGACTGGTCTCGTCGTTGACACCGAGGACGACACCCGTCGTAACTCGACGTTCACTGTCGCCTCGATGATGAGCGGTACCGGTATCCTCAAGCCCGAGCTCGCCAAGATGATCGTGGACGACACGGTCAGCGCGGCCTCCGCGGGTGAGCCGACCCGAGCCGAGATTCGCGCCGTGTTCGATACCACGGCCGGCTTCGGTTACGCTACGTCGTGATGACTTACCTTCTGAGCTAATCCGGGAGAATATTTTCCTCTATAGCAAACAGAAGGTGGGTGATCATAGCATGAAGAGCTGTATCTACTAGATCCTATGATCTAATCGCGTCGGCCGGGGGAAACCCCGGTCGGCGTCTTCCGCTTATATCCCAGTGATGTGAGCCAGGACTTCAATTGGGACCTAGGCTGCTAGCGCGGCTTAGGTCTTTTCTTTTAATAATCTTTATGGAGATTAACCATGGGACAAATGACCCGACTTGAAGCAGTTAACCAGGCGCTCCTGGCTGCTGGCGAGGCCATTGTCTCGGACCTCGAGAACCAGAGTGGCGTGGATACCAGCATTGCTGAGTACCTCCTCGACCAATACGCTCAGGATTTCCAGCTCCGAGGGCTGGCTAATAACGAATACTGTAGTGAGCTTGCGATTGACGCGGCCACCAACAAGATCTTTCTTCCGCAGAACATCATGAGCATTGACTTTGATACCCTTCTCACTAATACTGACGGAGAGATTATCCGAGTTTCTGTTAAGACCGATGGACAATCATTCGTCCTGTGGAATGTGACCGACCAGACGAGTGATTGGTCTGCTTACGCTACTGAAACCATCAAGGTGAAGCTCCTTGTTAAGCTTAGCTGGGAAGATATTGATACCCCCGGGCAGCGAGCTATTACGGCTTCGGCGGCCCGCCGTTACCAGATGCTTACGCAGGGTGACGAAGGTATGGATGCTTACCTCCAACAGGATGAGGCTATCTATAATATGATGGGCAAGTCCCGTGACATTAACAGCAAGCGACGTACCATCTGGGATGCTGCTGACTACTCCAAGAAGCGGTCAGTCTTCCGTCCTAACGGTGGAAACCCCGACTTCCGCCAGTGGCGGGGAAGGACTAGCTAATGAAGAATCCACGACGGGGCAAGTCCCTCTCTACCAAAATCCCGCTCTACACTTTGTCGGGCGGCGTGGGCCGTCAGGCTCCGTCGAAGCGGTTGCCTAGTGAATCACAAGAACTCATCAACGCCATGGTTACCGTAGAGCGTTCAATCGAGAAGCGTCCTGGTACTGATCTCATCAGTGTCACCGATCCTGATAGCAACGCCTATACTGGCGACAGCTTGGGGCTTCCGACTGATGGTGAGTACGAGTTCTTCTGGCACGCGCTGTCAGATGATGCTCGCTTTCTTATTGTCATCGACCGTAGTGCTTCCGCTGGAAGTTCCCACGGCCGTGATGAGCTCTACTATACCTTCTTCTATGATGCTGCTAACGACTCGATGATTAGGCAACTCCCCTCAGATCAGGACCAGATTCCTGCTGAGGTTCGAGCCTATATCACCTTTGGTTCAGATCCCCTTAAGCTTGTGTCGCGAGGACAGAACCTCGTGTTTCTTAACACTGAGGTCAAGGCGGGCTATTCATCTACCTATGATACCGACAATGATGAGTGGGTCACCCACAACCTGGATGGCACTCAGAAGGACGGCGGCGATTCTGCTAACATCGATGATAAGGGAGCCGAAGAGGTTTTCCTAACCGCCGTCAAGAATGATCCGGGTGGCATTGCTGTGTACTGGGATAGGCACTCTGTGTACGCCCGTGGCACCGAAGTCATGGTTCTTCCCGGGACAGCTGAAATCAATAACTCCCCAGTTGGCTCTGCTAACGGTATTTACCAAGCAGAGACTACCCAGCAGGGTGGAAGTCCAAGCGAAACTATCAAGTACTATATCCTTCGGGCTCAGCGGAGCATTGTCGCTGATAGCGCTATCACTGATCTCGATGATTGGGTTGTTGTTGCTACCGATAACTCGGCCTGGGATGAGAACTCCGCTCCCTACAACAACCTTCCTAGCCTTGACCAAGACCGTATCCCGGCTAGGATTGAGGTAAAGGACTGGCAGTACCCCGACTCGACTAAGCCTCAGCTTGGGCAGTCGCTGCCTACATTTAATGATCTCACCATCCCACCCCTGAAGTCAGATGTGGAGTATGGAAACAACAATGCGGTGGATATGTTCGGGGCACTCTATGGCCTCGACACTAATTCCCCCGTGACAACGGACAGTGCCAACGGTAAGGTGTACTTCATCCAAGCCGGATATCAGGGACAAACCCCTGGGTACTACATTGCCAAGAGCACCACGACACCTTCTTTTGAGAAGGTTCGTACCCCCGACGCTTACTCTCTCCTCGACGTTAATCGTATGCCTATGGAGCTCGAGTTTGTCGGCGGAGACGATGTCACCAAGCAGTGGCAGTGGTCCACCATTGATTGGGCTCCTAGAACCTCAGGAGACAAGAAGATTAACCCCGGACCTACACCATTCAAGGACGGCCGAATGAGTGCCATCAAGACGATTGCCTTCTTTCGTAATCGCCTGTTCTTGTCTGCTGGAGATGTTATCTTCTCCTCTAGAGACGGTGATTTCACCGACCTCTGGATTGAAGACCCCGGCATCATCGTTGATACCGACCCGATCGACGTGGCTGCTTCTTCCAACCAGTTTACTCCGATCACTAGCATGGTGCCTTTCAACGAGTACATGTTCATCAACACTAACGCTGACACACAGTACGAGCTGATGGGTTCTGAGAACCAGATCACCCCGTTCACTGCCCAGCTTCAGCCGATGACCTTCTACTCGACGGCTCCCCTGGTTGATCCCGTGACCCTCGGAAACAACATCTTCTTCTACGATGCCGAGCGTCTCTACCTGTACTTTGGCCGCGGCGGGACTCTGGCTACGGCTCAGGAACTCTCGGCTCACTGCCCGAAGTACCTACCCACCAGCTTTGGCCCAACGGCCGTCGCAGCCGCCCAGGATACCCTTATGGTGGTGGATGCAGACAACACTTCTGACGTATATGCCTATACGACCCGCTACCGGGGCGATGAGGTAGTACAGAATGCTTTCTACAAGTATGAGTACGCCGGAGGAGATGTGCAGGCAATGCACTCATGGGACAACCATGTCTACACCGCGGTCAACCGCAATGGCTCGTTCTTCATTGAGCGGCAGCTTATGCGCTACGATGAGCCGGACATTCCACGGCTGGATCGTAAGCAAAGAATACCCCTGTTCTTCAACCTCGAACTGCAGGATTTTATCGGTGGAACTAACGCTGTATTTAACGCGGCCACTTCGGAGACAATCATCCGGGTTCCATTTGTTATTTCTCCCGCTGAGCTTGACGAGTATGAGGTCGTGGGAACTGACGGAACTGCCTTTACCCTTTGTGGTATCGCACAAACCTCTACAGATGACTGGACTGATATCTGTGTTTCGGGTAACGTCCAAGTTGCCTCGGTATATGTAGGCCGCAAGTTCACCATGAGCATTCAGCTTAGTCCTCAGTTTGTGCGTGACCAACAGAACAACCCTCAAGAAGGAATCCTCAATCTCGCCAGCATGGTGACGAGGCACTTCGAGACCGGCAACTATGATGTGGTCGCTCAGCGGCGAGGTCGTCCTGTTGCTGATATTCGATCTGATTACAACGTCCGTGATACTTCTCTCATGGACTTTACTACGACCTTTAGTGCTATACGCACTGATACCTTTGATGACTCTAATCTGGGTATCTCAAACACTGACTACCAAGGAGAATTGGTAAGTAAGATTATGGGCTTTAGTGACAAGGTGGATCTTTACATCCTCTCCGATTACTTTACTCCCGTGAACATTACGAACCTCGAGATCCGAGGAAAGTTCAAAGCAACTTACTCCTCAATTACTTGATGTTCTCCTTTCCTTCCGGCTCTCGGCTGTCGAGAGATAGCCGGGGGCTTTTTACTTTAACATAAGGAGGTTACTATGCCTCAGTTTTCTTCGACTCCTAACCTCGAGGTCTTCTATT
>WLWG01003490.1_pt1 | contig 10576 bp, 5 predicted proteins | sample 6712871 | NCBI WGS metagenome assembly WLWG01 (sample SAMN12718693, study PRJNA515312) | sponge metagenome | isolation source: marine sponge | host: Mycale hentscheli | place: New Zealand: South Island, Marlborough, Capsize Point | collected 2003-05-01 | reverse complement strand
TATTTGCTAGAACAAACCCTGAATTATTTATTAGCCTAGCTAATGATGATAATGTAGTTCTTAGAAATTTAGCCATTAGAGCTAGTGAGGCTGGTATTATTAATTTATCAGGTGATCAAAGAACATTCACATGGGGATCAAACGGTAGAAAATTAATGAACGTACCTTTTGACGAAAACCCTTATTCAGCCTTTGCTGCTTTCTTAAAAACAGACGAAGGTGTTGAGATCTATAAATCTATAGATAAAAAACTATAAAAACAAGTGATACTATAACAGAGGCGGTTTCGGCCGCCTTTATAGTATAATAAAAAAATTAATATGGTAGATATAAACAAAGTATATCAAACAGTCTTGTATATATTAAACAAAGAGCAGCGCGGTTATTTACCACCATCTGAGTTTAATAGCTTAGCAGAACTTGTTCAAGATGAAATATTTAATTCTTATTTTCCAGATGGCAATCAATTAAACCGTCAAAACCAAAACAATACTCAAAATGATACTGAGTTCTTTAATATCTATGAAAACAATAGATATAAGCTTTATCCATTTGAACACGAAGTAAGTTTTAACTATGATACAGTTTATACATGTTGGAGTTATAGTCCAACTACACCCACTGCTTATGGAGGAACTATTAGATTATTAGGTAGTATTTTATCTACTTATGATAGAGCTGAAATAAAACCTATTCAATTACAAAACATCGTCCAATCGCAGTGGTTAGGTGGTGCTTCAACTACTTCAATAACGCAATTAACTTCTAAAAGCAATTACGATAAAATAACAAGATCTAATCTAACAGCTCCAACTCAAAAATACCCTTTAGCCTATCAATACAGTCTAACAGCTCCAAACACCACAACTCAAGCGGTTTTAAACATAAGTCCTTTACCAGACTCTGTTACTGTTAATTGTATATTTGAGCCTACTACACCCACGTGGGGTTCATCTATAGGAGCCTTAGGTCAATTACTTTATAATTCTGCAGTATCTAATAATTTTCAATTAGATATTTCAGAAGAGTCAAATTTAATTATTGGCATATTAAAATACGCGGGAGTAATTATAAACAATCCTACTGTAATAGATGTAGCGATGCAAGAAGCTCAACAAGTAGAAGTTAATGAAAAATCTTAAATAAATGAGTTTAATAACAGAAACAAATCAACAGTATTATCAGGGTGCTCAAGTGTTCTTTTCTAACGCAAATATACCTAATCCAAACGTGCAGGTTTTTACTACTACATTTAACACTGATTTAAGATATGGAGATTATGATCCTACTAATGTAAAGTATGCGTTAAATAATTTTAAATTATATACTAGTGCCACTGGTTTACCAGGTTCTTTTACAGAATATACAGCAGCATACACCGTGCTTAACAATGCAATAACGTTAACAGGATTAGCAGCTTCAACATATGTAGTTGTGCAGTTAAAAACGTTAGACGGTGGTAATTATGGAGATTCTGCGGCAGGAACAGGCTTTGACGCTTTTGGAACTGTAGTAGAAGAAAACTATGGTAGTTATGAATATTTATCTTTAAATGACGCTATAGATAATTTTATGGTTGGTTATGTTGGAGATGGAAAAATACTTCAAAGAGCTAACAAGTCAGATGTGTTGTTTTTTGCTAAAAGATCTTTACAAGAATTTAGTTATGATACTTTAAAAAGTATACACTCTCAAGAATTAAATATACCCCCAAGCTTAAGCTTACCATTGCCTCAAGATTATGTAAACTATGTAAGCGTTTGTTACATAGATGAATTAGGTGTTAAAAGACCTATATATCCTGTTGGCAATTTAACCACAAGTCCTTATGAAAATCCTGTACAAGATAATCAAGGAGTACCAACGCAGGGTAATTTTGGAAGAAACATAGAAGGAGATTCTATAACAGAAAATAGATGGAAAACAGCTAATGATAAAATAATTAATCAAGAATTTTTTCAAAATTTTGATGACTATTTATATTGGGCTAATTACTATGGATTAGATAATCTTGGTTTTTACGGCCAACAGTATGGCATAGAGCCTCAATATGCTCAAGTAAATGGTTGGTTTAACATGAACGCTAGAGAAGGTAAAATAAGTTTTTCAAGTAGCTTAGTAGGTAAGTTAATAGTATTAGAGTATATATCAGACGGTTTAGCTTATGACGGTGATTCTAAGATACCTAAGATGGCCGAAGACGCGCTTTATGCTTCTATACTATATAATATAGTATCTACAAGAGCAGGCCAACAAGAGTACACTGTTCAGAGACTAAGAAGAGACAGATCAGCTAAACTTAGAAACGCTAAAATAAGATTATCGAATATCAAGCTTGATGAAATAGTTCAAGTAATGCGAGGTAAATCTAAATGGATAAAACACTAAAATTTAATGGCTAAAGTTCAAAATACTTTTTTAAAGTCCAAGATGAACAAAGATCTGGACGCTCGTATATTGCCTAACGGCGAATATAGAGATGCTCAAAATGCACAAATAAGTAAGTCTGAAAGCGCTAATGTAGGTAATTTAGAAAACATTTTAGGTAATGGTTCTATACAAAGTTTTCAAAGCCTAACAGGTGTATCTAAACTAATGTGTATAGGTAACTTAGCTGATGAAGTAAATAATACTGTTTATCTTTTTTTTACAGATAAAGATAATTCTAGATCTGACTACAATACAAGTTATACGCCTAGTGGTGAGCAATCTAATAATTTTATTATATCTTATAATGTTTTATCATCAGAAGCAATTATTTTAGTAAAAGGTAATTTTTTAAATTTTTCTACAGAAAACTTAATAACAGGTGTTAACATACTAGAAGATCTTTTATTTTTTACTGATAATAGAAATCAACCTAGAGTTATAAACGTTTCTTTAGCAAATCCTTCTGGCTTAACAAATCCTACATATTACACTAATGAAGATCAAATATCTGTAGCTAAATATAATCCTTATAGATCTATAGAGCTTTACGAGCAAAGCGCGTTAGCTACCACTTCTAGCAACACTTATTATGAAACTACTATGAAAGACGTTAGTAGTTTATTTTTACCAAATGGTGGCACAGCATTAGCTAATGGAACTCAGACAGCGGTAGGTTTGGGTGCTGGAAATCCAGTATTAATAGATAGTATAAATGGTCAAATAAACGACACAGGTAGTCCATATCCAAATTCTACTGTATTTTTACAAAATCCTAATTCAAAAGAATTACAACCAACAGGTGTAACTGTAAATGGTATAAATCTTGCTGGAACTGAACTTTCATTAACTGGTAACATAGACGTTAGCAATAATCAAGTTATTGTTTTTAACGCTAATCCTTATTTTGATTTTGAATTCTCAGGAGATCCTGACTATTTAGAAAGTAAGTTTGCAAGATTTAGTTATAGATTTAAATTCACTGACAATGAATATTCTATATTTGCACCATTTACACAGCATGCTTTTATTCCAAAGCAAGACGGATATTTTATGTATGAGCTTGCTCCTAATACGCCTAAAGACGATCAAACAGAAACCTATCAAAGTACTATAGTTTATTTCGTAGAAAACAAAGTAAACAGCATTGGTTTAAGAATACCTTTGCCCTTTTTCAATTATACATTAAAAAACGCTTTAAAAATAAAAGAATTAGAAATTTTATATAAAGAATCTGATTCTTTAGCCGTTAGAGTTATTGAAAAAATACCTATTAATGATATTACTTCTTCAGCTGCAATAGCTTTTGTAAATGCAAATCAGCCTTCTACACCTGGTGTTATAGCGGCTGGAACTGCTATAAATATAGATGGAATACAAGGTGGTATAAAACAAGGTGAAACAATTTTAGGTGATGGTATACCTGTGCTTACAACAATAACCGACTTTACACCAACTGATGCCAGTAGTCCAATATCAGGTACAATAAAACTTAGCAATGATATACCTTCTCCAGGCTTAACTGACAATACTTTTCTAACTATTGGAGATATAAATTATTTTACATATAATTATAGATCTACTAAACCAACAACTACTTTGCCCGAAAGTGAATTGGTAAGAGTTTATGACAAAGTACCTTTAAAAGCTTTAGCACAAGAAGTTGCTGGTAATAGAGTAATGTATGGTAATTTTGTTAACAAACTAACTCCACCAATAGCTTTAGATTACAATGTTATATGTAGTGAAAAAGCAGATTTTAATGTAAACGAGGTCACAGCTGTTTACATAGGACCTGCGGCTACTTATTCGGCGGGTAATAATATAAATATTCAAATAACAAAAACGCTTACTCCACCAGATGGTTTATTTCCAGATATGGTTATTAGCTGCAATGATCCTGGGGTTTATATTCCTACAGGAACAACTATAGTAACTACAAATAATAATGGTCAAACAGTTTCAACTAATGCAACTGTATTAAGCGCTAGCACTACTACTGAAATATTTTTATCTTTTGTGTCAGGTTCAATACCTATTGGATCTGCTATAACAGGAACAGGTGTTACAGCAGGGACAGCAGTTGTAAATTATAATTCAACAACTAACAGCGTAATAGCTAGTGCTGCTGTAAGTGTAACAGCTGGTCAAAATTTAGGTTTTTTTGACGCTGGATCTGTAAATGCCACTATAACTTTAAGCAATGATGTTACTTTTCCTTTAGGAACAGTACCTTCTCCTGTGGCTTTAGTATTTACTGCTGGTGGAGACATATTAAATACTACAAGTATAATAGAATACCCTAGTAGTTCTGTTAAATCAAATAGAAATTATCAAGTTGGATTTGTGTTGTCTGATAGATACGGTAGACAATCAAGTGTCATACTTTCTAACAGTAAAAGCTCTATAACCGTATATAATGAAACTTTTGAAGGTTCTACATTATATGCACCTTATGTTGATGACACGATCAATACAATATCGTGGCCAGGTGATTCACTTAAAGTTTTAATGAATCAACCAATAACAGGTGATCTATATAATGGCGATACTTCAAGTAGTGATTATAATCCACTTGGTTGGTATTCTTGGAAAGTAGTAGTAAAACAAACAGAGCAAGATTACTACAATGTTTATCTTCCTGGTATAATGTCATCTTATCCTAGCGACCAAACGCTAGAAGTAGGTCAAACATCTCACACTGTTCTTATAAATGATAATATAAATAAAATACCAAGAGATTTAAATGAAGTAGGTCCTGATCAAAGACAGTTTGGTAGTTCTGTTCAGCTTTTTGGTAGAGTTGAAAACACTAGCGCGGCTCCAGTTACAGGCGGTGGTAATTTAAATGTTCAATATTATTCAGGAAAAAACTCTGACACAGTATCAGTTATTTCAACTGTATACGATATGTTTGATTTTGATCCATTAAATCCTGAAGCACCTAACTTTTTTCCTCAATTTTATAGTTTAGATTCAAATCCATTAGTTGCTAGAATTACTACAGAAAGTTTAATAGGGCAATTATCAACTACACAATATTTCACTGAAAGTGGTAAAGCTTTAAAAGCTCAAAGTTTATATGGAGAACAAACCGGAGGTCAATCTCCACAACCCGTACCAGATGCTCAGCCTCAAGATTTTGTTTGTATAACTCAATTTACAGGTGATTTAACAGCTACTGGTATAACTGCTGGCGATTTAGTTTCTAGTAATAGTTTGCCTGATAAAACTTATGTAAATGCTGTAAGTCTTATAACAACTGATTATCCAACTTCGCCTCCTCTTGGAAATAATAGCGGTTTGAAAATAACACTTTTTGATAAAGATGCAAATCCTTTTTATTTTATTCCTATAGAAGGAGAGCTTATAACTATAACAAAAACAGCTGGAGCTAGCCTGCCAGAAACGAGAACACCATTAATACCAGGCATACAAAGATTAGCAGTTTATGAAACAAAGCCTGTTGAAAGTCTTTTAGATATATATTGGGAAACATCTAGTTCAGGTTTAATATCAGATTTAAACACTCTTATAATAAATAATCAATCAACGCCTGGTGGTGTAGATTTTTTTCCTTTTGAAACAAATAATTTTGACGAAGGTCTACCTGCTAAAAGTAATATATTAAACACTTTAACAACTATAAATGGATTTCAAATTGTTAATAGCTTTGGCTCACCTATAACGCTGGTTCCAGCTAACGGTGATACTATTGAATTATTAAGCGTTACTAATGGTTATAATCAAGTAGTTGGAGGATCAGCCGCAGTAGACGGAACTGGAGTAGGTGTTCTTGGAAGGTACTTTATATTTCAAGATTCTACTTCAGCAGAAGGTGGTTTAGTAGGACCTTGGCAAATAAGAACAACAGATTCTACAGATAACCAATCTACAGATTTTCCATCTAATTTCTACGATGACATATATTATATGTACAACGAAGATAATCAAGATACAAATCCATTAAGAGATTTTACTTTTAATTTTAGAGTTGTAATAGATGGCATTGAAAATATAGTAACTAAAGAAGCTTCACTTAATAATGTTCAGCAGTTTTATGATCTTATAACTGTTAACAACACGCCTGGTAGTCAAGATACATATGGGCCAGGTGGAGGTAGTACTCCTGTAGTACCAACAGCACCTAGTACAATACCTGTAAGAGCTAGAAGAGATGAAAGTGGAATTATAGTAAATATTAAAGCTAAAAACGGTGCTAATAATCCTAATTTACAAAATGCATCTATAACATTTAAAAGACCTCCACAATTTTTTCAAGGGTTTACATACGTAATATTTAGCCAAACAATAGATTCTATAGATGGTCCTCCTGCTACTTTAATAGATAGTAATACAAGTGTTTTTAGACTTACTCCTGCTTTTACAGGTGATTCTTTAGAAGGTAATATTAAACTTACAAGCCCTAATAGTAACCTGGTAAAAGCTGCTAAATATTTTGTAACTATAAGAATTCAAGATGCGGGATTAATTGCTGAAGATGTTACATTTGAAATAGATATGAGCATAAGATTATCTGGAGGTCCGTACGATGATGATGTTACTATAAGTGGAAATGTTTTTAATGTTGCACTAAGAGTTGACAATCTTAATTATTCTTGGGGTGCATATGCTCCTCCATCGCAATCAAGTATAGCCCAATTTACCCAAACGACCTATTGGCCTGGTGTTCCATCTCAATTTTGGATTGGTAGTAACTGGTATTATTTACCTGCAACTTTGCTTAAAATTGATTCTTCAGTAGTTGGTATTACAGCTGATGAAGCTGGTTATTATTTATATGCGAGAGGTGTTTTTAATAATAACTATCCCTGGGTTGGGCCAGGAAATAACGGACATCCTGGCAGCGAGAGTTTATGTGATGTAAATAGTGTTGTTGCAAATGATGGAACAATAAACATACCTCTTAATACGCCTGATCCTGATGCTAGTATTGGTTTAGTTCAAAAACAAACACTTTGGCCTTCTACTGCAACAACTCAAAATGTCCCTTTAATTAAAGGTAAAGCTGTAGTGGCAACTAATCCAATATTTATCACGAACCCACGAGAAATTAGATTAACAATAGATCCTTCAGCCTCAACAACACAAGGAACAATATCAAAGGATATGGTTGGTATGCTTTTTTTCCCTAACAACTCTCCTGACCCAGATGGCACTGGTTATGGTAATGGTCTAAGAAATCAAATAAGCAAAATAATGACTGGTAGACTTAAGTCTTATAATTCTTCTACGGGTGAAATGGTATTTGTGACTTCAGAACAACTATTTAATAACTTAAATCTTGGTGATACTATATATTTCTTTGGTGGAAATTTTAATGATAAAAAACCTTGGTATTTTTCACCTGGTACAGATCTTGATAGTTTGCGCAGAATTCAAGCTTATTTTTGGTATAGTGAATGGAATTTTCACAAAGCTTGGGAAAATGGAGGTAACTATTTTGGACCAAAAGGTTACGGAAATTCTATTCCAAATTTTGACGACACTTATGGAGGTATGAATCCAAATCCTAACGGCAGTGATCCTGGTGGTCAAGGATTAGGTAATGTTCCTGATTTTATAGCTCCTGATGATTTAGACAATATAACATTTACTATTTCATAAAGTAATTTAAATAAAAAATAAGTAATAATAATTAAATATGGCTGGAGCGATAATAGAAGTTAAGTATTTCAATACTTTTTTACTGAAAAAAGCTGTTAACACTGGAGATGATGTCTTATGGAATGGTTCTTTTGGTATACCTGAAAGTATAGGTGGTTATCCAGTTCAAAGTTTAACTAACACGGATAATTCTTGGGTTATAGAAGAGTCTAGAATAAGAGGTGGCTATAATAATACAACAGTAGACTTTGGAGCTAAAGCTTATATAGTAGAAGAAGAACCTCAGCAAACTAGAAGATTTAATGCTTTAATATATTCTGGAATATTTAATTCAAGAACTGGTATAAATAGAACAAATGTTTTTTCTGTAGCAGAAGATATAACTAAAGCAACAGATCCAGCTAATGGATCAATACAAAAACTATATGCAGAAGATACTAACTTAAACATATTTCAAGAGCTTAAAATAAGTAGAGCGTTAATAGATAAAGATGCGATATATGCTGCTGAAGGCGGAGGCACTGTAACTGCTAGTAATTTGGTTATTGGAGTTATACAGCCTTATGCTGGTAAATATGGTATATCTAAAAACCCAGAAAGCTTCGCTGTTTATGGTTATAGAAAATATTTTGCAGACGTAAATAATAATGTTATATGTAGGCTTAGCTCTAATGGTATTGAAGAAATATCTAGCTTTGGCATGAAAGACTTTTTTAGAGATGAATTAAATGCTACAGTAACAAATCAATCTAATGGTAAAATAATAGGAGCATACGATGTTTATGGTAAAGATTACATTGTGTCAATGCAAAATCAGCAAAGCTTTAAAACTTTAAATTTTGATGAAAAGCCAAAAGGTTGGGTAAGTTTATTTTCTTATGCGCCTGATCAAGCTTTTAGTTTGAGAAATAATTTTTACACCGTAAAGTCAATAGGTGGTAACGCTACAGTTAATGGAACTGTTACAGCTAGTCCTAATGTAACAGTAGATGGAGTACAAAACTTTATAGAACAATATTCTACAGTTGAACTATTAGTCAATGGAGTTCCAAATTATACAGCCGTGCCTCTAGGTACAACTGTGGTTAGTTTTAACTCAGCAACAGGAGCTTTAGTTTTAAGTGGAAATGTAACATTAGCTAATAATGACAATTTAACATTTGGCGGTGTAGCTAGATTATGGAGACATTATGATACATCTGTAAATAGAGGTAATTTCTATGGTCAAGACAATAAAACCTCTATAACGTTTGTTTTTAATCCAAACCCTACAGTTTCTAAAACTTTTAACACTGTAGGTTATGAGGGTAGCAATGGCTGGGATGTAAGTAGTTTTGTATCAGACAATACAGGTACACAGTTCGTAGGTTCTTGGCAAAATAGTAATGATGTTACATCGCAAATAAAAAGTTATACAGATGGGGAATACGTTTTAACTGAAGGAAGCGGATCAGCTTCTGCGGCTTCAGTAACAACTAGTGTTGTTTTAAGCTTAGCAAGTATAAGTGGAATCATAAGAACAGGTGATATTGTAACTGGATTAGGTGTTCAGTTGAATACAACTGTAGTGTCTTTTAACTCAGCTACAGGATTGTTAACTGTTAATGCTAATTTAGGTATTGCTCAAGACGCTATACTATCTTTTAATGGAGCTGTGTCTAGAGTAGATTACCAAAGTGTTTTTGGAACTATAAATCCACCAAATCAAAAATATTATGCAGGTTTTGTTTTAAAAGAAAATAAGTACGTTGCTAATTTAATAAACAACTCAGCTCCTACTCCAGGTGAAATAATATTTGGAGATTCTATAAGTGGTATTAAAGGTTTTTATTCTGTTGTTAAAATGTCAACAGATGCAACTACAGACTTAGGTAGTGAAAAAACTTTATTTGCAGTAGAAAGCAATTATATAATTAACAATGGATATTAAAAAAATAAATAAATCAGTTCAAGATATACAAGATATTATTATAAAAAACAATCATATTGATGGATTTTATGGCGACGGCAAAGGCATAGTTGAAGTACCCGAGGTACCTATAAAACACAGTTTTGCAGATCAAATATATATAAGACAGATGGACATGAACAAAGACGATGTTGTTGTTGGTGCTATTCATAATCATTTGCATACTTGGTTTTTAATGAAAGGTAGGGTTTTAATAAATAACAATGGAGAACAAATAGAACATATAGCTCCTTGCTATACTGTTTCGCAACCTGGTTCTAAAAGATTTATATATGCTTTAGAAGATTCTATATTTGTAAATGTTCATAAAAATCCTAGCAACACTAAGAATATAGAAGAGTTAGAAAACGAATTAGTGTCTATGACAATAGAAGAATATAACAAAAAAACAATTTAATATGACAATGGTAACAGCAGCCATCATTGGCGGAGGAGCTTCAGCGCTTGGAGGAATTGTAGGCGGTATTATGGGCGGCGCAGCTAGAAGACGAGCTAGACGTAGACGTAGAAGATTACAAAAAAAACTAGCCTCTTTAGAAGCTAGTAGACAAC
>WLWG01003488.1_pt1 | contig 10579 bp, 29 predicted proteins | sample 6712871 | NCBI WGS metagenome assembly WLWG01 (sample SAMN12718693, study PRJNA515312) | sponge metagenome | isolation source: marine sponge | host: Mycale hentscheli | place: New Zealand: South Island, Marlborough, Capsize Point | collected 2003-05-01 | reverse complement strand
GTAATAAGTTCCCAATCAAGAACGCCTCTTGTACCTATGATGACCTCTTTCAGGAGGGAATCTCAGGTCTCATTCATGCCATCACTAAGTTTGATGTAACCAAGGGTTATCGTCTTTCCACTTATTGCTATCGCTGGATTCAGGCATATTTGACGAGGTTTTTCCAGAACCACTCACGTTCTGTTCGTGTTCCTGTTCATGTTGCTGACGCTCAGTTGTCACTCAACAAGCAGATTGAGGCACTTACCAGTGATCTTGGTCGCACACCCACTATGAATGAGATTGTGGAAATCAACCCTGAAGCAACCACTATCATTCACAAGATGATGGGCAATGTATCACTCAACACCACCATTGGTGATGATAGTGAGTTGTCTGATGTTGTGGGTGAGGACAACACTGATAAGTTTGAGTATAAGGTTGATGCTGATATCATCCTGAGTAAGTTGGTTGGTGTTGTATCACCACGAGACTTCCACATTCTTGAGATGAGGTTTGGTCTCAATGGAAACCACGAATGCACCTTGGATGAGATTGGCCAACGTTATGAGTTTTCGAGGGCCAGAGCGCACCAAATCATCAGTGCCACTTTACACAAGGCACGTAATCTGGTAAAATAAACCTAACCTAACATTTTATTGTGTTTGAGCATTTACTGGAGGATGGTGAGGAGTGTAAGCACTTCCACCACGCTGTCTCACCAACAGGACAACGGGTAAATGATTATTATGTCACAAATTATGGCAGAGTAATCAGACAATGTAAGACCACCACCAGAGTGATGGCACTGACCCCTGTGCATCGTTATTATTATCAGGTGAGATTACCTCACAAAACATTACACATTCACAGATTGGTGGGTGAGCACTTCTTACCTGATTTCTCCCCTGAGTTGTGTGTTTGTCACAAGGATGAAACCTTACCTAAACACCTAATCAACAGGTCTGACAACCTCTGGATGGGCACACACAAGGATAATGAGAGAGACAAGGTGAGTAAGGGACGTAATCACAGAGGTAATCAGTTTGTGGATTGTGAGAATGCCTGGATGAGGTTACACACAACAGACCACTTGATTATTGATGTCCCTTTCGATGCAAGACACGAGTGGTTAGAGAGTAATGGAATGAATTACAATGCATTGTTACAATTACGCAAACCAAGACGGAAACACCCTTACAAGGGCATCACACACTTTGAAGTTTTACACAATGTTTAGCACAAAACCATTTCTTATCGCACTTGCAACAGCCTGTGCTGCCACCATTGCACCCAGTGCACAGGCAACTGAGCTCATGAACCAGCACCAGTCCCTCTGGAACGACCTGGAGAGGGTTGGAGTAACCATTCTTGTAAATGACCCCGAAGCGTGTCGTTCCAGGGCCTTCAACGGTCGTTACATCAGTCGTCAGAGACGTTTGGACGTGTGTCAGGACAACTATACCCCTTATACCCAGACACAATGGACTGCAAATGATCTGGACACCCTGAGACACGAGGCACACCACGTGTTACAGGACTGCACTGGTGGCAACCCATATGATTCAGTGTTGAATAAGTTCTTCCCTGATGATGACCACCGGAGTTTTGTAGCCAACTCACTCACACCAAACCAAATCAATAGTGTGGTTAGTTCATATCGGTCAAAAGGTGCTAATGATCACATTGTCGCACTTGAGTTAGAGGCATTCAGTGTGGCACGTACTGTAAGTGCTGACTTGATTGGTCGCAAATTGGTTGAGTTCTGTGGTGTGTCCAAGATGTGACACACCCACTTTATTATTAACCCACAACAACATCATGGCATTATCACAAGACGTAACAGACACACTCTCAGAAGCATCAGGACTCATTCGCACAGCATTATTCAAGATGGCAAAGAATGAGAGACCATCAACACTGACATCACTGGTCAAGGTGTTAACAGACCTTGAGCGTATTGCTGAGTTTGATGTAATCCTGGATGATATCGACGCCATCATTGACAATGATAAGAAAAAGTATGATTAAATAAAAGAAAACAGAGTCACCATGGATATCCAAGAGGTTAAGTATAGTGATCTTAATAGTAATCAGAAACTGAAATCAGTGAAGGATGTGCAGAGAGCTGCACATTCTCAGGGTTATGATGTATCTGAGCCAAAAGATAGTGTTGGTGACCATTACACTGTGGATTTAACACATCGTAAAACAGGACAGAGGGTTACACCACGTCATGGTGGCAAGTTAGGTGGCAGTAAGAAGGGGAAGGATGGGAGTAATGTGGATAATACATTTATAAAACAGGTATCATCCACCATCAAGAGTGATGCTGCTGATAGAGGTAGAGTGGATAAGAGGGCACCTGCTAAGGCGAAACGCAAGGCAGAGGCACAGGCAAACAAGGCAGCGAAGGCAAAGGCACGCGACCCCTTCAAGCGAATGAAAGAGGGCAAGACTTATAAGGACTTCATCAGTTTATTGGAGTGACCTTATAACCTCTGTGGTGTGACCTGTGGTGGTGTCCAAACCCATCGATGGTGTTGTTGAGTGATGCCCTGAGTAAGTTGTGGTCTCTCGCAAACTGGGCGAGGTTAAACACAACAATGGTTTTATCAAAGATGAGGTCGTGGACCAGATAATGTTTTGCTTGTGAATGCTCAGCATTTTGTTGTCTTGTCATCCAGTTGAGGTTAGACATATGGTCATTGGTCTTATCCTCATCAATGTGGTTGACCTCTGGCAAGTTGTCTGGGTTAGGGATAAATGTCTCCGCCACCCATTGTGCTCTCCACTTGGTTATTCTCTTGCCATTCCTCTTTATCATTATTCTAAACCTGCCGTGTTTAGGATGGAAATAAGGTGTTAGTTTATGTCCTCTGCTGAAAACATCACCATCAGGGGTGACATAAACATCATAAATGGGGTGTTTCTTCATAAGTTTATTATAACATAAATGATAAGCAATGTTTATTATTACAGAGTGCAACAAACACCACGCCTGACCCTCACAGGGTGTTATAATACAGGGGTAAACGAGGGAGAAACCACACCATGTATGAAGTGAAGTGTTACAGCGCTCCGTATGAGAACACCAGCACCAGTGATTTGGATAGGGCATATGATTTGTGTTATAATCTGAGTGAGGAGTATGGACTCACTGAGGTTATTCAGTGGGTTGGTCCACACCAACAGGTCATTGCATCTTACACTTACGGAGCTTGATGATGAACACTGAGTTGATGATGTACGCGTTAGCAGACGCAGAGAAGTTCTGGCGACATAAGCGTCGTGAAGTGAAGAGTGGTGATTGTACTCTCTACACTGAGGATGAGTGTACTGCTAAAATGAATGAGTATCATGAAGAGTATGTGAGGGTACAATACAATGGATTATAAGGCAGTTGCTGATGTAATGTATGAGGACCTAGAGGACTGGGTGTTATCTAACCATGGTGGAGAGTTGCGGTATGTGTATGAGGTATTCATCAATGAGTATCTGGCAGAGAGATTTGGTGACTTAAATGATAAAAGTTACAGAGAGTTAAGTAAGGAGTTAATGAAGAGGTTTATTCACTGAGTTATTATGTGTTATAATAGTGATATGAGACAGTTATTATGATTTACCTCAGACAGGTGTATTATTGGGCATCACAAGGCAATACTGATGCCATACCAGCAGGTGTTATTGCTGTTGATTTGGGATTCAATGAAGCAAACTTCAATGATGAGGAGATGGGAGACATTAGTAGTTGTATCTCCTCTTATGGGTTATTTGATGACACAGTATGGCAGTTAGGTTTTGAACAAGATGAGGCAGACTTGGTAAGAGGTGATGGTGTTAAGTGGTTTGGTTATCTCACCTCAGACATCATTGTTGCTGAGTGGCAATGGAAACTAATCAAAGAACAACCTGGACTGAGAGTGTCAGAGCACAATCTACAAGAACACATTGAAGAGATGGAAAATGTGGAATGAAACCAAAGAATATAGGATGTGGTGTAACATCAAGCAGAGGTGTTACAACACCAACCATCCACAATATGATGATTATGGTGGCAGAGGTATCACAATGTATGAGGAATGGATAGATAACCCCAATCTATTCATATCATATATCTTATTGCTAGGTGAGTGTCCTGTTGGTTACTCATTAGATAAGAGACATAATGATTATGGTTATCATCCTATGAATCTGAGATGGGCATCACCATCACAACAGAAAGAGAACCAGAGGAAACCACGCCGTCCACACACAATTAATATCCCTGTAGGTGAGACTGGATACAAATGGGTTACGAGAACAAGAGACAAATTTAGAGGACAGTTTAGACATAAGTCAGTTTTGCATAAAACTAGAACAGTTGATACACCAGAGCAGGCACATGAAGAAGTGTTACAACTGAGGCGACAGATGGGTCTGAGGTGTTAGAATACAGAGGTAACCAAAGGAGAGAACCCCATGGCACAACAGATCAAATTTCGTACAAGAGTTTACAGTGATGTAGAGGTACGTAACCCAGAGGCTTATTACCATTCTGTGTTCCTTGATTATAAGGATCAGTGGCATCTTCTCAACTCAGATGATTCACATTGTATTCTGGTAGAGAGTCGTGTGAGTTATGAGTATGATGAGGATAACATTGATGATTTGTATGATGCGATTACTCCAGAGATGTATGAGTCCACATCACGGAGTTATGTGAGAGTATGATAGGTGTATTCAGTGTAGGACGTATCATTGGCAGTTGTTTAGTGATCGTGGCATATTTTATATTGGTTCATGTGAATGTAACCACTGGTGTGTTATTTCATTTCATTGCTGATGGGATATCAATGCCATATTTCATTGCCACCAAGCACTGGGATATTGTATTGATGTTGAGTTTTTTATTGATTGTATCACTATCTAAGTTATTATGACACTCACAGAGAGGAACGAGCAACTCCAGGACCTACGCAAGAAGTTAGCATGGTTGAGAACTGAGCAACTGAGTGTAGAGCAGAGTATCAGGGATATCAACCGAGAGTATAAGGACTCTGTTATGTTTAATGATACAACATTGTATGATGAGTTGTTTGATGATATGTTATAATAAAGGAATGGATTTAACAAACTACGTGATTACAGAGGATACACCTGATGCCCTCTTGCCCATTCTATTTGCTTATCGCCCCCATACTCCCATTCCCTCACGCCAACAGATGTTAGAACGTCGTTATGAACTGGATGGGCACTTAACCATGGTTGCCCTTGCTGCTGATGTTGGTATCAACCTGGAGGATAGGGTAAAATGATTATCGAGATCACACTAGAGGAGTTAGAGGAACACTTCGAAGAGTATATTGAGAGAGCACACAATGGTGAACGATTCCTTATCATAAACCAGAATGTTATGTTAGTAGGAGTTGATGATGTATAACACAATGTGCACAAGCTGTGGAGAGATGACACCAGCTAATGAATGCCCACAGTTAGGTTATTATAATGATACCATTGGTGAGTGGAGTTCATCAGTGTGTAAGGAGTGTTGGTTAGAGAAACAATATGAGTTACACTTTGGTTCATCTTATGAGAGGGATATTGATGAGTTGATATCCCAACAGTATGAGGAGTATGACTGATGTGGTTAGATGTAATGTTGATTGCAATGATGAGTGTGATTATTTTTATTAGTATGTTGCCACGTGAGTTAGACTAAAGACAAGTAAAGACAGGCGAAGACACGCAAAGACACCCGAAGACATGTAAACACACCTAAAGAATGCCCAAGACACGTAAAGACCCGCAAAGACGTCCGAAGACAGGCAAAGGCACCCATACGCCATTTAATACGTTATACGTGATACATGTATACTATATGTAAAACCACCTAAGTATATTTTACCATTATCCATAACACATTGATTTAAATGATTTTAAATATAAACTAGTGTGCAGTAGTGTTGTGCGAAATGTGTCTTAAACCCCATAGGTCCAGTGATCTTAGCACGTTTGTCATAAGAAGTCAAGTCGTGGGACATCAGAGATTTTCAACAGAACTCCGAGAACCCATAAGACATCCGAATAGGTATAAAGACCCACATAGATATCCGAATGGCCGCAAAGACCCACATAAGCATTTGTTATTACACAAGACCCCAGAGACCTGTTATAATAAGAGAGAACACACGGAGACACCATGAAAAAATCAGTTGTTGCATCACTTCAAGATATGCGCAAAGTTTGGCGAAAGAATAACTTTAAGTTTACTTCGGAAGAACAAACACAGTATAACACATTGCTGGAACTGCGGAGGGCCCAAGTCTGGGACTGGACCCACCCTGTGTAACGAATTACAACAAACACGGCCGAAGACGGATAAAGAGCGTTATAGTATACAAGTAACCAAAGGAAGACACCCCATGACCACCACACTCAACCGTCACGATCACGCGATTCGCTTGTTGGCAACTGGGTTCAGTTCAGAGTTCTCTGAGTTCTGTGCAGGTGATGAGAGGATGCACGAGATGTTTATGATGTTGGCAGATGAGTTCGTTGAACAGAATATCCCCATTGTAAAGGAAGATGATATTACTGATGTTGCATGTGAACTTATCATGAATGTCACCGTCACCAAGGTGTAACGAATTACAACAAAACCCACTGGGGAGGCCTGGTGGGAGTTATACTAACAGAGTAAACAAACAGGACATTATGGACAATCAACTGAAGGAAATCATCATGTCAATGCCCAAGGATAAGGACATCGTTCATATCAAGCTTCCTTCTACTGTACACCATAAGCGTAAGATTATGTTCCGTGGCCAGCGTAGTTGTAGCTAATATATAATAATCAGTGTAACACTGATAGGACTAAATACCAGTGTTACACTGATACTAACTAACCAGTGTAACACTATTAAATACCCAGTGTTACAATGAATAATAAATCATTATCAAATCTTACACCTAGGTCATTTACATCACTTGGTCCTACTAAAGTGTGTAGAATCCCAGTAATGTTGACTGATGAGGTTATCACTATTCTATCACACCTTGATAGAATACACAATGATAACCCAGACAAGATGGAGAAGGTTTTAGACAATTTAATCGACACACTATCTGAATTGTAACGGTTTACAACAGAACCCGCCACTGCCCCCTGTGGGGCGTTATGATACACAGGTAAACAAGGGAGACACACCATGTGGGATGAGATTCAGGATATGTCAGGGGAAATCTTTGACACTGATCAGGCACTGGAGGACATCAACAATGAGATGAGGGCCCGAGAGCAGGAAGAGACATTCCTTGACATTTGTAATGACTTACTGATGGAGGGTCTTATTGATGAGGACGCCATTGAAGCAGAAGCACATCGTATCATGGATGAGGAGCTCAACTGATGACAATCACTGAGAGGAATGAGAAGTTACAGGACTTACGCACTAAGCTGGCGTGGTTACGTACTGAGCAGATGGCAGTTGAACAGAGCATCAGGCAAGTAAACATGCACTATAAGGATTTCTTATTGTTTGAAGAGAAGTCATTATTTGAACAAATGTTTGAAGTGTAAAGCTTTACAACAAAACCCCCCAAACACCCTCGTGGTGTGTCATACTATAAGAGTCAAACAAAGGAGACACTTTGAACCTCTCAACTGTGAACACCCCAGCTGAACTGGAAGCTCTCAACAACACCGCCACCCCACCTAACACCTCTCAGTTAGACGCTCTGGTTGAAAACCTTGACTTGACTGATACTTACACTCTCGCTCTCAGTCTTATTCAGCGTCTCGGTAGTTTTCATCAGTCAGTTATTGAAGATTTGAAGGAAGAAGCAGAACTAGACCGCCTTGTTGTATGGGCACAAGACGAACAGAAGTTACACAATTGTTATGACTTGATGTTGGAAGTGTCTAACAACGACTGACACGTTAAGAACTGTCACAGACCTCGTCCATCGGGGTCTGTTTTCTGTTATACTACATTCATACCAAAGGGAGACCACCCATGTTCAAGTTGATGTTACGTTACAACAATGAAGGTGACTACATTGATACCGTGTACCCACCCTGTGAATACCCACGTGCAGTTGCACTACTGACTGAGTATCGTAAGTTGTGGGGGTCCGTTCATTCTTACATCCTGGTTGAAGTGTAACACTTTACAACAGAACCCACCAAACTGGGTTCTGTCCTGTTATACTATTATCATACACAAGGGAGAAACCCATGGGAACACGAGGACGTATCGGCATCCAGTTGAAGGACGACAGCATCCTTTCAGTATACCATCACTGGGATTCTTATCCTGAGTGGTTGGGAGTTAAGTTGGAACAGTTCTTCTATACTCGTGACCTGGTCACTGAGTTGATTGATGGAGGAGATATGAGTTGTTGTGTAGGTGAGACTAACTTCACCCCCACTTATTACTCAGCACGTGGCGAGGATTGTCCACCACATCTTGATTCTTCTCTTGAGGAGTATCTTGAGGATGGAGAAGAGTACGCTTATGTGTACACCAAGAATAACACGTGGAAGTGTTTTGATCGTCACGAGTTTGATGATAACAAGTCACCTGAGTTAGTACCAATCCCACTAGGATGAAACCCATGAACACCAACCACATTAACACCATCATGTCCCGTCTTGAGGATATGACTGACCAGATCATCATCCATCAGCAACAGGGCAACTATGACATGGTTGCACTACTGGACCAGGAGGCCCGTGAACTGGTCACCCTGATGGACAGTGGCGAGGAGATGATGACCCTTCCTGTAATGTAACGGTTTACAACAGAACCCCCGCAAGGGGGGCATTCCATCCTATACTAAACACATACACAAGGGAGACACACAATGGCTATGTTTTGGTACGAGGTCCAGGGTAACAAGGCAGGACGCACTATCACTGAAGAGGTGAAGGCATCAGGACAACGTGAGGCACGTGAGAAGTTCCTACGTCTCAACCCTGACTATAACCCTGGTTCTGCCCGTCGAGGTGACCGGGCCTGATTGCTTCAGTTTGTAACAGGCCCTTGACTCAGGGCCCTCTGACCCCTTATAATAAAAAGGTAATCAAGGGAACCACCCAATGAACAAGTTCACCACCATCACCCTCTCAGCTCTGACCCTCGTGGCCACCACGGCACCAGGGGCTATGGCTAAGTCCAACTATAACCACCACATCACTCTTGGTAACGTGGTCAGGAGCACGGGCATCAACTTTAAGATCAACCCCGCCCGTTGTTGGGAAAGGGACAGCTTCGGTTGGTACTGGGCAGCACAGAATGAGATGGTGATTTGTCAGGAGAACAAGGACTCTCGTTATGTTGGCGTGGAGGTCATGTGGACTGAAGAGGACCTTGACACTCTCCGTCACGAGGCACAGCATTTGATTCAGGATTGTATGGATGGCTCACGCCAAGGAGCCCTAGGTTCTGTGTATAAGGACCCCATCGGTTTGGCTAAGGATGTGTTGGGTGATAGTGGCATCCGTGGTGTGTTGTCGGCTTACTCTGACTCCAGTGACCACATCAAGGTAATGGAGCTTGAGGCATTCGCAGTGGCTCGTATGAACGACCCCATCGACCAGGCTCGCGACATCCAGAAGTTCTGTTTCTGATAGGGGACACATTACAGACTGTAACAGGTGGGTGGGCAAGACCCCCTTCCACCCCTTATACTATAGGGGTAAACAAGGGAACAACCCATCATGGCTTCATCAGTAGTATCATCGTTTGGATATGGTAAGGCCATCGGCGATCTGTTCATTGGATTAGCTAATGGGGCTGTATCCGATGGCGCCCATGGGGCTAATCTTACTGGCAATTGGGTTATCAACCTGGCCAAGTTTGATGACAATCAGTATTATGTTGTAGCTGGCATGATTACTGGGTTTGATACCCGTACCGCCAACCAGGTATGGACTAACTGGGCAGGAACCAATCCTGTATACAACGTTGAATTTGTAACCCCTGTTATGTACTGCCCCATCATTACCAATTCTATGGTATCCATGGGCAATCTGCAGATCCAGTATCGCCAGCAGGTATTGGATTACATCCTGGCCCAGGCTTGATCATGATCATCAGTATTGTACGACAAACTGATACCCCCAGGGTATCAGATGATGATATCAGCAACTGCGAAATCCATGTATTATCAGGTAACATTGTTAGGGAAGATCTAGCTACTTACTTTGCTACCTATGATCCTAGGATTGATCATCTGTACGATTACAACGGCATGTAGATTATAACTGGGGTTAGGTAACACTAACCCCTTTACACATGGTCAAAACACTATTATATTATAATAGGGGTTAGGGGACCCAATCTCATAGACTAAGCTATAAGACCATCGGTCTCCCTGTCAAACATAAAAACACAATTTTTTTTCTAGGAGTTCCAAAAGGTCTCTCAGATTTTTTTTTGCAACAGAGTGTAACAGGATCCCCGCAGGGGTGCGAAAGGGTGTTATACTATTAGAGTAAACGAAAGGGAAACCTGATGTATTTTGAGAATGACAACAACCGTGGGTATACTCGTGGTGGATTGGATGTAACGGAAGCGATCAACTTGTTTTTCAAGTTTTTGTTGTTGTCTCCGGT
>WLWG01003487.1_pt1 | contig 10580 bp, 4 predicted proteins | sample 6712871 | NCBI WGS metagenome assembly WLWG01 (sample SAMN12718693, study PRJNA515312) | sponge metagenome | isolation source: marine sponge | host: Mycale hentscheli | place: New Zealand: South Island, Marlborough, Capsize Point | collected 2003-05-01 | reverse complement strand
TATCAAAACCAGCAACATCTTTTCTTCTTTCTACAAGCTTAGCTGTTATAGGTCTCATTTGCTCTATAACTAGGTTCTCCCAGTCTCTAGGCTTTTCATTAAATAATCTTTGAACCTCTTCAGAAGCCTCTTCGTTTTTAGAAAATTTAATTATTTCTTGCTCTTCTTCTTTGTTTATTACATCTAATAATTCTTTTTTTCTTTGTTCAGAAGCTTCAGTTGGTTTAAAATTAGCTTCAAACTCGTCTATTTGTTGTAATTCTTTGTATGCGTTATCATCTTTAATTATTTTTAATAACTCTTCTTTTCTTTTTTTCTGTTTTTCTACAACATCTGGCTTTTGTGTAAAGTTACTTTCCGCTTCGTCTATTTTTTGTAGTTCTTTAAAAGCTTCTTCAGTTTTAGAAAATGAAGATTGTTGTTTTTCAATGTCTTTGTTTTCAACAGAAAGATCAACGTCTCCAAGCGCGGCCGCTGCAGCTTCGGTTAATTCACCTTGCTTAGCACTTTCTTCATATTCTTTCATAAAGTTATAAACTCCTCTTCCGTCTTCAAAAGAAATATTGCTATAACCTATAGGCCTAAATAAATTTAAAACAACATCACCAATTTTTTCAAATACAGTTTTGTCATAGTTTATTTTACCTTTTCTTAAAGTGTCTGCAAAAACGTTTATATATTCAGTATTATAATCTTTTCTGGAATTATAACCTCTTTTTCTCATTTCAGCATCTACAACTTTTCTTTGCGTTGAAGTCATAGATCTTCTAAATTGTCTTACTATTTTTCCTTGTTCTTTAGAATCTCCTACAAGCTTATTAAATATTGGATGTAATAATTCGTGAGCACCAACGTTTATAGCACCAGCTTTTTTAGCTGCCTCTTCATCTATGAATATTTCATTACCTACAGAAAAGCCGTGAACAACTCCGTTAACGTCTTTAAACGCTTGTTTGTTTTTATCTGATATTGTCTCTGCTTCTTCAACAGCTTCATTTAGTTCTTTTGTTGTTTTAAAACTATTAAAGTTTAAACCTCTTTTTGTGGCTTCTTTTTCTGCTAAAGCTAAATTTTTAGTTAGATTCATATCTACTATTTTTTGCTTTGCCGAGTTTAGCTCTGATTTAAAACCTTTTTTAGCTAGCGTATATTCAGCTTCACTTATATCTCCATTTCTTAATTTTTTATTAAGCTCTGTTATATTAAAAGCAGCCGCATCCATTAAGTCTGATAAGTTGTCTATTTCACTAATATCTCCATCACTTAAGCTTTCGTATATTTCATTACCTTTGACTATACTATCTGCTATTTTAGATTCTTGTCGGTCGACTTCAGCTTGTATTCCTTTTTTAGCAGTTTTGTCTTTAGTGCTTTTTAATCTTCTTCTTAAAACTGCAAGATCGTTTATATCTTTTTCAACTTGATCTCCATCAACAACAGTTCTTATAGTGCTCATAGCTTTAGCAGAATAAGTACCACTAGTAACTCCTCCTCCTCCAGCAAACCCTTGTAAACCAGCTTCTATAGCTTCAGGGCTAAAAAACTCATCTATAAAAGTTTCTGTTATTAATTTAAAATTACTTTCGTCTATATCTGTACCAGCTATACTACCATACTTCTCGTTGATTTTGTCAGACACATGTTGAAACATTTCTGTAGCAGCTTCCGTAGTTCCTGTACTAATTACGTTAGATAATGCTCTTGCTTTTTTATTATAAATTAATTTTTCTGCAGCTTTTTTACTCAAGTTGCTAAATAAACTTTTATTTCCAGCCCCTTTTGCCGCTGCTCCTATGCCTTTAGTTAAAGCTCCAAAACTAACCATTTCTAAACCTTGAGAAATAGCTCCCATTGTTATAGGTATTGCAGTATCAGCTTGTCCTTCTTTAATCAAAGTTTCTAAGTCTTTACCTAAATTTTTTGCTTTTAGCTCGTTAAAAGCTACGTAGTTATCAGCAACATAGTCCATGAAAAAGCCTGTAAATCCAGTTCCAAATAAATAACCTATACTACCAACAGCGTTTGTTAAACCGTTTATTGTACCTGCTATAACTCCTCCAATATCACCTTTTTTAGCAGATTCAAATATACCTTTTGTTTCTAGTGTTTGAGCTCTTTCTTGTTCAAGCTTTTTTATAGACTCTAAAGTGCTTTCGGTACCTAAACCATAAGCTAAAGAACTGTCTTTTCCAACTTTTTTAACATACTCATCGATGTTTTCCTGACCAAAAACAGCAGAAGCTATTGTGTTTGTAGCTATATCTAAAGCCGCTCTACTACCTGTACCGTCGTCAGATCCCCAAAATTCAGCAATATCTCCAAAAGTTTCAGCTACATTTAGTAAAGAGTTTTTTATTGATTGCCAACTAGTTAGTTCTTTTTCTTCTAATTCCAAAGAAGGTGTTTCCAAATCTGAAACCATACTCTCGGATGCTTCCGGTTTTGATGTTACAGTCGCATCCTCTACTACAACATCTAATGGCTTTCCCATGCCTACAAGTTTAGTAAACTTTTTTTGATCTCCTTCGTATCCATCTTTTGAAAATAATTCAAATGAATATTTCAGTGCTTCTTCGTCTTCTTCGATCAATTTTTTATACTGGTCGAAGTCTCCATTATAACCATCGTTTACAAAAAGGTCAAATGAATATTGTAAAGCTTCTTCGTTCATATTTTATTTTTATCTAAAAGTTTGTCTTTGTTTAAAAGGTTTTTGGTTTTCTTTTGCGTTTGGATCAACAGTTTCTTGAACCGTTGTTTTGTTTTGTTCGTTAAATCTACTAGCTCCTTTTTGTTTTTCTTGTTCTACTGCTTTTGTTGATCTTCTATACCAGTCCTTTATTTGATCTCCTGATTTAGGATATTCAATTAAAGCAAAATCATCAACTAGTTTAGACAAATCATTTTCTTTTCTAAGATCATAAACTCTATCATCAACGTCTCCATCTAGCTGAAGAGTTACATATTGTTTGTCGTCACTTACACTAGCATTTATAACTCTATCTTTTTTAGAACCTACAACTTCTCCTACAAATATTGAAGCCACGTCATTGCCTGCTATAGCACCTTGCAATTTATTTACCACGTATACGCCCCTGTCGTTTACTTCTCTAGCGTCAAAAGCTCTTTTTCTATCAGCAGCGCTTGGTTTAGCAGGAGCTATTTTACCCGTAGAAATAGAATGATCTGAAGGCTCTGGACCCATTTTTTCTTCAATAACATTAGATATGTATCTTTTTGTTAATTCTTCTACTTCGTCTTTACTTAAAGCTTTAGAGTAATCCATGTGAAACTCTTTAAGTTTTAAATCTCCACCTAATCTATTAAACTCGCTTATTTGCTCTGTGTTGCTTAAAGACATCATTGTTGCCCTTGCATCTTCATATAAAACTGCTTTTATTTTATCAACATCTGGATCTTTAAAAAACTCTGTTTGACCAGTTGCTTTATTATAATCAGATCTTTGTTTCTCCGACATCAAAGAACTTCTATATTTATTAGAAGGACTACCGTCGGCAGCCTGAGCTAATATATTATTGTTCCAAAGATTTTTTCTTTGCTCTGTAAGATCTGGATTTACAATACCTAATTGACCTTCTGGATTGTCTATAAGACCTTTAAGCTCTGTGCCGGTTAAAGTGTAAGTTCCTTCTTTACCAGTAAACTGCATTATAACCTCAGGGCTTCCGTCTTCATTAAGCCTACCCGTTAACATGCTTTTATTAGGTATAGCTCCTGCTATCATGGCATAACCAGTTTGAGTATTTTCAGGGGCGTAAGCATCTAAACCACCAGCAAAGCCAGTGTTTTCTATTATTTGATCTGCACCTTCAACTAAAGTATTTACAGCACCTAGAGTTGTTCTTATTTCACCAGGCATACCTTCTACGCCTTGTAAAAGCCTATTTTGTTCTGGGCTTGAAATGTCTAACGACTTTATTTCAGCTCCTTGAGTTACTAAGTTATTAAAAGTAGCATAATCAACATTTCCAAAAGTTGTTTCACCTTTTCTAACCTCTTGGTTAACTAAAGATCCTTTTTGAGTTTGATAGTCTCTAGATATTTTAGACCTTCTCATAGCTTCTTGCCTTCTTCTTTCGGCTTCCCTAGCTACTGTTTCGCTGTATCTCCCCGCTGTTTGAGCAAGTGATTGAGATAACTGAGTATAGTATTTACCAGTTGATTGTATTATTGTTTTTGGATCTCTATAACTCATCTTGGACCTAAATTTGTGTTTATATTATATGAATTAGGAACATTAAAGTTAACATCACCTGGACTCCAGTTTTTAACTAAATTTCTAGGTGAGCCTCCACCACCTGTTGATGGTTTTGTTTCAGATCCTGGAATACCAGCAAATGAAGCTGCAGTAGAAGCCATACCTCCAATAGCTCCGGTTATAGCACCTAACATATCAGCTTGTGATTGAGCTTGTTGAGCGGCGGCCATATCCATTTGATTTTGTGCTCTATCTAATTGCATTAACTCTCTTTGTTCTCTTTGACTAAACACAAATTCTTTACCAGCAGCTTCAGCTCCTTGTATTCTTTGTGCCTCAGCCATTTTTTGTTGTTGAAGCGCTTGTTCTCCTCTAGCTCTAAGTTGTTCATTTTGAGCTTCTTGTTGTTCAATACTAGCAGAAACTCCTTTTTTACTCTGCAAAGCAGCTTGTGCTAAAGCAGTAGCTCCACCAGCACTTGCGCCAGTGGCTCTTAATGTATCTAGTGTGTTAGCCAAAGATATATCTGCTTGCTCAACTTGCATTTCAGCAGCTTGAGTAGCAACGCCAAGATTAGCCATAGGGTTACTAAGCATGCCGCTTAAGTCTACAACATCTGCATATGGATTTACAATCTCTTGCCTGTTGTTTTCTAAAGCTGTAATTTTTCTTTCAGCTTTTAATTTATCTGCTTTAGCTTTTCTAGCTGTTGCGTTTGCTGATGCAGCACCTACAATTCCAGTTAAAGCCTGGGCAGCTATAGTTAATCCAAATAATGGGCCCATATTTATTTATTTAATTTATTAATATCCATTGTTAGAGAAAAAGTCTGTTGCTACTGAAAACAATTGTTTTTCTCCTCCTGGGTCTGTGTATCTATCTGTTGAAAATGTAGCTACAGCATAAAAACCTTTTATACCACTTATTACACTTCCAAATATTATTTCTCCTTGTGCCGCTGGGCTAGAGTTAACTAAATTAGCAACATAAGCGTTTTCTTTTCTGTCAAAACCAGCATGTAGCCTTGGTTGTGGTGGGTTTTTAGTTCCAAAAGTGGCAACATAACCTTGACCAACACCGGCGCCTGTAGGTGTTCCACTAACAGCTTGGCCATTAGTTGGGTTTATCACATATTCACCCATTATATAACTTAACACAGTATTTGCTGAATCATTTGTACTAAGATAAACGTTATTAAGTGATTGATAATCTTTACCCGTACCATCAGAAGCTAAAGTTGTTAATTCCCAACCATTATTACCTTCATAGCTCATTGTACTAAAAGTTTTAGATCTTGTTGGGTCAGGGTTAAATACTACAGTTACAGAGCTAGGAGACTGTGATCCATAAAAAGTGTTTCTACCTACGGCTGTACTGTTGTGTCTATATAACTTTTCATTTTTAAATGAATAAAAATTATTTCTTACACTAAACATTTGATCCGGTTGATAAGTGTATAAACTTGGCCAACCGTTAATAGTGTCATCAAAAGTTAATGTTTTAAATTCTGTATTTGTATTATAAACTGGATTTTGTTGCATTGAAACAACATATTGATCTGTATATAGGTCGTAAGCTCCTCTAACAACACCAGGTCCGGCGTTTGTATCTATGTTGTTTAATTCATCTCTAAAGAAGTCTTTCATCCCGTATGATGATATCTCAGTCATACCGTCTCTGGACAGCCTTAAAACTGCATTATTATTTTTATCTGTGAAATATTTTCTATAGCCATAAACAGCAAAACTTTCTGGGTTTTGACTTATGCCATATTCACCAGCGTATGGTTGTAAAACACCAATAACTAAATTAGAAGCAGTTACGGTACCACCGCCTTCAGCAGCGTATATTGCATCTTTGTCTATTAAAGCCCTACTTACTTTGTATTCTTGAAAAACAAGCATGTTTGTATCTTCAGCGTATAGCTTTTGTATAGAACCACTCGCCGGATCAGCACTTTTTGTTATATCGCTACCTACAGGAAAAACGTTAGTATCATTTACACCTGTTCTTGAATTAAATATTCCAGAATATATTATAGAACTAAATAATCTAGAAGCATTTGGATTTTCTTCAACTAAAAAAGCTCTTGGTGAAAAATCTACAGAAGTATTATTAAAACCTCCACGTATTCTTGATTCTTCAATTGCAAAAGGAGTTCCTTGAGAAGTGTCAGCTACTACTGGATATCCACCAGCTACAGTGCTAGGCACACCAAAAGAACCATTCCAAACAGGTTGGTTAGTTACATATTGCCCGCTAAGCGTCTTTTTTAATACAAAAGTGTTAAAGTATTTTACTTCTATTGTTACTCCTGGCATGATTAATTATTACTTATTTTTATATTTAATTACTTTATATTATTTCAAAAACGTATTGCTGTAAGTCAGTAGATGTTAACTCGTTTGAAAATGTTGTGTTTTGTATACTTCCATCTGGTAAACAACTTCTAACAAATGTATTTACGTTATCAGTAAGAAGAGTGTTTAAGTTTGTATTAAAATACGTAATGAAACCATCTTGAACATTACAAGTTCCGTTTACAGCTAAGTCTGCTCCTGTTTTGTTTAACGTTATTGGAGAACTTGCTGTTCCACCACCCGATATATTTACTAAAGTTAAATTTGTTTGATATGGTACTATTTGAGAGTTAAAAGTTAAAGCGTTACCAGAAGAAACAGGATTTGAACTTGCTATTAAATAATAACCAACTTGATTTGTGTTAATACCATTTTGAGCATATATAACAACAAAGTTAACTGGTATTCTGCCGCCGCCTGTTAGACTATAATTAATATTATAATCTCTAACAAAAGTGGGTGTGAAAGATACATTTATTACATAATTTACCTGAGGTGTTGAGCCTGGGTCTGAACAACCTATAATTATATCATATGATTTAGCTTCAGTCGCAGAGCTTATGTTTTTAAGATTTGTAGCACTTGTATTACCTACAACTGGAGTTGTTAACTCAAAGTAGTTTACTTGTGTATTTGTAGTATCTCCAGTAACTTTTTGAGAAATAATATTCCAAGTTAAATCTTTACCAGCTAGATTAGTATTATTAGCTCCATTAACAGATGATAAAGTAACAAGAGTGTTTAAGTTATCTCTATTTGTATTTATAGTTGTTCCAGAAGCTGGACTAGCAGTTATTGTAGGAGAAACATTATTAATTGTAGCAAATTCACTAAACAAAGTAGTAGTAGAAACATTATTTGCATCAATTATTATAGACCTAAAATTAAAAGTAAATTCTCTAAGCTGAGGGTTTGTTCCAAAATATACTTGACTATAATATGTAGATGTTGTTCTTATTTTATAAAAACCACTATCTAAATACATTTGAAAATAAGGACCTGCAGAAGGTAAGTTTTGCACATCTTGTCCTGTTCCATCTATAACACTTATTAAATCAAAAGAATTATTACCAGATATTGTTATTACTTGACCTGTTTGATTTAAAAGGTTAAATCCTGCATTTAATATATCACCTCCGCTAGCCAAAGCTTCTGACCAGTTATTTGTATTAAAACTGCTTAATGAAGCGCCTCCGCCTGTTCCAGTTAAAATAGCATCATTTAAAGAAGAAATAAGTCCAGCAGATGTTGTTTCCCAAAAAATGTCTATTAATGATTCAACTGGTTCTGTTTCATATACAGCTAAATATTGAATACCTGGAGGAATAGCACCTGAGTTTACAGATGATATTTGACCTATTTTAGACTCGGTACTTATTCTTGCTATTAAAGGATCTGACTCGTGGTCATAAAACTGCTTAAAACCAGCTGTTAAAGTTGTAGGAACTTCAAATAAATCTCTCATTGTAGATATTATAGAAGCATTATCACCTTGAGTTGAAGGATAATATTGTCTATTACTTAAACCAAAGTTAGCTGTAGAAATTGTAACAGCTGTATTTTCAACTCTACCGTATAAGCGGACGGAGCTTCTAAATTGTCTTTGTTCAGGACCTACTTCTGACAAGTCTCTAGGTATTTTATTAATATTATCTGCTATTAAAACAGTATGAGATGTATTACCTATTTCTAAAGTTGTAGAGTCTGGATATGCAGCCATTATACCAGGTAAATAAACATTGTAATATTCTTGTTCTGTTTGCTTAACTACTATTTTGTAAGAATACCAACCTAAAGGATTATAATTAGCACTAGTAACATCTCCATTATATAAACCTGGCCACTCATCTGTTTGATTAGGCGCAGAAGGAGATATACCAGAATTAAATAACATTTTTATAGAATCTCCAGGCCACTCATTTTGCTCTAAACTTTTTCCAAAATAAGGATGATATATTGTTGAGCCTTGGTTTGAATCATTTAAAATAACTGTAGATTGTCTTCCGTACCTATCAGCTAAAACTACACCGACTTGGTAGTTTCTATTTTGTTTAACCGATGAATTAGGATATTCTACCTTGCTGACTTTTACCTCTTCGTCTCCAGCAGATCTAAAAGTTATTGTTCCAACCGCGTTTGTTGCAGCTGCACTTATTGTTACTGAACTTACTGGTGATCCTGTAACTGACACTACAACCGTTCCTTTAACTATACCAGTTCCATAAATATAACTACCCACGTCTATTGTTCCAGAAGAACTAGAAAAATTTAAAGTTGTTCCAGAAGTAGATCCAGGTATAACGGCTGTTCCTTTGTCTAAAGCAACATTATCTTTTGCGTTTATTGCTATTGTGTAGTCTAAAACAGCGGGTGGAGTATGTTTATTTTGAAAATTAGCATATATAACTCTATTACCACTTATTTCTTGACCAAGAGCTCTTACTGGAACTTTGTCATATACTCTTATAAGCTCATCAGAAGGTAAAGTTTTAAATGGTTTTGTAGATTCGTATAAATACTCTATATCTCCTTCGTTATTTATAGTAATATTTCCAACAGGAATTGTATCAACTACTTTAACAGACAAAGCATCAGATTCTTTAAATAATATATCTAATTCAGAAATTTTAAAGTCATTAGCAATTGTAGAGCTAGCAAAGCCACCACCTGTTTTTAATTCGCTAGGTCTTGGTATTATTAATTTTATAATATTAACTTTATTTTCTACAAATGAAACTATAGAGCTTCTATAAGCATTTGCTTGGTCGTCTAAGCCAGGCGTTGATGTAGTCGAGTCTGGTTTTATATACATAAAATACCCATCTTGCTTAGGTATAAAAGCAACTTGAGTAAACGGTGCTATTAAAGAATATTCGCCATCGTCAAATTTAAATCTATAGCTAAATCTTACAAATAAATCATTTAAATAATCAGAATCTCCTGTAAATAAAGAATTATATTTTGGATTTGCATTAAAAATAATTTCTGTACCAGCTGCTAAAGCAGGTACATTTGCCGTAGTGCCAGTTAGAGTTATAGATATACCGCTTGGAAATGTGTTAACAGTAACTCCAGATATTGTTTGAATATTGTTATTTATGTCTACATAAGAAACTGTAGCACCAACATTATTTGTATAAGGATTTACAGGGTTTGCTGTTAAAACTTCACCTTTTACAGATCCGCCTTCTATAGGTAAAGATGTTGCTTGGGCTGCTATACTAGCATTAAGTAAAACACTACCACCGTTTGGAAGAAACTTGCTAGTAGCATCTTCCATTGTTGTTTCTATAACAGTAGAGCTAGCTTCTCTATAAAGCTCTATAGGCTTATAAGGATTATATTTTGCTACAGATATTTGATCTTCATTAGTATAATAATCAGGAGTTGCTAGACCGTTTGGATTAGCTCTATTAATGTTTATTTTTCTAGGCTGGTTTCTATTGTCTGTCCAAAATAAAAATTCTTCTAATAAATTAATACCAAATATTTGATTGGTTTTAGAAAAATTAAGAAAGGCACCTTGCACTAAAAGTACAGACGTGTCGTTTGTTGTATTGTAACTATATATATAATTTTCAGCTGTAGAAGAGTATGACCTTTGAGTTGTTGGAGCTAAATCTGTGTAGTCTGTTAAAAAAACATAAACCATACCACTAGCTTCATCTGCAAAATAACCTATACATGTAAGATCTGAGTTTCCAAAATCTTTTATTTCTATGTTACCTAAAACATTTTCAAGCGAACCAACGCTGTCACCTTCCGATCTACTTACTTGTACGTTAACAGCATCTCTATACTCACCATTAGGTATCAGTCTAGCGTCTAAATCTTTGTTTAGTTTACTTTTTATAAAAGTATTAGTGACTTTGGCCATATAACTTTAGTTTTTAATCCACTTAGATTTACCTCTCATAATCTGGGTAAACTCTTCTAGCTTAATATTTGATAATCTTATTTTTGCATTTCTAAGCTTTGCAGCTTTTTCTCTGCTTAATCTA
>WLWG01003479.1_pt1 | contig 10598 bp, 12 predicted proteins | sample 6712871 | NCBI WGS metagenome assembly WLWG01 (sample SAMN12718693, study PRJNA515312) | sponge metagenome | isolation source: marine sponge | host: Mycale hentscheli | place: New Zealand: South Island, Marlborough, Capsize Point | collected 2003-05-01 | reverse complement strand
CAAACGAATGGGAAGTAGGAGTAGGAACTGTAACGGACGCAGCAACTGACACTTTATCAAGAGACACAATTATATCTTCATCGAATTCCGATGCAGCAGTGAACTTTACTGCAGGTGGAAAAACTGTTTTCTGTACATTGCCAGCTAAGAAAACTATTTCACCAGTCATGGACGCAACAGGTTTCGTGGTCACTCATGCATCAACTTTGGATCAAGATCAAACTTTAGACTCTGGAGTACTAGCAGGCCCCGTAACGATCACAGGTACACAAACCGTAACAGGAACATTGGTAATTTTATAATGAGTCAATTAGAAGTAGATAAAATAATTCCACAGTCAGGCACAACTCTAACTATCGGTGATAGTGGAGATACGATTAATTTTGCTGATGGACAAAATATAAACATTGATTCAAATACTTTGTATATTGATTCTACAAATAATAGAGTTGGTATTGGTACAAGTTCTCCTGGTGCTAAATTAGAAATTCAAACAAATACTGATTGGGGTAACATTATTAATTCAACATATTCAGGTACACAATACTTGCAACAGTTTGAATATAATGGAAGTTCTATTGGTAAAATAAGAGGAGATAATAGTTCTATAGCTATTGAAAGTGGTTCTAATTTAATTTTACAAACTGCTAATACAGAACGTATGCGTATTGATAGTTCTGGTAATGTTGGTATAAATCAATCATCACCAGAACAAAAATTAGATGTTCAAGGAATTATTCAAATTGAAACAGCAACATCAGCAACAAGAAGATTAAGAATTAAAGATAGTGTTACAAGTCAATACTTTGACATAGGTGTTGCTATATCATCTTCTCAACCTAATTTAACATTTAGTGATGGTACAGATGAACGTATGCGTATCGACAGTTCTGGTAATGTTGGAATCGGTACAACTTCTCCATCTGTAACATTAGATGTAAATGGGGGAACTTCAAATACAGTAGCACAATTTAATTCAACAGATAGTAATTGTAATATTGGAATTTTTGATAATTCAACAACTGGTATTTATTTAAGTGCTATTGGAGATGATTTTACAATAAAAACTGCATCTTCAGAAGCCATGCGTATCGACTCATCTGGAAATGTATTGGTGGCAGGTACAAATACTGACCCATCTGCTACTAATTCTTCTGGTATTGCATTAAAAACAAATGGTAAAATTTCTGCAACAAGAGATGGAGAAATTGCAGGAGATTTTAATAGGCAAACAAGTGATGGAAACATTGTTCGATTTAGAAAAGATGGAACAACAATTGGTAGTATTGGTGTTGTAAATAACAACAATTTATTTATTCAAGGAGATAGTACAAACTCTGGATTACAATGTGGTACTAATAATATCTTACCAGTACAAAATAATGCTAATGCAGATAACGCTATTGATTTAGGTTTATCTAATATTCGTTGGAAAGACCTATACTTAGGTGGTGGTGTTTATCTTGGTGGCACAGGCTCAGCAAACAAATTAGACGATTACGAAGAAGGAACTTGGACACCTACTGCTGGAAGTGGTGTTACAGGTTTTACTGTAATTTCTGCTGATTATATAAAAATTGGTGAAACAATTACTATAAGAGCTTATCTTAATAATTTTTCAGGTGCAGGTGCAAGTCAATTAGTTATTGGTGGACTACCTTTTTCTTCTGGTTCAGATGGTTACTGGTTTGGAATTCTTGAAGGTGGTGCTTCTGGTGCAAGTTATAAAATGGGAGTTTTAAGAACAGGAAGTGGTAGCACTAATTTAAATTGTTTTTATCCAAATACCTCTAATGCAAATAGAACAAATTATACAGGAAATGATTTAGGAAATTTTTTAATTTTATCTTTAACTTATACAACAACATAGGAGACAACACATGGCAATAACTAAAGAGACACAGATTGGTAAAATCGAAGTGGTCGGAAAATACAAATCAGTTCAAGTAAGAACAGATACTGTAGTTATGGAAGATGGCGAAGAATTATCAAGAAAATATCATAGACATTCTTTAATGCCAGATGCAGATATAACTAATGAACACTCAGAGGTTCAAGCAGTATGTAACGCAGTCTGGACACAAGATGTTAAAGATGCTTATGAAACTTTTAAAGCTAGTCAAAATGATATATAAACATAGAAAATAAGGAGAAATAATGTTTACATTAGACGAAAAACAATACGACGAAACTAAACTTTCTGATGAAGGTAAAATTGCTTTGCAGAACTTGCAAGTAATTAATCAAGACTCAAATCAGTTAAAGGTAAAACTTACACACAATGAAGTTTTATCAAAACACTACATTGAGATCTTGAAGAAAAATCTTCCAGAAGAAGAAAAAGTTGAGGAGAAAACTGACGCTAAATGAGTGAAGTAAAAGTAAATAAACTCAGTCCAAGATCAGGCACCACTGTTACATTAGGTGATAGTGGTGATACTATTTCTATACCTAGTGGAGTTACGTTTGATGCATCTAGTGGTGGTCTAGCAGGAACATTAACTACTGCAGCACAACCAAATATTACATCAGTTGGAACTTTAACAACATTTAGGTCTACTGGTATAGATGATAATGCTACAGGCACAGCTATTACTATTGATAGTAGTGAAAATGTTGGAATAGGTGGAGTACCTGCAACAGTTAATCAAAGGCTTTTTATTGAAGGTAGTAATTCAGCTTTAATAATGGCAGAAATTAAAAATATTGGTGGTCCAGTTGGTTTACAATTAACAGCTAATAATGGTACTGATGCAAAAATAACTTTTGGCGATTTAGCTGATAATGGCAGAGGAAGAATTATTTATTCTAATACTGATGAATCCATGAGATTTGATGTTAATAATTTAAGTGAAGCTATGCGTATCACTAGTTCTGGTAATGTTGGTATAGGTACAAGTTCTCCAAGTGCAACATTACATATCGCAGGAAATAGTAGTCCTACAACTGAATTTAAAGTTGGTAACTCAAGTTGGAACCAATCTAATAGTAATGCTGGTTTACTTCATCGGTATGCTAGTTCAACTGGATATAGTCAATTACAAATTAATAATGTAGCAACTTCTCCTTCAGATACATTTACAATAAGGAACAGTACTGGAGTAGCAATAAATTTATACAATGACGGTACTAGTACTTTTAATGGTAAATTAACTGTAAATGATACTATAGACGCAAACAATATTACAAACAGAACTTCAATAGCAGGTGTTGACCCAACACCATCTGATAGTAATGATTTTGAACTTGGTGCAGGATATTTAAATTTAAGTAGAGATGATACTGCCGAAGTAAATCAAATTCAGTTTGGTAAAAATGGAACTTTAGCAGCAGCATTTTCTACAGGTGCAAATTATTTAGCTATTAAAACAAATGGCGATAATGAACGTATGCGTATCGACAGTTCTGGTGGTGTTGGTATTGGAAAAAGTTCAGTAATATCTGGGTACAATCTATCTTTAGGTAAATCTACAAATGTTTCTGGTGAATTTACTGGTATCACATTTCAAGAAAGCACTTCAAATTTTTATGGATATGTTAGAGCTGAAGATAATGCAACACCTGACACATCATTTGTTATTGGACACACAACAAGAGGTATTGTTTTTAAACCTGGTGATACAGAACGTATGCGTATTGACACTTCTGGTAATATTATTATTAACGGAACTTCAGCTTATGCACTTAATGCTTTAACTATTCAAGAAGATAGTGGTTTATCACCTCAACTTATATTCAAAACTGATTATGGTTCAACTAAAGGTCATATGTATTTTTTAAATAATACTACAACAGTTGGAAGTATTACATCTAATACTAGCTCAACATCATATAATACATCTTCAGATTACAGATTAAAAGAAAATGTATCTTATGACTTTGATGCAACAACAAGATTAAAACAATTAAAACCTGCAAGATTTAATTTTATATCCGATGCAGATACAACAGTTGATGGATTTATTGCACATGAAGTTTCAAGTGTAGTACCAGAAGCAGTTACAGGAACACATAATGAAGTTAAGACTTGGAAAGAGTATGAAGAATTACCAGAAGGTGTATCTGTAGGAGATAATAAACTTGATGAAAATGGAAATACTATTCCAGAATATCAAGGTATCGACCAATCAAAATTAGTACCTTTACTGGTTAAAACAATTCAAGAATTAGAAGCTAGAATAACAACATTGGAGAACGCATAATGTCAAGCATAATTAAAGTAGATACAATCCAGGACCAAGCAGGTAATAATATAATTAGCGAAAGTGCTAATGTAATTACTATTGGTGCATCTGGTGATACTATTACTGTACCTGCAGGTGCTACAGTATCTGGTTTTACTTCAGCAGGTATAGATGATAATGCTACAAGCACAGCTATTACAATTGATAGTAGTGAGAATGTAGGTATTGGCTATTCTAGCACTTTAAATGGTAGACTTAATGTAAATGGTAATGTTGGTTTAGGAAATTTTATTTCAGCTTCAAATCCTACAGGTGGTACTTATAATTTAACTGACCCAGATGGTTCAACTATAAACCAAATAGTTCGTATTGGTGAAGATGATGATGGAGGAAATGGTGTAGCAGATTTACAATTAGTAGCTTATGGTTCAAATAATAATTTTGGTGGTGGAAATCTTCGTTTTGTAAATTCAAGATATTCAGAGAATGTAGCTTTAATTAAAGGTTCAAGAGAAGCTGCAACTACTGGCTATCTTGCTTTTTATACTCAATATGGTGGTCTTAAAGAACGTATGCATATACATGATAATGGTGACATATCATTCTACGAAGACACAGGAACAACTGCTAAATTGTTTTGGGATGCTAGTGCAGAAAGATTAGGTATTGGTACAACTTCTCCTAGCTATAACTTAAGTATTGTTGGGAATTTTAATGGAAGTACGTCTGGGAGAATACAAAACCTAAATTCTAATGGTCTTGCTTTTTTTGGAGCACGAAATTCTAATGGTTCTGGATGTAATTATGGTGTTGGAGGTACAGGTTATACTGCTATATCTCTTTTTACAAATCGTGGGTTTATTACTACTCAATCTACAACAGATGGTCTTGTTCTAAATACAGAAGATACAGACCCAATTATTTTTGGAATCAGCAACACAGAAAAAATGAGATTAACTTCTACTGGATTAGGTATTGGTACAAGTTCTCCATCAGTACCATTAGATATTAGAAGTTTTAATGGAACAAGAACAACAGGAGGAGTTTCATATAATTTAGGTGCTAGAATAAGACCAAATGATGAAGGTGGTTTAGATATTGGTTCAACAAGTACAGATATTCTTTTACAAAGTATAGTTGATAGTGGCGATATGGTATTCGGCGTAAGACATGCTTCCTCAAATGTAGAAAGAATGCGTATTGAAGCAGGTGGTAACGTAGGTATTAATACAAATTCTCCAACACAAAAACTAGATGTTAATGGAACAGTAAAAGCTACAGCATTTCAAGGAGATGGTTCTGCATTAACTGGAATTAGTGGTGGTGGAAAAATTTTGCAAGTTGTTCAAGGAACTGCTACTAGTTCATCTACTACATCAACATCTTTTACATCAACAGGATTATCTGCAAGTATTACACCATCAAGTACATCTAGTAAAATTCTTATTATAGTTACATTAGTTCAATTTGCAGTAAGCACACCAAATAAAAATGGAACTTCTACAATTTTTAGAGGTGGAACAAATCTTGCTCCTACAGGATCAGGCATACATAAATCATTTGCTACTAATTATAATTCTGGTGGTGGATCATTGGCAAACAATCAAACTTATTCTTATTTAGATTCTCCATCAACAACTTCAGCTACAACTTATACAGTTAATTTTGCTGTTGATAGTGGAGCAACTATAACAATGGGTATTAATTCAACAACATCTTATATTCAATTATTAGAAATAGGAGCATAATCGTATGACTAATGAAATCATAATAAAAGCAATACAAAAAATTAATTCTAATGCAGAAGTAACTGTTAGAGAAAATGATATAAATAATATAACTTGGGAAAATGGAACAACTCCAATTCCTGTTGCTGATATTCAAGCACAAATAAAAATTGTTGAAGCTGAAACAGAACAAGAAAAGCAAGACGCAATAAATAAAAAAGCATCTGGCAAACAAAAACTTTTAGACTTAGGTCTAACTGAAGAAGAAGTAAAAGCTATAATCAATATATAGGAGAAAATAATATGGCAATAACATACGAATGGTCTTTTCCAAACTTTGAGACAAACTCAGAGAATGTAGTTAAGACAATACATTGGAGATATACAGCAGTAGATGGAGATAACTCTGCATCTATGTATGGCTCTTGTGCAGGTTCAGAAGGTATGAACTTTGATGCTATGACTAAGGAGCATTGCGAAAATTGCGTTCTTGAAAATCAAGATACAACAATTGAAGATATGCAAAGCAACTTGTCTGCACAAATCGAAGAACAGAAAAACCCAGCGACTGTATCTAAGACTAAAGAGTGGTAGGTAACCTACCATGTTCTTCGGCACTACTACATTTGCAGCAGCTCCATTCTCAGACATTGGAATTGCAAATGCTCTTGTCGATGTAACAGGTTCACAGGTCAATACATCAGTTGGTAATGTCACTATTGTTGGTGACGCATTAATCCTTCCGAACGGCAATCGATACAATTTATCTACAGGAACAGTTACCGTCAAAGAAGGCGCTAACGTTCCTGTAACAGGAAATAGACTAAACACGGATACAGGGACCGTTACTTTCTCTATATCAGGAAGAGTAATTCCTACCGGTAGTAGAGTTAATACTACAATAGGTAATGTAACTGTTCTAGCAGATGCTAACGTATCCGTTACAGGAAATAGATTTAATATTAGTACAGGTGATCCTGTTATTGTTGGAAACGCATTAGTTGCAGCAACAGGAAGCGCATTAAATTTAGCTACAGGCACAGTAACCACAGCGGCCGGAGCCGTAGCATCTGTTACAGGAAACAGGTTTAATACATCTGTTGGTAATGTAACCACAATTGGTAATGCAGTTATTTTACCAAACGGATCACAATTAAATATTGGTTCAGGCACTGTTACAATTTCTGCCGATGCAAACTTCTCCGTTACAGGTAGTAGAGTTAATTTAACAATCGGTAATGCAGTCGCTAAAGCAAATGCAACGGCTATTGTAACAGGAAACAGAGCTAATCTAAGCACAGGAACCGTGACAATCGTTGGAAAAGCGAATATAATACCAACCGGTTCTCAATTAAATGTAGGCACAAACCAACCTAACGTTCGATTATGGAACCCAATTGATCCAAGTGTAGGACAAGTTTGGACAAGGATTTCAACACCGTAAGGATAAATTATGTTTTTTGGATCAACTTCTTTTTCACAATCAGCATTTGCAGACGTTGGAACTAACATAACCAATTCTGTAGTTATTCCTTTAGGTAGTCAAGTTAATGTAGCTATTGGTAATTTAGGACCTATTCCTGACGTATTAATTGTACCAACAGGACTGCAATTAAATGTTGCAACTGGTACCCCTTCTGTGATATCATGGAACCCAATACCTCCAGGGGTAACACAAGTTTGGGTACCAATAGACCCAGACGCATAGGAGAATTATGGCATCAAGTACATCGACAGATTTAAAACTAGAACTCATAACAACAGGTGAAAAATCTGGTACATGGGGAACAATTACTAATACAAACTTACAAATTTTAGAACAAGCAGCTAGTGGTTATTTATCACTTGCAGTAGGTGGAGCAGATGTAGCATTATCTTTAGCTACTCATGCAACAGCAAATGGTAAAAATTTATACTACAAATTAACTGGTACATTGACTGCAAACAGAACGGTGACTATGCCAGATTCTGCTGAAAGAGTATTTATTGTAGAAGATGCGACCTCAAGATCATCTTCAAACTACACACTTACAGTTAAAACAGTTTCAGGCACAGGTGTTATAATGCCGGTTGCTTCTAAAATGATTTTATATTCTGATGGTACAAATATTCATTCAGGATCATTGACTAAAGGATATTATACAATACCTGCTGGTTATACTGCAGTTAGTGGGGACCAGTTATTAGTAGATACTTCTGGAGGTGGTTTAGGGGTTCCAGTAACCGTTACACTTCCAGCAACACCATCAGTGGGTGATGAAGTAACCATTATTGATAGTGGTAATGCTTTTGGATCAAACAACTTAACTGTTGGTAGAAATGGATCTAACATATTAGGTTTAGCTGCTAACTTAGTAGTATCAACAAATGGCGCAGCATTTACATTAGTTTATGTCAATGCAACAAGAGGCTGGGCTTACAAAGACAACATATAGGAGCACGGACCATGGCTCTAATTGATTTTAAAGTTCTTCCGGGAATAGACAAACAAAATACAGATTCAGGTGCTGAAAACAGATGGGTCGATTGTGATAACACAAGATTTAGATATGGACTACCAGAAAAAGTTGGTGGTTGGTCTTCATTAGTAACTGACACTATTGTTGGAGTTGCAAGACGTCAGTTTGCATTTGTAGACTTAGATGGAAATAGATACATTGCAATTGGTACAGATAAATTTTTACTTATATACTTTGAAGGTCAATTATATGATGTTACACCTTTAGCAACTACTTTATCTTCTTGCACAATCGCAACAACATCTGGTTCAGCAGTTTGTTCTATTACAAAAGCAAGTCATAATTTAAGTGCAGGTGATATTGTATTATTAGATAATGTAACTTTACCGGGAGGTACGGGTTTTACAGATGCAGATTTTGAAGATAAATTATTTCAAGTAACAAGTATTACAAGTACAAGTGTATTTACAATTACACAAAGTTCTAATGCAACAGCAACGGTTGCAACAGGTGGTAGTTTAGATGTTAAACCTTATGAAACAGTTGGACCAGCAGAACAATCTTATGGTTATGGTTGGGGTATTGATACTTGGGGCAGTGGTGCATGGGGAGAAGCAGCCTCAGCATCTGAAGTAACTCTGGAACCAGGCCTCTGGAGTCTAAGTAATTTTGGTCAAGTATTAGTTGCAACTATTGCAAATGGAAAAACATTTACATGGAACGCAGGAGACGCTGCAAGATTAACAACAAGAGCATCCACTACTACATCAGGGTTTGAGACAACAAATAATCCAACTGCAACAAGGGTGACACTAGTATCACCTACAACACGTCACTTAATTCATTTAGGTACAGAAACAACTATTGGAGATACTTCTACTCAAGATGATATGTTTATAAGATTCTCGGATCAAGAAGATATAAATGATTATACTCCTACTGCAATAAATACTGCAGGTACACAAAGACTACAAGATGGCACAAAGATTATAGGTTCACTAAAAGCAAAAGAAGCAATTCTTGTTTGGACAGATAATGCACTGTACACAATGAAATTTATTGGTGCGCCATTTACATTTGGATTTGAGCAAGTTGGTACTAACTGTGGATTGATTGGTAAGAATGCAGCAGTTGAAATAGATGGTGTTGCTTTCTGGATGTCTAATAATGGTTTCTTTATGTTTGATGGTACAGTTAAATCTCTACCATGTTCTGTTGAAGATTATGTTTATGATCAAGCTGATACTACCAAAGGTCAACAAATTTATGCTGGATTAAATAATCAATTTACAGAAGTAACTTGGTACTACCCATCAACAAACTCTGATTATAATGATCAATACGTTGTATTTAATTATGGTGAAACTATGAGAGGTGGTGTTTGGTATATAGGAACAGAAGCTAGAACTTCTTGGATTGATGCTAGTGTATATCCTAAACCATCAGCTACTAAGTTTAATGATTCAGCTACAGGGACTTTTCCTGTTGTTGTAGGTGAAGATGGCTTAGGTCAAACAACTTTATTTGAACATGAAATAGGAACTGATCAAGTAAATCCTGATGGTAGCACTACAACTGTAACATCATTTATAAAATCATTTGATTTTGATCTACAACAAAGACAAACAAATACACAAGGTCGATCAACTGGTCCGTCTATTTCAGGAGAAGTATTTTTAGCTATGAGAAGATTTGTACCTGATTTTAAAGATTTACAAGGTAATGCTAAAGTAACCCTTGCTGTAAAACGTTATCCTCAACAATCGGAAACAACCACTGCTTTAAGTCCATTTACAATTACAGCTACTACTAATAAAAAAGATACTAGGGCTAGAGGTAGATTTGTTAATATTAAAATTGAAAACACTGATGTCAGTGAATCGTGGCGTTTTGGAACTTTAAGAATAGATATACAACCAGATGGACGTAGATAATGGCTAAAATAGTAATAAGAATACCAGAACCAAAAGAAGAGTATGAAGTTTCTAACCAAAAACAAATCAATAGAGCGATTGCTCTTATTGTAGAGCAATTAAACTCTACTTTTTTAAATGAAGAAAGACAAGAGGAAGAACGTTTCACTTGGTTTAATGGTAGAAATTAATGAGTTGTAACAATGTAAATATTGAAGATTTTCAACTAGGTGTTTCTAGTGGAGATTTATCTCCTAGTTACAAACAAGTTTACAAGTTTGGTCAAAACGCAGATGTTGGAAATAGTATTGAAAC
>WLWG01003477.1_pt1 | contig 10602 bp, 9 predicted proteins | sample 6712871 | NCBI WGS metagenome assembly WLWG01 (sample SAMN12718693, study PRJNA515312) | sponge metagenome | isolation source: marine sponge | host: Mycale hentscheli | place: New Zealand: South Island, Marlborough, Capsize Point | collected 2003-05-01 | reverse complement strand
AACCCTTGATTATGAAAGAAAGTGAGATATTAAAGGTACAAGCAAGTAGTGGTCAAGTAGATGTTATTGCATCTATATTAGAAATTAACAGAGAGGATAGATAATGCCATTTGTAGAACAAGAAGAAGGTTACAAAGAACAAACAATAGAAGGTAAAACATTAAAAGTTTATAAGCCAAGAGTAGAAGTAACTATAAAACATTTAAAAACAGGTAGAGAATATCTATCAGATGCAGAGGCTAAAGAGGACGTAGATAGCCCAGTAACTGATACTACTCAAGATGATATATCAAGAAATGTCAATGTTATAGTAGGACCATCAATTTTTGGTAACAAAACTAACTTATAGGAGTCGTTGACGAATGGTTAAAAACCTAGTAAATTGTGTGATACTCGCATACATACAAGTTTTGCGCACTTGCTTAAACATTAACAATATAAAAAGAAACTATGGGATTTTTCGATAAATTTATACCAAAAGAAGTAAAGAAGGTTTTTAAACCTGTGGCTAAATTTAGCCAAAAATTTATACCAAAAGAAATAAGACCTTTCTTACCTATGATAACTCCTTTCTTACCTGCAATGGGTATTATGGGACAGCTTGGTGGGCCTATGGGTTTTGCTAAAATGTATGGAGCCAATTTACTTTCGCAACAACTTGCCGATCCTGGCGCAGAGTTTGATGATCTAAATCAAATTGCTGCTTTACTATCAGGTACACAAGGTGGATTAACTAATACCGGCACTGCAAATAGATTAAGAGGTATGACTACTGAATCACAATCTACTTTAGATCAAATAAAAAATGCAATGCCTGGAACACCAGGAGCAGATTTTGCTACACAACAAGCTAATATAAAAGATGCTTTAGCAAATAGAAGTATGTTAACTAAAGCAAAAGATTTAGGATTATCTGGATTAGCAGAAGCTTCTGATTATTTAACAGGCACAGCAGAAACCTTACAAGATTTTGGATCAGGAGATAAAAATTTATTTACAGGACCAGGGGCTAAAGAATTTGCAAAAGCAGCAGCGGTTCCTTTCTCAACAGGAATGGGTGGTGTAACAGAAGCAGTTCAAAGACCAATTATGAGAAAATTTTTAGAAGATGATGCAGCAGAACGAGCAGAATATGAAACAAATATAGATGATCGTAATAAAGAACAAGCTGATATGACTATGTTATTTATGAGACAAGCAGGTCACGATGAACAAACTATTGAAGATACATTAGCATTAGATGGATTAGAAAGTTATTATTCTCCTCCTACAGAGTCAGCAGCTCAAGGTGGAATTATTGGACTTAAGCAAGGCGGTATACCGGACGATGAGTTTATGGAACTTGTATCAAAGTTAAGAGAAAACGGTTTTAGTCAACAAGAAGCAATTGAAGAAGCTATAAGACAACTTTCAGAAAATAAAGCTAACGGTGGAATTATTGGACTTAAAGAAGGTGGTATGTTAAACTTCGGTGGTAAAGAAATGGATTTAAGACCTGGTGGGTTTGTACCTATTGGTAAAAAAGAAAGAGCAGATGATGTACCTGCAAGACTTTCTAAAAATGAATTTGTAATGACAGCAGATGCAGTCAGAGCAGCAGGTGGTGGCAGTGTCAACAAAGGAGCACAACGTATGTACGATGTAATGAATAAACTAGAGGCACGAGCGTAATGGCAACTAAACAACAATTAATAGAAGCAAAAAAATTATTAGAACAACACGCACCTAAAGGTGAGTTTCTTGCATACATAAACAAAGATGAAGCACAAGTTTTAAAAAATTTAGGTGGGTCAGGTAGAATAATTGAAGCAACACAAATACCTTCTTTTGATGTAGAGCAAACACAAGTATTACCAGCACCAGTTTTAAATGCAGCTTTAACGGCCTTTACACAAAAACTACCTCCTTTAATGGGGCAACAAATTAATACAGCTTCTTACGCACCTCAAGTAGCAGGTCAAACACAATTACAAACAGGAGCGTCACAAGCAGCAGGTGGTCTAGGATCTTTAGTTGGACCAGATGCATACCAACAATTTATGTCTCCATACCAACAAGAGGTAATGGATACAACGTTATCAGAATTTGACAGACAACAAGCTATCAATCAAACAGGTTTAAGAGATTCAGCTATTCAAGCAGGAGCCTTTGGTGGTGCAAGACAAGGTATAATGCAACAACAATTTATGAATCAAGGCGCAAATGATAGAGCAATGTTACAGGCACAATTATTAAACCAAGGTTTTCAACAAGCACAACAAGCAGCGGGCACAGATCTAGCAGCAAGACAAGGTCTTGGACAATACCAACAAGCACTAGGTCAAGCTGATCAAGGATTTGCACAAGCTAAATTAGATGCAACTACACTTGCAAACAGAGAAAAAGAGTTTGAAGAATTTACAAGATTAGGTTTAGTTGGACAACAACTAGCACAAATACAACCAGGCGCATTTCCGACTACAACGATCGGGTATCAACAAAGCGCAGCACCAGCAAGTCCAATGGCTAGCTTCTTAGGAGGCGCGGCAGGAGCAGGCGGTGTACTAGGTAAGTTAGGAATATTTGGATAATGAGTAGAATTTTAAGAAGACCAATGTTTAGAGGTGGCCGTGTCGATAGTCGCGGAACGGGGATAACTTCTGGTCTAGGTTATGAAAAAGGTGGTAGAGTTGGTTTAAGATATGGTGGCAATCCTTATAAAATAAGTGGTTATAGTCCTAAACAGTTTGCACCCAGTAGTTTTCGTGAAGAGTTAAGAGCACTTGGAAGTTTAGCAAATAAAGGAATTAGAGGAATAGGTTTTAATGCTCCTACAGCATATGCTTCTCTCGTAGCTGGAGCACCAATTGGTTTAGCTTATTTAAATAGAGCTAAAACAGATAAAGGATTACAGTTTATGAAAGATACAGATCCAAGTGTATTTGATGAGACTGCAATGGAGGGTGAAATGGAAGCATACAGCGAAGGATTAAGAAAAGCTAATGAACAAGGCAATGAAATTTCTTTTATGGATAACTTTTTTTTAGATCCTGAAACTGGAACTTATCCTGCACTTTTCGGTAGAACTCAAGACAGAGATAAATTAGCTGCGTTAGCTGCAGAAAAAGAAGCAGAGATATCTGACTTAAATGAAATTGACACTACAGGTAATGTTGCTGATGTTAGAGAAGGTGAAACTCCTTTTGATGCAGTAATGAGACAAGCATTAGAAACAAATAAAAGAAAAGAAGATGTTGAAGATATTAAAACTAAATTATTAGAAAAAAGTGGTGAAGGTGAAGAACAGATTGACATAGATAGAAAACTTTTTGAAAAAGTATATGGTGGTGGTAAAAGCGCTATGATTCAAGATGCATCTGATATGGCATTAAGTTTTGCAAAAAATGCTTTGAAAGAAGATGCTACAGTTAAATCAGCATTTGCAGGATTCTTTGATGATGAATCTAAAAGACCAAGCAAACGACAAGCTATTAAAGATAATGCAGCAACCTTAGCTATTAACAAATATATTAAAGGTGAAATATCTAAAGCTGAATTAGATAAATTATTAGCAGTTACACAATTTAAATCAGATTTATTAGAAGGTAGATCAAAAGGAAATGTTGCAGAATTTATAATGAGCTCAAAAGCTTCAACTTTTTCAGGTAGAGTAAAAGAAGGAGTACAAGCTAAATTAGGTCCTCAAAAATTTGAAGTTGTTAAATCAGAAATAATGCAAGATCCTACAAAATTTAAACCAGGGCCAGAAGATATTGGTACAATATTTATAGAAGATGATACTAAAAAAGTTTATACATTTGATTCAGATTTTAATGAAGTACTAATCTATCAAGGATAGGAGTATTAAGTGCCCCTTATTAGAACCCCACAAACAGAAAAACAAGACGTTGGTTTAACTCAATCTATATTAGCTGGTGTAGGTTCAGGTGTATTTAAAATATTTGAAGGCGCAGCTACATTAGGTGCTACACTTTTAGATTTAGGTGTCGATAGAAATAGAGCGGAAGCAGTCGAAGAATATTTTGATAACTTAAATCCTTTTGATGAAGCAGCAGAGGCAACAGCTGCTGGTAAAATTACAGAACTTATTATTAATATTGGTATACCTGGTGGTCTTGCATTTAAAGTAGGATCAGGTTTAACTAAAGCAACACTACAAGCAAAGAAAGCTGGTAAGTATTTAAGTAGAAATGAAAAGTTAAAAAGATATGGTAAAGGTGCATTAGCAGGTGGTGCAGCAGAAGCAGCGTTTGTTGGTGATGTAGAAGATGCTGGTAGTTTTGGAGATTTTTTAGGTGGTCCTACAGAAATAGATAGAGAATCAAATACACCAGAAGCAGAATTATTAAACAGATTAAAATTTGGTGTTGAAGGTGGATTATTTACAGTAGGTATTGGAGCAGGCGCAAGAGGTATATCTAAATTAAGAAATCAAACTGGATCAGGTAAAGCTATCACAGATCCTGTATCAAAATGGATTGATAAATGGATATCAAAACCATTAAGAGCAAGAGGACCCGCAGCACAAGAAGGTTTTGAATCAGAAAAAGCATATCAAGGATTACTAGGTAGAGATACCAACATAGCAGAAAACGCTATGATTAAAATAGATACTATTACAAACAGAATTCTTAAAAATTTTAAACGATCTGGTAACAAAGTAGATCCAGATAAAAGAAAAGATTTATTAAAAAAGATGAATGATATTTTAACAGATGGTAACAATCTTAATCCTGGTATTGATGACGCTGGTAAAGTTACGTTAAGGTCTATTGATGCAGATAAAGTTACAGAATTTTCTAATGACTTAATTAATAATTATAAAGCGGACCCTAAAGATGTAGCAGAGCTTGTACAAAATTTTAACGATATGCGTGGAACGTGGTCAGAATTATTTACATTAATGGGTTCAAGATTAACACCCTCTGCATTAGAAGATTTTCAAAAAGTAATTCCAAAACAAATTAACGATGTATTAGATAGAGGTTATGAAGTATTTAAAAATAGTCCTATGTCTGTTGCAGATAACTATGGACCAAGCAGTAAAGTAATTAATAAAGCAGTTCAAGATTTTAAAGATGTAGCAGCAGATAAAGGTATTACACTTTCAGATGATGTTGCAAAAAATATGGTTAATGAAGTATGGGCTAATGCTCAATTACCTAGAGGTGTAATGTTAAATGAAGGAACAAAGTCTGGTGTAGTTAGATTAGGTTCTGTTCCTAACTTTTTTTTAAGATCAGAAGCAGATAATTTATTATCTAAAAAAGGTGATTTTGTAAAAACATCTGGTGGTAAAAACTTATCGGATTTAACAGGTGTTGGAGAAGGTATTATAAGAAAATTGTTAGGCAAAGCAGAAAACCCTATGTCAACTATTGTTGAAGGAACTAATGCTTTATCAATACAAGTAAGATTAAATCAATACCTAGATGATCTTGTTAAACAATCTAATGTTTTAAAAAAGAATTGGGACGAGTGGGACTCTGGTGGTAGAGTTGGACCAGAACCTAGAGTACCTTTTCTTGTAGACAATCCTGGAGAAGCTAAAAAATATTTTGGCGCGGCAGCAAAAAACAATGTTGACTATGAAATTATTGCACCTGCAAAAGGTGGATCAATTAGATCTACAAAACTTGGTAGATTTGAAGACATTGATGCAAAAATTAAACCTGTTGATGAAATAGAAGCAGCAAGACTAGAAGAACTAGGAATTATAGATGAACTTACAAATCCTATTGCTGGTAAGTATGCACTGTCAGATTATGCACAAGCATTAAAAGAAGTAGACAACTTGAAGAAAAAAGATTTACCTGCAACCTTATATCAAAACCTAGTCCTATATCCTAAAGCTACATCACAAATGGCTAAAACAATTCTTGCACCATTTACTCACGCAAGAAACTTTATTAGTGCTGCAGCGTTTGCAGCTGCAAATGGTTTTGTACCGTTTGGTAATACTAAAGATGTTAAGAGAGCATTTGATGCATTACAATTAAAAGGATTTAGAAAAGACAATGAATTTTATCAAGAACTATTAGAACTTGGTGTGGTTAACTCACAAGTACAAGTAAGACAAGTTATGGATTTAATGGAAGACGTTAAGTTTGGTGAAGTGTTAAACAAAGTAGGTGCGGATTACAATGGTTTTAATACTTTTATGAAAGGTTTAAAGAAAACACAAAAGTTTGCACAAGATGCATACACAGCTGAAGATGATTTTTGGAAAATATTTACATATCTTGGTGAACAATCAAGACTTAAAAATGCTTACAAAGCAAAAGGTTTACAACCAGGTGATGATATTGTTGAGGTTATTACCGATGCTAATGGTAATAAATTTGACAGAAAGATTGGTGTATTTAATGATGAGTATTTAAAAAAACAATCAGCTAAATTAGTTAAGAATAATATACCTAACTATGCATTTGTATCAGAATTTATTAAAGGTTTAAGAAAACTACCCGTTGGAAACTTTGTAGCTTTCCCTGCAGAAATTATGAGAACAGGTACAAACATTGTATCTACAGCATTAGATGAAATATTTTTTACTGCAAGAATAAATGGAAAAGAAGTTAACCCATTAAGAGCAAGAGGTTTACAAAGATTAACTGGTATGGCTGCAACAACAGCTGCATTACCACTTGGAACTGTTGCAATGTTCCAAACATTAAATGATGTAAGTGATGAAGAATTAGAAGCAATGAGAAGATATGTACCTGAATGGTCTAAAAATTCTGTGTTAATTCCATTTAGAGATAAAAATGATAAACTTTCATACGTAGATTTTTCACATTTAAATGCATATGATACTTTAACAAGACCTATTCAAACTGTATTGAATGCAGTTAACTCTGGTAGTGAAGATAAAGATGGTATTATGGATGACTTTATTTTAGGTTTAATAGAATCTACAAAAGAAATTGGTCAACCTTTTATATCAGAATCTATTTGGACAGAAGCATTACAAGATGTAGCTCCTGTTCTTGGGAGAGGCGGTAGAGATGCTGCGGGTAGAGAAATTTATAATCAAGATCCTGCAATCGATCCTATCGGTAGTAAAATTATGAAGTCAGTTGCACACTTGGTAGAAGCACAAGCACCACTTAACTGGAGACAACTTGGTAGATTAGGTTTAGCTATTAGACCTATAGATAGTTTAGGAAAATATGATGATCGTGGTAATGAGTATGAATTAGGAAATGAATTACTTGGTATTGCTGGTATGCGTAGAGTAAAAATAGATCCTAGTAAATCTTTAAATTATAAAATTACTAATTTTAAAGATGGAGTTAGAAACTCTAGAAATTTATTTACTAAAGAAACTTTAAGAGGTGGAGTAGTAACTCCTGAAGAAATGGTTAATGCATATATTAATGCGAACAGAGCTTTGTACGAAATAAATAGAAGAATGTTTTTAGATATAGATGCAGCAAAAATATTAGGAATGGATGAAGATGCTATCGCTACAAATATGTTTGATAGAGGTGAAAGAAGAAATTTTAATTCACTTAATGAAGGAGAATTTAGACCTTTAAGTATTTCATCTGATGTTCAAGAATTATATGAAATAAGAGCTTCAGAATTAGGAGCACCTAATCCCTATGAAGCAGCTGAAGGCGTAATAGAACGGATTAGAGAAGTATTAGAATCAGTTCCTTTAAGTGCGGATTTATTTCCTAATATACAAAACCCTTTTACTAACTTACCACAACCTACATTAGGTCCTGCAGCCTCATTACCTGGCTTACCACCTATGCCAAATGCATCACTTGTAAACAATGCACAGTTTGGTAATATCAATCCTGTAAGTGGATTAACTTTAGCAGAGGAGACTTACTTAAGTCCACTAGAACAAAATTACAGAAAAAAAACAAGAACAACATAATGGCAATAGAACCTAAAAACACAAGAGAACACATTTTATCTTTGTACGGACACATATCAGGTGTCAAAAAAAATTTAAAACACGTGCACGAAGACGTAGAAAAGTTGGGCGGTAAGATAGATCAAATCTATTGGGTTCTTTTGACTGTTGCGGGAACAGCAGTTGTTTTTGTGTTAGAAAGAATGTTTGGATGAACCTTTCGCGTAATTTTACCCTTCAAGAATTAATCAAATCAGATACAGCAATACGTAAAGGTATTGATAACAATCCTAACGCAGATCAAATTGAAAAATTAAAATTACTTTGTGAAAATATTTTACAGCCAGTGCGTGATCACTTCGGCAGAGTTAAGATTACCAGCGGATACCGTTCAACAGAATTATGTACAGCAATTGGCAGCTCTGTAAATTCACAGCATGCTAAAGCCGAGGCCGCAGACTTCGAATGTGTAGGAGTCGACAACGCAGAACTTGCTGATTGGATACATAGAGAGCTTTCCTATGATCAGCTGATTCTCGAGTACTACACGCCCGGAGAACCTAACTCGGGATGGATACATTGTAGTTGGATTGCAAACCAACCAAGAGCATCATTCTTACACGCTTTTAAATCAGAAGGTAAAACAAAATACAAACCTATTCTAGGTAAAGCAAAAGATATTTTATAATCATATAAAACCGATTGCTTTCCGTGCACGTACTAACAATCGGCCAAACTCCAGGTTGCTAGGTTTTACCCATAATCGCTAACGTACAGGGAAATGCCATTGGCAAGATTTGGACGCCCTTGAGCTTTCAAATTTTTTAAAAGAAATTATTTTTATCCTATAATATCCTAGCTACAAATGCAACCAAAAAAGAAACGACCATCTTTTAAAACGTGTTTATTAATCTCACCATTATAGACAGCTAATTTTTCTCTTAATATATCACAAAGATCAAAACAATCAGTCCAGGTTTTACCCGCAACTAACTCTGGTGTTACAGCAACTAATTGATACATACCTTCGTGTAAAATAATTAAATCCACTCTCTTAACTCCTCACCCATAACTTCTGTAGCTATATTAATTTTTTTACGCAAAGCTTTTCTAATCTTTTCATCTATAGTTTTTGGTGCTATAAGATCAACGTATGTTACCGACTTCGTTTGACCTATTCTGTGTGCTCTGTCTTCTGACTGTAGTCTTTTTTCTAAATCATATCCATTAGAATAATAAATCATATTATTAGCTGCAGTTAATGTAATACCATAACCACCTGTCTGTGGATTACCAACAAAGAATCTAGCTTTAGAATCTGGATCTTGAAATTTTTCTATATTACTTTGTCTTTTCTCTGCCTCAACAGCGCCATAGTATTGTACTATAGAGTCTTCTCCATATTTTTTAGATACAGCTTTGACTATCTGTTTAATATCATAGACATAGTTAGCCCAAATAATAACTTTACCTTCTACCTCTTCAAGCAATTCTAGTAATGATGCTATACGATTATTTTTTATTTCTGTAATAGTATCATCATCATTTTTTAAGTGGCCACACGTGATCTGGTGCAAACGCATCAATTGTGTAAGTATGTGAGGAGCGGTTGCCATCTTACCTTTTAGAGAAGCGAGGGCCGCGGATTTCATAGTAGAATATATTTGTTTTTGTTCGTCAGTTAGTTCTACTTCTCTTTGTATGTAAGTTTTTGGTGGTAAATCTAAACAATCTTCTTTTAGTACACGATAAGAAAAATTTTTTAATTTATCTGACAACTCACCTAATTTTTTATAACCACCTACAATCTGTACTCTACGTCCACCAAAGTTACGGTCTAACATAGTTGCGTATCTATTTCTAAATGCATAGTAACTATCAAAACCTAATAAAAAACTGTCAAGAAAACCACACTGTGTATACAAATCTAATGGTGATTTAGTTACAGGAGAACCTGTAAGTATTCTTCTGTATTTAGCAAGTAAACCTAACGCAAGAATAGCTTTAGTTCTTTTAGCTGTAGGTGTTTTTATAGTTGTAGATTCATCGATAGCCATCAACGTATTGTGACAGTTTAAAAATCTTGTAGCAAATTCTAAACCTTTTTTAGTAGAGAATGCTTCTACATTCATTACAAGGATGTGAAGGTCTATGTCTACTTTAAATAATTGTTGATACTCTTTATCCTTTGTTTTAGATGTAGTCGCAGTCCATAGTACAGTTTTATGATCTATGTGACTAGCTAAATGATTTGGTATTTCTCCAGAAAACCAGTTTCTATAAACACCTTTTGGTGCTATAATTAACGCCGCATTTATTTTACCTTTATCATACAGCATAGCAATATTATCTACTAACACTTTTGATTTACCTGTACCCATTTCCATAAAGTATGCATACTCTTTTTTATCCCACGATTTTTCTAACGCAGTAATTTGATGATCGTATGGTTTTGTCTTAAATTTATAATTCATAATTTTTTTCTTCTTTCTAGTTGACAATTATATAAACACTACTATATAAGATGTCAAGAAGTAAGAAATGAAAAATAAAATATTTGAGTTATACAAGCCAGATTCATTAGCTAGTTTTTTAGAATTCTATAAAGCTAATCCTAAAGAAAAATTTGTTTATGTAATTCAACAACCACCACCTAATATAAATATATTAAGTGCGTCTGATTTTGGTTATCTTGTAATATGCTTACCCAACAGGGACCAAGCAATATTTTCTAC
>WLWG01003476.1_pt1 | contig 10604 bp, 20 predicted proteins | sample 6712871 | NCBI WGS metagenome assembly WLWG01 (sample SAMN12718693, study PRJNA515312) | sponge metagenome | isolation source: marine sponge | host: Mycale hentscheli | place: New Zealand: South Island, Marlborough, Capsize Point | collected 2003-05-01 | reverse complement strand
CTACGAAGGCGGTGGCAGTCGTAGAGCATTAATCTACAAGGACAACAGTGATAACCATCACGTTGAACTGTGGGAAGATGGCAAACTCAGAGAGGTCAGAGACCTCAGTGATCATAACATACATTACGCAGAAGACTGCGCCGAAAATTGGGTAACCAGAGTCATAAGAAAAGGAAACGTCCATGTCAGCGAATAAATTACACCAAGAAATTATTGCCAGGTGTCAGGCAGTAGGCAAACGCTACTGGGCTGGCGATAACATTTCAGATGTCATCCGTGACGGTGAAATGGAGCAGTTGATCGACGAGGCCACAGAAGCATTTGAGGGTGTGTTGGATACGCTCCTTATTGATAGGCATGACGATCCTAACTCACACGGCACAGCCAGACGCTTGGCTAAGATGTATTTTAATGAGATCATGGCTGGCAGATATGAGCCCATGCCCACAGCCACAGCGTTCCCTAACGACACAGAAGATCGTTATGAGGGTATGCTGGTAGTGAGATCAGAACTAAAGTCCATGTGCTCGCATCATCATCAGCCCGTGGCAGGTGTAGCATACATAGGCATCATTGCCGCTGAGAAGCTCATTGGTCTCAGCAAGTATACCCGTATCGCACAGTGGTGTGCCAGACGCGGTACACTACAGGAAGAGCTTTGTAATGACATTGCCAAAGAGATCATGAATGCAACTGGCACCAAGAACGTTGGTGTATACATTCAGGCAACGCATGGGTGTTGTGAGAATCGCGGCATCATGGCACATAGTAGCCTTACGCAAACAACTGTACTAAAGGGTCAGTTCTTTTCAGACACTGGCACTAAGAAAGAGTTTTTCGATAACATTAAACTACAACAGGAGTTTGCACCCAGATGACACAACGCATAGAACCTCGCGGTCCCAGAGATACATTGGTATTTGTTCCCAGTATGCTACCACTCAGAGATATTATTGATGAGCTCATTGAGAGTCGTAACATTGCCAGACTAACTGCAAAGTATCCCATCGATATCGATCAGGTATACGAGGCAATCGAAGTGTGGTGTGATACCGCGAGGTTCAGCAAACACGATGTGTTAGAGTTTGATCGTATTGATCGTATTTGTTTAGACAGTGCTGATGTAAATGTAACTCGTATATCAGATGTAATATATCTTGGTATACTTAACTACTGTGTTTATAAGCATGGCATGGGAGAGTTTACTCATGAGAACGATCACACTATCGACAGTTTGTTTACTGATGGTTTGTATGTCCTTGTAAAAGAGATATGCGAGGACTTCCAATACAACAGAGGTTTCCTGGAGTCAAGCGACTTGCACAACATGGTATACGAAGCATTTGTGGAGGCATACAACGGCGACTTTATTGCTGACCATCAGTGGATATTGGAGTGCCTGGAAGCAAGTTATGAAGAAAGAGCAGAGCGAGAAGCATGGACAAACTAAAGTACTCAGAGACATTTTATAGTGCACAAGGTGAAGGGCAGTACACGGGCATACCTAGTTTATGGATGCGTTTTTTTCTGTGCAACCTTCAGTGCGATGGATTTGGACAGACAGATCCCACGAACCCCGATACATATGAGCTACCGTATGAGAAGCTCGACCTGGCCGACATTACTGATGTGATGCAACTGCCAGTGTTTGACAAAGGCTGTGATAGTTCATACACCTGGTCAAAACGCTACAAGCATTTGATGACTGACCGCACTGTGACTGAAGCAGTAGACGAACTCACAGCATTGTTGCCACACGGCAAGTTTAAACATCCACTAACACAACAACGGGTACACATGGTGTTTACAGGTGGTGAGCCCATGCTTAAAAACACACAGCCTGGCATGATTAGTGTGTTGGAGGAGTTTAGAAGCAGAGATAACCTACCACGCAATGTTACGGTGGAGACCAACGGTACAAAACCCATTACTCCTGAACTGGAAAAGTATCTGGTAGACTTTAGGTTTGAGGACCATGGCGAATGGATGTGGAGCATTAGTCCCAAACTATGGAACACCGCAGGTGAGAAGCACAACAAGGCCATAAAGCCTGATGTAGTGGGTAGGTATGCGTTTTTGTCTGACAAAGGTCAATTAAAGTATGTAGTTAATGGTACAGATGAGAGTTGGAGAGAAGTAGAACAAAACACGCAGTTATTTCGTGAAGCAGGTTGTGACTTCCCAGTTTGGATCATGGGCATAGGCGGTACCTTCGAAGGCTTAACTGAAACAGAAGCGACTATTGCTGACGAGGCAATACAGCGTGGGTACAACTACACTACTCGTGCCCACGTTCACATTTATGGGAACGCAATAGGAAAATGAAACTAGCAATCACTGGACACACCAAAGGTATAGGCAAAGCAATAGCAGATCTATATCCTGAACACATAGGCTTTAGTCGTAGTAATGGGTATGATATTGCTAATAAAGTTAACCGCATGAAAATTTTATATGAATTAACAAATTGTGACGTGTTCATTAATAATGCTTGGGATGCCAATGGTCAACTTTGTATGTATAAGGAAATATATGAACATTGGAGGCATGATAAAGATAAAACTATTGTTAATATCAATAGTAGAGGAAAGTACTATAAAGATATGAACCTTGAATACTATGACTCTAAGGCAGAATTATTTGAGGAAGTTGTTGATAACATGATCGATTGTACTATGTCGTCATCGCAAGAAAGAAATTGTAGGATTATAAACATTAATCCTGGATATGTAATGACAGAGATGGGCAAACCGAGCATAGAAGAATTTGATTTCCCATATCTGACACCTGCGGAGTGTGCTTATTATATTAAGTGGGCTATAGATCAGCCTATTGAAATTTTCGAACTAAGTTTGAGTAAACTTTAAGAGCGAAGAATGAGTACTTGTATCTTTCCCAGAATAGCAAACGAAAGACTACCACAGCTATTACAGGCTTTGCCTGAGGGATATGACATTACAAATAAAACGATACTTGACTATGGTGGTAATCGCGGCAATCTTCTTGAGGACGGAGATGAAGCTGATATGATTGATCCCATAAACTATACCAGTATGGATGTTGATCCAGATGGTTTAGAGTTCCTCAAAAAATTGTATCCCACAACAAATGTCATACACTATGACAGATACAATCCAGCATACAGACACATGGGTACTCCTATGCTACCCTTTCCTCAGGCAGATGATACATATGACATCGTTTACTCATATAGTGTAAATACACATAGTTCCTGGCAAGATTATGTATTTGATATATCTGAAATGATCAGAGTTTGCAAACCCGGCGGTCTAATTTTTACCAGTAAATTTGAATTGACTTGTATAGAGAAGATGCTGGATAAAAGAGTCAAGGACTGGGATTATTTTGAGGGAGATCCTGGTGGTACTGACAGGACAGTAAACGATTTTGAAGATGTATCAGATGTAATATACCTTGTGGACAATAACACACTCATGTACATGGATGATCAAATACCACACAAGGCAAAGTATCTGCTGTCATATTATAATGAAAGTTGGTTATTAGATCAAATTCATGGCATGGGTTATAAAACAGAACTCACTCGCAACCATAAGCCAGGAATACAAACACTAATAAGATTAATAGGATAACTAAAATTATGATGAAATGCAATAAATGTGGCGCAACACTACTCATGGAGCAAGTTCCTGAGGTACATATTTCAGAGGCATCTGTTGAATGTAATCAGCCTGGATGTGACGGTAAGGCTACATATCGTAACAATACGACTAAAAAGATTCTTAATGGTACATCAGGCGTAGCAGAAAACTCTACAGCGGCGGCTGGTTATTATCTCATACCACCAAACATTCTCGTGGAAAATAAAAAAGATGGCTAAACTACCTTTTAGAATGATGCCTGGGTCATGGGGACTCAGAGGCAAGACTCGCGCTATTGCCGAGGCTGAGTATCTGTATGAGGGCGAAGAGCTTACTGCCAAACTCGCTGAGATCGAAGCTGATGGCGACCCTGTGCAGACAGAACTTAATATGTTGGCTGAGAAGCTCAAGGCAGGCGAGCTGACCTTTCCAGAGTATGAGAAGGAGTGTGCCAACGCCAAAGACGAGCCATTTGTAAATGTATTGGACATGGGCATCGATCCAGAGAACGTAGCCAATGGATACTTTGAGTTGGACTACAACGACCTGTTTGTTAAGATGCTCACAGAGAACGGTATTGTTGGCAAGTCAGACGAAGAGATTGTAAACATCTGGTTCAACCGTATCTGTAGAACTATTGTAGCACAGGAAGGCGCAGACTTAGATTATGGTTTACAAGAAGCAGTACCAAATAAATTTGTGGAAGATGTAGAATATGTCCGTAGAGACATCGGCCAAGACGAAGTTAGCTCAACTGATGAATGATGTTCAGCCTGTGATTGATAGTCACATCGCTGAAATGAACTCATCGGAAATTAACTACATGCTTGACAAGATTCCCGAGTTTTTAAGAATCGACCTAAAGCGTGATTTAGAAAAGGCGCAAAAGGAAGCACCAGTAGCAACCAGTAAATTTGACGATCTTTTTAACACATGAAAATATTAGAAAACGCATTCACTCAAACAGATAGCAAGATATTGTTACATAACGATGAGATAAAGATTGAGCAATCCAAACTGTTTGATGATCTGAGCACAACAACTATTACATTGGGCCCAAGTGCTGAATACAAGTTTACTGCTCGATCAAGTATGATACAAGGTATGGTGGGCACAGGCACTATAACAAACAGTACAGAATCTTTTGATCTTAATATCTTTAACAAGATAGCATTGGGCCGTGGAGAGAAGGTCACAATTACAAATACCCAGGATCAGATTCCTCTGGTCGTTAATATCATTTCAGCAAACTGATTGACACCTTACCATGGTCGTGTTATCATGGTTTATACATTACTAACAGAGCGACACCTTAATGGCTAACTATGTAATCGTTGACACATTCAATATGTTTATGCGGGCTAAACACGCAAGTGGCCGTGCGAAGGATATTGACCTCAAGGTAGGCATGGCACTAAACATCATGTTCAACAGTGTCAAGAAGGTGTTCCATCAGTTCAATGGCGACCATGTTGTGTTTTGTTTAGAAGGTCGTTCCTGGCGCAAGGACTATTATTTGCCCTACAAGGCTAACCGTAAGGTTACTGCGGCAAAGCGTAGCGCCAGAGAGGTAGAAGATGACGAAGTGTACATGGAAGCATATGACTACTTCATTACCTTCCTGCGTGAGAAGTCCAATTGTACTGTTATCAGGCACCCCGAGCTTGAGGCAGATGATCTCATTGCGGCGTGGGTAGACAGTCATCCCGATGACTTCCATACCATTGTTAGCACTGACTCAGACTTCTATCAGCTCATTAGCAACAACGTCCAGCAGTACAACGGCGTTACAGACCAAGTAGTTAGCCTGGAAGGGTTTATAGACAACAAGGGCAAGCAAGTTATAGACAAGAAGACCAAGGATGTTAAGACAGCGCCTGAACCTGAGTGGCTACTGTTTGAGAAGTGTGTTCGTGGTGACTCCAGCGACAATATCTTTAGTGCTTATCCAGGTGCGCGTACCAAAGGTAGCCGTAACAAGACAGGTATCCGTGAAGCATTTGAAGACCGTGGTAACGCTGGCTATGACTACAATAACTTTATGCTCCAGCGTTGGGTGGATCATGAGGAAGTAGAGCACCGTGTCAAAGACGACTATGAGCGTAACAGGGTGCTGATTGACTTGCGAGCACAGCCTGAACAGTTTAGGCAGATGATGTTTGAGACTGTGAAGGAAGGCACTGATCGTGAGCATGTAGGACAGGTAGGCATACACTTCCTAAAGTTCTGTAGTACATGGAATTTGCCCAGAATTGCTGAATATCCCGATGATTATGCGAAGTTTTTAAATGCCAAGTATAAGTAATATACCCAAGGAATACACTGAGGCCGAAAAGGCTCAGTGGATCCTGGAGAACGGTCATCCCAAGTTTGTGTGGATCTTTGAGCGGGTAGATGAACAAATTTACCGCAAGCCCATGGCAGAGCCAGGCACAGAGCTACCACCCTGGATGCCCACAGAACGAGAACCGCTTAATAATAAGGGTCTCGTAGACACTATTAAAAAAGGAAACACATTATGACAGATTTAGAGCTAACAAAATTACAACAGATTTCAGACGTAGCCTGGTTGGTAAACCGTGGTGGAGAACGTATTGGTATCCTCAACCAGAATGTACAAGATAACTTTATCTACATTTCAGGTTCAGACACTGTAAATTTCCACGGCGCGGAAGAAGTAAAAGACTACTTCGGTAATACTACTTTGTTTGAAGAGGTTATCGATCAGCCAGTCACTAACCCTGACAAGTATTATGTCAAAGGCTATGAGATCGACTACGCAGAGCCCTATGCTGTACAGGAAGGCGAGTCAGGCTATGACCCAGCCTTGCCCTTGTACACCAAGTTAGAAGGTTCAGATGTATACTATGCCGCAGGCTACTATTGCATCCACTTTGACAAAGGTTGGAAGCATGCCAGAGCGCCCAAGGCTACTACACTTTACCGTTATGGTTTCGAAGGTCCGTTTCAGACAGAACTGGAAGCAAAGCAAAGAATGAAGTACCTGAACCGGAATGAAGCTCGTAAATAAACAAGAGTATATTGACCACATAACCAGGACTTACTATAGTTTCTGGTTGTGGTCACTCCTGACTTTATTAGCCATGGTTAACATGGTGTTTGTGCCAAGTATGTTTGCGGCAAGCATCATACTCATAAACATCTATGTCATGGCTACTAAATATCAGGAACACAAAGCCATGAGAGCAGAATATGACAGACGGTATCCGCCAACGTTTAATAAGTCAACTTACGAACCTGAAGAAACAGAACAAGAAGAGCGTTAGTCTCAGCGTTGACTATGTGCTGGAGGCACTGAACGAAGCGCCCAGTATGCCCAAACCCAAGCCTAGAAAGTCCGTGAGAACTGACGCTGACGCAGGTTATTTTAAAGATTAAGCATAGTGTTAATCCTGAAATCAGATAAATAATGATACAGGAGACACACAATGAGCAGACCCAAGCCCACAGTTTTGTTGGAAGCAATCAACAAACATTCATACAAAGCAGAACAAGTATTAGAAGCTGATGCTATCTATAGTGTATTCTTTGATGGCAAGCCCATCAATCTCAGGTCCCTGAGCACCATTGTGAGCTATCCTGGCCCCAAGTATAAGAAGGTATCGTTCAGCAACCCAGGGCATGCCTTTAACCTGGCAGAAAGACTCAACAAGATGTTTAGCACTGAAGGTTTTCAGGTCGTCAAACTCACTGGTGGCGAAGTAGTATCCGAATGTCCTGAATAAATACGAGTGTGGATAGGCATTCGGACACCATACACTATCAGATACTCGAAGTCATCAAAGAGGATGACCTTTGGGAGCGCAAGCTCATATCAAGAGATTACGAACTCATGGACATAGATCGTTTTAGATTGTTGTTCACTAACTTCAGATTTGTAAACCATAAACCCCACGGTCTCAGACTAACTTACTTCGGTGAGCAAATCATGGCCAGACATTTCGATCGCTACAAGTTTGATACTGACTATAAGGCCAACCATCGCGCCATGGTGATACTTGACAAAAACATGATGATGCCTTATTATATAGGAAGAAAGTCAGTGAGCTTCTTTGGAGAAGATGACGCCACTTGGTTTAGGCTCAATGACAGTAACCTTAACGAGTTTGTGGAGTATTTGGAATAATGGATACCTTGATACTTAATGCTGATGGCTCGCCCCTGAGTCTGTTGCCTTTAAGTACAGTGACATGGCAGGATAGTGTGAGATATATGTGGCTAGAACGTGTCACTGTGTTGGATTGGTATGACGATTGGGTAGTAAGTTCGCCCAGTTGGGAGACCAAAGTGCCCGCAGTAATGATGATCAAGGACTACATACGCACCAATCGCGCACCCAAGTTTACCAAATACAATGTCACACTCAGAGACGAGTACTCATGTCAGTATTGTGGTTGTGAGCTTGAGCGCAATCAGGTCACACTGGATCATGTTAAGCCACTGAGCAAAGGTGGTGATACTTCCTGGACTAATATTGTGGCAAGTTGTATGCCCTGTAACAGCACCAAGGGTAGCAAGGATATCCGGCCCCGGCGGGCTCCCTACGAGCCTACCTATTATGAACTAGTCAACAAACGAAAACGATACCCATTAGACGTACCTCACGATAGTTGGAGGACATACATTTGAAGGTCGAGCTTCTGCAGTCTGGGGGATTTAATACAGATCTTTTAGCTTTGATGATCAATGATTTTCGTTGGAGGTTTCCAGATCAAACACAGTTTATGATTACTAGCAAGACTGGTGATAACGATTTTACTCAGGGTGCTGGTACAGAAGCCACTCCAGAAGATTACAACACAGTTAACACTTACTTTGAGGAGAGTATTGTAAGCAAATTGATTGCAGAATTTCCAGACTATGTGAGATGGCGTATACTTTGTATCAAACCAAAGCAAACATACAGTATACATAATGATGGTTGGCGCGAAGGATACAAAAACAAAAGACTACACATACCAGTGATAAGCAACCCAGATGCTTTTTTAGTATTTTATGAAAGTAAGTTGCTTGGCAATGGGGCTCAGCGAATAGAACATCATAATTTAAAAGTAGGCGAGATTTACGAAGTAGACACCACAGGCTTTCACACCGCAGTAAACTACCACCCCACAGACGAACGAATCCATATTGTAGCAGAGAGGTTTGAACCTAATGACTGAAAAGAACACAGGTAAATGGCATGGCGGCAAGGGTAGTGCTGTTAGAAAGACCAGCGACCAGGACAAGTATGCAGATAACTATGACCGCATATTTGGTAAGAAGTCAGCAGTGGAAGATGCCGCAGACGTAATGTCAAAGTATGAGAAGAAAGATGATAGGAAATAATGCTGTAGACTTTCTGTATAGTGATGACAACATGATCTATACAAGTTGGTTTAAAACATTTGCTCTATGGCCTACAAAGACTGTGAGTGGCAACCGTGTATGGTTCAGACAGATCTTTTATCGTTGGAAGACCATGAAGTATGACATTCCGCAATTCCCCAAGGAGCATTTTACTAAGCGTGAGTATGCTACCCTGGAAGAAATTTTAGACAGACGTTTTAGAGGACTAAGATAATGCCCGCAAATGATGACAACGGCAACGTAGACCAAACCGCAGATATCCTGACCTTTCCCACTGAGCAACGCAGAGTAGCAGTTGCCACAGAGCGTCAGGATGGCAACCTGTTTACTCCAGATGAATTAAGTGATCTGATTAGCCAGTTTGTGGATATAGACTTTGCTGACATCAATGTGACCATTGATAACTTTGAGAATAGTATACAGTATAGTTTTGAAGAACTTGCTGACAATGAGTTTAGGATCAGTGCCGATGACGCCAAGAACTTCTTTAAGAAAGGCAATGACAAATCTCCATACACAGAGTGTCTGGAAGCCATTACAGAATTACTTGTAAGTGTTCATACACTGAATGGTCAATCTCAGGACGGAACCTTAGACGAAGTTAGACATCAGATCAAAGATATTGTTAAGTGGCTCCACGAGAGGTAACCAACTCCAACTTCCTGGTTATCCTGGGATTTTTTGTGTGCACTACCCTATACTCTGGTGCTGAATCATCACCTAAATTCTGATCTACTGGAAACACGCAAGCCAAATCAGGGTTCACAGGGTCAGTAGGATTGTGTAGAGCATAACTGTATGTACAGCAAGGGTTATGATTCTTGCCACCGTCTGAATAATCAGCAGTAAAGTCTATCTGTTTGCCCACATGCTCATATACCTTGTTGGGCTTGGGTGCCACAGAGTTAGGTGTACTAGGCACACCATCAGCAGTGTTTACCAACCTCACAGTATTTTCATGTAACAAGTTACCGTCTACATCTGTCAGACTGTGATACCAGGTCCTAAAGTCTGAGTTACCAACCTGTGGGCTCGCACTCACATAGGTCTTTACAGTATTAAAGAACTGTGTCTGTATAGCAAATGCGCCTGCCATGGTAGCAGTTGTACTACCCAGACTGTGACCGCTTACCACCAAATGTCTGACACCCTGAGTACGAGCCAAACGCTTGAGTGTTTCATACAATGTAAAGCCTGGCACTTTTTTGCCTATATTACGGTCATCTGTGGTGTTAAGACCCAAGCCTGAGAAGTATTTGGAGAATCCCTTTTCTGTTAGTCCACCTTTGGCGTCTAATGGATTAGGCACTGTGTCATACTGACCGTCTATGCCAAAGTCAGCACCAGTCTGTGAGCCCCTGAAGGCCAGGAAGGCAGTGTTGGGATGGTCAGGATGAGTTGCTATGAACGCGGCTGGCTCTACTTTGACGCCTGCCAAAAACAGACCGTATCTGAAGGAAGTCCAGATGATATCCTGAAACTTAAATTTATGATATTGTTCATCAGAGTCTGCTGGACAATTTTGGGTAGGTCGCCAGGTAAAGTCGGTGTTTTTGGGATCGTCATATGGCTTGCCATCATTGATCCAGTCTCTGGACATCTGACTACATA
>WLWG01003475.1_pt1 | contig 10605 bp, 10 predicted proteins | sample 6712871 | NCBI WGS metagenome assembly WLWG01 (sample SAMN12718693, study PRJNA515312) | sponge metagenome | isolation source: marine sponge | host: Mycale hentscheli | place: New Zealand: South Island, Marlborough, Capsize Point | collected 2003-05-01 | reverse complement strand
CAACAAGCTGGTGGCGGCCGTGCAAGCGGGCAAAGACCATTTTGATCAGCCGCATCTGCTTGTAGAGATGCCTTCAATGATGAAGACGATAAAGAGGTCGCATCGACTGGCTTTCAAAGGCAGCGACGATATCCAACTCGAAGTCAAGAAAACGCGAGGCATGGGTTACGGACTGTTTGCCGCCACCAACATTGCCGACGGCACCGTCGTTGCCACAATGGAGACACCAATCCAAGTCAACTCCGAGCATTACGCCACTCGCATGGGATACCCGCACGACTCGGTGGTCTCCGTGCGCAAACAAGCCTACTTTGACGAGGCGTTCCAGAGACGACAGGGCTATCGGCCGTTGTGGTACCGGATGAACCACGCCCACTCGTCGATAGCCAACGTCGAATTGCAAATCAGGGACGACGGGCTGCCGCAGTGGGTTGCCAAATCCAACATTTACAGCGGAGATCAGCTGCGATGGGATTACGGAAAGGTGCCGGCCGCGTGGAATCGTTCGCAGGTTCCAACCAAAGCAAAGATGTTCAATGGTAAATTCAGAAAAAATGAAAAATTATTATATGTAGAAGATGATGGGAGAACACATCAAGTTAAATTTAAAAGATACATTACTCCAAACAAAGCAAGTATCAAATTCTTAAGTAGAAAAGCATTAACACCTGTATTAACAGTAAATACAACACAGTTAAGAACCATCAAAACAACAATCACGAATACAAGCGAACGACAAAACAAACGCAGAGCAGATACAGTAAAGCGTAAAAGAAATATTACCTTGAAACCGAATAAAACAGATGAATTATCTAGATTATTCAGTGGCTTACAGGTTCCATCCAAAGCAAAGACGTTCAATGACGCGCTCACCTCCATGCAATACGCGCTAGGGTACGGGTCTACGGCGACATCAACATCAACATCGTCTAGACGAGAAGAAGGTTTTGAAGTTATTGGGGATGCAGAATCTGATAAAATTGACCACTCGCGCATAATGTTCAAAGTTTGTAAAAAATGTAAAAAGAAAGACGACTGCACAGGTACTTGTGGTCTGTATTGTGCTCATTGCAAAGCCAAGGATGAGCACGGCATGAGTAAAACTTTGCAAAAGAAATATAATGAGTATTTAGATGCAGTGAAATCGGCTCGGCAAAAAGCTTCGAAGCAGCAGTACCGGCAAGCACTGAACTCATATGAGAAAGCTGCATTTGTAATGAATCACGAATTGAATCTAAACGAAATCGATTCTATACCGCATCTTATGATGGATCACGCGCAGATTGTGAGCGAAATGGAAGACGTAGAATTCAAGCTACAAACAGAGTGATACCAATAGGGAAAGTTTTTACAAATGGTTAATTTGTTGCGCAATACGATTGTTCGAAACCCGCATGGCAGGCTGCTTACCGATGCATGACAAAGTGTGTGATTCCCACGATGGATGTCATGCGTGTATTGATCTCTGGGAAAGCCTTCGACATCAGGGGCGATGCAAGCGACGAAGACGTCAAACAGATGCTCAAGGCTGGTCTCCACGCAGCGCACGATGTGCATGTGCTACGCGTGAATCAAAACAACAAACATTTTTTTATTCAGCCCTCCGCGCAGCACTTGTGGATGCTAGCGTCGCTCGGTGCCGAAATCAACCTTCCAAGTGCGGAACGGACGTCACAATATGCTAAACTTGCCGGTGCCGGCATGGGGGCAATGATGGTGGCTTGCAGAGCGCAGCTGACGCGGGTGCTGCGCCGATGCATAGTGCACGCCCAACTTGGGCAGTGCCACATGCTGTGGTTTGACTACCCTCGGAACATGACCGAATCCACTTACGTGCACAACCATTGCATGGCGGCGCAGTCTTTGGACGAGTGTGTGGCCGTCGTCAACTACAGAGAACAGACAGAAGATCGCGACTTGCAAACCTCGGTAGTGTCCGGCATGGCCGTGGCTTTCACGACGGCTTGGTTTGGCGCCGTGCACCCGTTGACATTGGCGGCAATGGCATTTACAGCGGGTGTCATGCGCTTCCCAAGTTGTTCATATTGATGGATCCGGCCATCTTAGTGATTTGTGGCAAGAGCTGATTCATGTTGCTCATGCACTGCGCCAGGTCAGCTTCGTTGCAATTTTGCATCACGTCCCGCCCAATAGTGTTCAACATCATCGGGTTGAGCGGCTGTCCGGCGTCAATCTGGTGCTTCAGCTGCGCGGCTTTGCTTTCGATATTTCGCATGAGGGAATCGGGCATGCAGTTGGACACGCTGAACAAGCTGTTGCAATGGTCCATAATCTTGACCAACTTCTCAAACGGGGCCTTGTCTGCCGCCTGCTTGTACCTGTCCGTCAAGCCCACGTCCAAGAAAAGCTGGAAAGGAAGGCTCAGCGCCGCCTCAACGTCTTGGTTTGCCGTTGCAATGGCAAACGACACCGGTGCTACACCAAGCGAAGTCGTCGGCGCATTCTGGTCGATGCTTTTCATGTAGTCGGCCACAAACCCTTGCACAAACTTCTCATCGTCAATCTTGCTTAAGCTGGCGGCGATGATGCCGTCGTTGCTTCCTATGGCCGAAGCCAGGCCTTCCAACAGCATGCGGGTGCCATTCGCAGAAATAGTGCCAATGGATGCATCCGACGACGCGGGGGGGGACTGAGCCGCGCTCCGTTCGGCAATATTGTGTTGTAGCTGTTCCTTGGTCGGAATAACGCGCTTTGGCTCGTCGGCGTGCCTGCGCGTCAGCTCGATGAGCGATAGGACATGCGTCCACATAGTGGCTTGCGTTGCTTTGTCCGCCTCGTTATACTTGTCCAATGGGTTGACGTCGCGCAGGAGCGGGGGCAAGTTGTACGGATCCAGTAGAACCTTTGCGTCTTTGTACGCGGCGACGGTGTAAAGATCGACGTGCCTGCCCGTCAGGCTTTTGACCGCAATGCCGTAAGGAACCTGCTCCGTCACGTCTTTATTCAGCGCCTCGGCAAACACGGTGATGGTCTTGTCTTCGCGCTTGGCGTCTCCGAGCACAAGAGTTTGAACTTTCAGGGCGGCAGCGGAGGTTTGCTCGCACTTGGGGAACGCTGTGCGCATCCACTGGAGGAAATTGGCCAGCGATTGCACAAACACGTGCGAGTTAGCTTGCTTCAAGGAAGCATTGTCGGCAGCGTTAAGGGCAAACATCAGAAAGTTTGTCTTTGTGGTTGAGCGACGACGCGGCACTTAGCTGATTCACAAATCAAAAAAATCAGAGCGACGTGGGGACACACAGAGAGTTAATTATGCTACTGGCAAATTTACTTACGGACGGGCAATTCGATTGCCAATGTTGCCAAGCTCGGTTGTGACCTTCTTTTCGGCGGCAGAGATCGAGTCCAGGGCCCTCTTTGAGGTGGGGAGGGCAAGCTTGGCGTTGGGAAGAGCAGGAAGAAACGGCATACCTAACACGAACGAGACTTTGGCCCCCGCTCTCATTTGCACGTCAATGCCCACGAGATAGAATGCCAGCCCTGCGACGGGCATCGCCAGGACGCAGAACATCGGATCTGCGGCCTGCTCCGCATTAGTTTCGAACGCGATGTAGGCGAGGGCGGAAGCCGCTGAGGTGCAAATGACGGACGCCCTACTCATGCCTTTATCGTTTGCGGCCGTCATGTATGCCTCGTGGAAGAAGGCGTGAACGCCATAGATGGTGGCAGTGATTGCAAGCGGAATGTGCATCAGTTGATCCTTGGTGAAGTGAGACGAGCCGGTCAGTGCCGTCACGGTTGCCAGCGCGGGACCAAACTGACCTAGCAGCGTCAATACGTGCCCCGTGACGGATGACAGCGACTCGACTCGCGGCGTGACGATGTCGGCAATGGCCAATGGAACCGACGTGTACATGCATCCCCATCCCAGCAATGTGTACGACATGGCGCGTGCCTCGTGAATGTGGCCGCCCACGACATCATCGACCGAGTCCACTTCGCTGAGCATTTGCGTTGTGGCCCAAGCCAGGCCGAACGACCAGAGATATTGCATCAGTTCGGCCCCTGCGAGCTTGTAACTCATGGTGCGCCATGCCGTGACGGCTAGCGCCAACAGCATTGCGGCCGAGCTATAGCTGAGCACAGTTTCCAATACTGAGTCGTCGTCCTCGACGACGAGGGAGGAGTTCGTACCGTTGGCGTGTATCAGGCTTGAGTCAATCCAGGCAAAGGTTGCGGTCATGGTTTGACAACTGCGTTTAAAATGAATTTCGTATTATCACTCTTATACCTTGCAAAAATGATTGCGCCGGGATTTGAACCCGGATCTTTGAATTTAGGTTCAGTATGCTGCTCAAGAGACTTAGCTTTACACCACGCAATCGCCAATCCAAATAATACCAGCACATAAAAATGGAAGAATGTACTCCATTAGATCTTATCCTGTGGACGCTTGAGAGCTGGGGCTTCGGAGTGGGGAGTGGGCTCTACAGCTACCACCGCTTGTGGCATCCGCCGGCGCGGCAGTGGTTGCGTACGGAGTCGGAGCTTGTCAGCGCAACCCCGATGCCTGCCCGACCGATTGCGCCAAGCAAAGTCACGCTGGAGCTGGAATAAAGCGAGGCAACACAGTGCTTAAAATGCATCGCCGTTCTTACCAAGACAACATCTTGACACATTACTGGATATTGCCCTGTACCATCATGGACACTGCCAACATCCTGGCCAACGGAACAAAACGCAAGCGCACAACACCTGAACGATTTGTAGACAGTGACGACTTTCAGAACGCTTACATCAAGCTGATGATGGAAGACGTGCCCGCAAGCGAAGTCTACGCCGCCCTTGAGGACGAAGATTTTAGCTCGGAGGAAAGCGACGGCGAGGAAATACCCTCGACTGCAAGGGCGAGTCTCAGCGACGATTACGTTGAGGTAAGCGGCGAGTCAGAGACCGTTAGCGACAGCGAGGAAGAATTTGAGGCGTATTCAACCGAGGACGACGATGACGAAGAAGAAGAAGAGACGGAAGATGAAGCGGACATCGTAGTTGACCAGTCCGGCGCTCCCATGGACTACAACGGTCGCAAGTGGCCGTTAAGCGAGTGTTGTGACGCCTTTATCGACCGATTTAATGCTGAGGGACTCAAGCCTGGTACCAGTTCATACATCGTTGACGGCGGCATGGCCGAGCTGCGACCGGACGGGCTGCACGATGTGCTTAACCAACAACCGATTGCGTCAGACTGATTAATGTTACCGCTGCCAATGAACTCGCCGATTACCGCTGCTAAGAAAAACAGTCGACGAGAAATGTTTCGATTCGGATTGCACGAACCTCAAGGCGAGACAGCCTATTCCATCTTGAACGTTACCCGCGACTGCACCGACGACGAGGTCAAGCGCGCTTATCGCAAGCTGGCCTTGCGCTTGCATCCGGATAAAAACCCCTCCGTGACAAGTTCCGTTGATTTCAACAAAGTCAAAGAGGCGTACGAATCGATCAAAACCGCTGAAGCGAGACAAGCCTATTCGCTCGCGCAGCTCTACGGGGTCAACACGAGCGGGGTGGACCCCACTCACGCCTGGCTCAATGCAATGTTTGCTCGCACGGCGCCCCCGCCCCCACCAAACCGCACTGCAACGGCCCCGCCGTCAGGCGCTCACACTATCAGCCTGCTAGAGGCATATACGGGCTGCAAGAGGCGGGTAACGCGAAGCATTCCCTGTGCGTTTTGTAATGGGGGCGGGTTAAACGACACCGTAATTATGCCGTGCACGCGTTGCAAGGGAAAGGGACACATAAGGCGAGTGGCAACGCTAAATATTCCACGAGGTTGCCGCAACAATGCTCTGATTTCTACTTTGGGTACGGACGTTATAATTCACGTAGCCGAGGACGTTCGCGGTTTTCGAAGAGTCGGGGACGATCTCATTGCTCCAACGCAAACAGTGTGCTTAGAGCAATTGCTTACGAGCCCATGCATGTCGGTGCCTTTTCTGGATGGCAAGCCTCTGAGCGTCGTAGTTGACGAGACTAGCATCGTGGACGTCATTCAAATGAAACAATTTCGCTTGCACGGCAAGGGATTCAGCGTGCGCGGCTCGTACAAGGTCCCGCTTCGCGTTCAGCCTCCGTCAAATTCGTTTTTGAGCAAGTTGAGGACCCCGCTTCGTCGGGACGGCCATAGACGATGGGTGTGTGCGGTTGACGACGCAACCGACTTTGATGACAACGACGAGGACGTTCCGTCTTGCGTGCAACAATGATAATTACTTGCGACTCTCGGTGTTGCACAACAGGTCCCACGCGGGGTGCAACGGGCCAAATTTGGTTGACGGATCTTTGTGATGTGACTCGTGCCGCTCGCGCAAGTAGGTTGGTATCCACTTGTTATCGCCGCGATGTAAAAGCGGATGCATGGCGGTGGCCGCGAGCCAGTACACCGCCATGGGCCTGTAATAGCCCGTTACGGTGGCCGCTGCCGCAAACGTCAATCCAGAGGCAACGGACGCCCGCGCCATTATCTGCCTGTCCTCTGGATGACTGTGGTGACGCTGGTGAAATTTGAAGCCATGAGCCGCGCGGTGATACGTGTACGCGACCGCGTCGGCTGCAATCCATCCCCACATGGTTGTTTACATACGTTATGTGATTCATTATGCTTAATTTTACCGATTGCACTCCCCGACACACGCCCCTTCTACATTACAATCACCCGCCTTCAATGATCTGTCCAATGTGCTGCTTCAGCTGCAACCAACGCATCGGGGCGTTGCATCCCAAGTACCTGGCCCTGATGCAACTTTACAGCGGCGACCGAAAGCGGGTCTTTGAGGCCTTGAAACTTGATAGCGTGCACCACCTGTGTTGTAGACAGATGCTCATGACGCAACCCGAATTGTACCAGACGTTACAGGCGCAGCACCTGGCCGCAGATGCCATACCGTTTACCGAGATAGTGCGATCGTCCGACGCAGTGTGTGATTATGTGCCCAACTGAAGTTATTCTATCACCCTAAATAAACGTCATGGCTGTCTCCCCGGCTACAGTCAAACTGGCCGAAGCTGCGGTTCAGCTAGACAAAAGGGACTACGACAAACTGTTGAAAAATTCCTTCTACCGAATGGACGAGCAACGCTACACGCTGGGAAAGATAGGGGACACCATTAAAAACATCAAGCTCTCAAAGGAGTCGGAACGAAATCGCGCGTTGCAGCGTTTCAGCGTGAAAGAAATCTTTGCCAATTCTATTGTGGAGGAAGCTCTCACCATGATTTCGCCTGATATCAGATTTAGTCCGCCAGCGATGACGACTAAGCTACAATACAAGGAGGAGGGTGTAGCCGGGCATTTGGACTTGGAAAATAGATGCGTTTGCGCAAGGTTGGCTGGCGACGAATGCTTGCCTTTATTACTCGACGGCAACGACCGAAACATTGTCAGGGCGTCTACGTTGTCCGCCCATGGGACCAACTTTCTGCTTGCTGTTCATCACATGGTTGCTCTGGGATTGTTCTTTGAAGCTCGCATCAAGATGCAAGCGAAGGACCCGTCGATTGCTTGGCTGGGGGTTCAAGATATCAAAAAGCAGTTTTTTGAAATGGTTGGGCCGGCGCTCAACTACGTACATAGACAGATTCATGAAGAGCGAGCGCATATCATTAGACAGGTGGGAGCCGACCAGAGCAGCCCCAAAGCGCTCGTGGAGACGATGTACGCAAGAAACGAAGATCCGGCCACGCGAGGCGGCGCCGACCAAAATATTGCAACAATCTTCAATTTGTGCATGAGAATCAAGCGCAAGTTGCAAATTGTGCACGACCAAGCTATCGGTTTGAACCACCTGTCCGGCACAGACGAAACGTTGGCTTCGCCGGAAGCCCGCAATAAGTTTGTGTCGAGGCAGGAGATAGAGGATTATGCCAATGTGTTGGAGACCGGATTGAAGCTATTGAAAGAAAAGATATTTAATTCAAATCAACACCCAGAGCGCTTCGAGCGCTTTTGGAAATATTACCAGATGTCGCAGATGATGCCCAGGGCCGGCGGGACAAACTCCCGCTATATGACACGCATTAAGTACTGGGCCGGCATGAAATTTCAGCTGATACGCAACCCGTTCTTGATTACTAACGATCGCGTAGTGGAAAAGAACGGCAAAGTACAAAACTATGATCAAGTTACCGCCAACAACACAAAGAATCTGCTGCCCGGCGAAGCGAAACAGTACTACGTAAAGGTCAGCAATTCCGAACTGGTCAAGATGCAAGACGACATCAAGCGCTTGTGCAACCACATCTGCGACATTGGTTGCATTGCGGACATGCTAATGTCCATTGGAATTTTGCACAACATGATGGAGGCGTCTCTGCTACGCAACCAGGAAGAATACCAAAGCACCGTTCGGGCGGTAGCAGAAGGTCGGCGTCGCATTGCAAAGCGGGTGCAGGTAAGCGAGGCCAAGGTTCGGGCAACTCAAATGGCCGTCCTGAAAAATTTTTCTAAACTGATTCCCAAGCATGCCGAGCTGACGGCGGACGTCCACGCCGGGATATTGGAAAAGAACCAAAAAGACGAAGAAGTGTTGAAAGATGCATTCAAAAAATTCGAACAAAGCGATATTGACGATTGTCTGCGGCAAAGCTGCTTGCACGCGGAAATGTTGGCACATTCACAGGCAAAGGGGACCGATGTGGCCGAGATTCGTCAAATGTTAATGTTCTCGCACGAAAAGCGCGGCTGTGCTATGGGACGCGATGGAAAACCGTCGTCGTGGTGCACCGAAAACGTTACATCGGTGCCAACCTTTGCTATATTCTGGCCCAACATGATGGAGCGCACAAAATCGTACGAGGTGTGTCAAGCCATCACCAGTCAGACAGAAAATCGCGTAGATTAAAAAATGCATAACATTGCTGTGCTGCGAGTCCTGATTGCGTCAATCGCTGCCTTTGTCATGCTTTGCTGCATGTCGGCAACGTCAAATACCACGTCCTGCGCAGTCGTTGCGCTGTTGTTGTCCGTGGTCATTATCGGATGCGCGTACCACGTTGTTCACGACGAGCAGCTTGGCGCGCACAGTCATAAACAAAGCAAGAATCAAAAGGAAACTGTGACGCGCGAAGCCAGCCTTGTGGCCAAATCAAAGCGCGATGAGCTTGCAACGATTGAAGTCCGGCCCCACACGGGCCCGCGGGTCCGCCCGCAAAACGACGCGCCTCATCCACCGGCAATGGACACAGCCTCCGTGTCACCCGCCCCTGCCTTGCACCCTTACAATCCGACAGTCCAGAAACAATTACAATCAAAATTATTAATGGAACGACAGTCTTTGCCGAGCACGCAAGATCTTGCAAGCATGCGCGACAAGTTTGCCGCCAGCCTTGCTAAAGAGACACGTGCAGCGGACCCCTACATTTGCAAAGTCGATGGCGGCATCTCGACAGGTGAATCGCAACGCGGCCATGGCTCAGATGAGAGTAACGCAGGCGGCGCTCAACGATCTGTGCCCGCTTAAGCTCGTGTATGACGCCACACACTACACGGTTGTCTTGCACTTCGGGTGGCCTCGCCGTAAGAACTTGCGCCTTTGCGCCCTGAACCGCATGCACTGGCTTGACGACGACGGAAACAAGCAAATGAAGATGCAGCTGCACATTGGCGGCGCAGGGCAGGACTACGAAGGGCTGACAAAAGACTTGCCCCACCATCGGGCCAACGAAGGCATCGATGCGCGCCCTCGACCTGTGCGGGACATGTTTCGGTTGCAGGCGTACAACGCGGACGGCACGGAGTCACATCTTCTGAAAATTCACCCAAGCAAGACCGGCCTCGAGTTTGCGCCTGACTTTTTTCGCAGAGATGTCTTGCAAGGCAGCGCCACTGTGGACCTTGAATGGCTGCGTCAGTTGCGCATCCGGATGCCACAATATAACTTTTTAATACCATCAATTGAAGTTGCACAAGAGTGGATAGAGACACGAAATTTTGGCGCAGAACAGAGTCATACAGCCAATCGACGTCGCAACTACGACGCCAAATCAACTTACACCACGGTCCCGGTAACGCAGCAGAGGCAGCCCAAGAGAAGCAACAAGCGTTTGCGCTTGCAATATGCCGTCACGAGGGTGGCGCCCACGCAATCACGATGCGGTATGTGCAACTCGACCGTGCGGAATCGCAACGTCGGAGAGGGCTTTAATGCACGCACGGGGTTGTATTGCAACACATGCCACGTGGCCACCTGCGCGACATGCATCGCCGTCGCATGCTACCACACAGAAGTGAAGGGGGCTCCGGCATGCTTTGGGTGCGCCAAAACTTTTACCGCCAGGGATGTGGGGTACGTCGTGCACAACGCGGACCCAATTAAGTTATACCAGTCGTGCAATACGCCGCATCCGTACTATTTCGATCTTCGCCAAGCGCAGCAGCGTCACGATTACGGATTGTTGATCAATCACGTGCGCATGTTATCGCGGATCTCGCGTGGCATTTTTGAGATGAGGGGTCAGCGAGTCGTTCCGACACAAGGTCGTCATCAAGACCCCGTGCTTCGTCAGTGGTGTTGCGGAAGCATTCTTGTCACCGACGCAGACACACTTGCGCTAGTACGCGAGCTGCAGCGCCAATATCCCTGC
>WLWG01003474.1_pt1 | contig 10605 bp, 10 predicted proteins | sample 6712871 | NCBI WGS metagenome assembly WLWG01 (sample SAMN12718693, study PRJNA515312) | sponge metagenome | isolation source: marine sponge | host: Mycale hentscheli | place: New Zealand: South Island, Marlborough, Capsize Point | collected 2003-05-01 | reverse complement strand
TTGATTGAAAAAAACCGCAGGACTAGCCGAGCTAATTCGAGGATTTTTTTCATGAAAAACGTCGCAAGATGCCGTCCAATGCACGCTTAAAATTCGCATCTTCAAGTGCGATGGGTATAGCCATTTCATTTGAAGATACGAACCCTACTCACGGTTGGCTTGTTGTCTCTAGTGGTATTTTAAAGATTGCGGCGTTTTGATTGAAAAAAACCGCAGGACTAGTCACCGGTGGAAAATAGCTAAAATCCCAAATAAATTGTATCGATCCCCAATCGACGCTCACTGCCAATTGGCATGTGCTGTTGATGACACTGCCAAACAATTAAAGTATCGTGGGGTTGGTGATGGTCAGCAAATACTCGTCGATCAATGGTTTGTCTCCGAGCTTGTTTTAGCCACTGACTTAGTTGCAATAAATTAAGTGGTCCAACTACGATCATAATGACCGGTTCCATGTGCACCATGAACTCTCCTAACATGGCATTGTGTCCTAATTTGCACGATGACAGCACACATGACTTGGCAAGAACACGGCGCCAGCATGGACGATGTGTTAATACTTGATAGGGATATTCTGCTAATAATTGCTTTAATCCATACTGCCATTGCGCTTGATTAAACCAACCCGCAGCAAAAATAGATTGCATGTTATAAGGTGTGGTTGCTGGTAATACTGGATGCGTACAACGCCAAGCTAAATAGTATAATTCATAGCAGCGATGACTGACGGCTTGTTGATAAATTTGGCAAATTAAATTTTCTGAATGCATAACAATCGGTGCATCAACCCCCATCAATCCTAAAAAATTAACAGTTAATACATTATTATTTGCTTGCTGTTGCAACCTGGCAATATCTTGTGTTGGAAAGGTCAACCGGGAATTGGCTTGGATCAATACCTTTTCCTGCATTCGATATAATCGATGTAATAATTGATAGTAATGCAAAGGAATATCAAGCATCATCCGATGTCCAAATCAAAGTTTGCTGGCTAGGTAGCAACATCCACTTTGATGTCAACAGTCGATCCATAGGATGAATTGATTGACAGAATTGATTAAATACCGAACCCCATAAAAAAACTTCCGCACGATCTACAAACGCATGCTCATCCAGCTCGATGTACAATTCATTCCCTTGCCGAATCATCCCTTGACACAATTGGTGAAACGACTTCAACTGTATCGTTTTCATAGCTGTTAATTTTTGTTGATCAGTGAATGAAACCCATTGAGCATACTGTTGAATTTCTCTATGCAAAAAATCACTGGTGAAGCGTCCATGTTGTAAGCATTGAATCAATAATGGCAGCAACTTAGCAGGTGGAATCACTGATTGAAATGAACTGGGTTGTACCAGAGGTTTCACTTGAAACATATCTGTCAATTGACCAACTTGTTTCCAGGTGAACAAATCAACTGGCTGAATAGCTGTGTTTGCACATGACGATAATGTAACAATTAAGTAGTCCAATGTCTTTTGTTCTTCCCCATCCACTACCAATACATATTCCGATGTTTTACCCACCATTGCTTCTCGGGTAATTCGATAACAAATTGCATCCTCTGCCAAAGGCTGTAAACAATGAAACAATGGAATTTCAATAGCTTCATGTTGTTGCCGACGATAGCCAACCACTTGTGTCACTCGATACATCTCTTCCTGTCTGGAATTCATTGGCAAAGGGTAATTAGTGATCTCCGGTCTCAACCGAATCGGATCTAATATTTGTTGCCGCAGATTGATTAGAGGAACGCAATGCATTAATAGCGTTTGATAATCAATCTGTGAAGCGAGAGGGCAATCCTCTGGCAAGTAAATTTTCAAGTGCCATTGATACAAATCATTTGCTCTAAATAATTCATCCAATTGAGTCAATCGAACCCACAGAAATTGTTGAGGGAAACAAAAATACCAGCGCAGCCACTGATGTGCATCACTGCTGAGGTAATCACGATTTTGTTGATCTGGCTTCACCCAATGTGCACAAAATGGATTCCCAAAAAATGACTTTTGCTTGTTTGTACCATAACAAACAATTACTCGAGTAGCCGGATGCAATAACAAATAATACAATTGACGTGCCAAATGCAAATCTGCATTGAGATAAAACACCAACTCCGAGCAAATTAATTGATCAAAAGTTGCTTGAGAGTTGAGAGTTAATTCAAGCTCAATCACTGGCTTGTCTGGATCATTTCCTTGATATTGACATTTGGATACGTGCAATGGATGTAACAGCATGGTTTGTGTGGTTTGCCAAACTTGAGCCACTGTCACTGAATCAACAGCACTTGTAACTTCTGTACCAGCCACAACCGTCATTGTTTCACTGAGTCGATGTTGAGGATCATGCCAATGTGCAATCGTCATGGCAGGTAATGGTTGTAAAGCATCCGGCATTACATATCTCAGCATTTGCTCCTGCCAATTCATTTGATAGCCATCAAATTGTTGTTTGATCCTTGCCGTGAGCCAAGCACACCCTTGTAATAGCTGTTCATTCCACGGTACATCGATGGCTGGATTTTGTGTGGATTTATGATCTGATGTTAACTTGGCAAAGTCATACCCCGCTTGGCGCAATGCTGCCAATTCTTGAGCATGATAATCATGAAGACTAAGCATTATCGTTTATCCCACTCATCGCTGGCTTCCAAATTACCATCCACATATTGATGCGTGATTTTGGTATAGCGTAAAGCAAATTGTTCACGATGCCCTAATTGATCATTCTTTATTTCTTGTGTTTCTGGAACAATCAATTGATAGTCAACCACTTTGACTTGTTCCATTAAAATAGTGTAGTAATGCTCTTCTTCCCCTTTGATATTAATTCGATAGAAACGCAAAACACCTTTGGGCAGAGCTTCTCCTGTACAAGCAGCGCTAAATAAATAAGTGCTGGATCGATCAACATTTTTTTGTAATATCAACGGCTTGTGCCGTCGGGTACCGGTATTCACTCCCGTTTGCTCATTCACAGGAATGGTAACAGGGTGTGATAAAGAAAAAATTTCAATTGTGCCGTCACGGCCTTCTACTGACACATCGCCAGCAATGTTGCCATTGTTGCCTGTTAATTCTAAATATACGGGATTGGCCATTGGATTCCTCCTGATTAAGATTAATGTTTGCTATTGGGTAACTTTGCAACCAAAGATAATTTGACATCCAAACCTTCAATTTGAAAATGAGGTTTGGCATATAAATTAACTCGATAAAACCCTGGATTATCTTCAGATGCGGTTACTTCAACATACCCTTCACGCAAAGGGTGTTTCGCAGCCAATTCAGCACTGGGGTTGTTCATTTGTGTTACCAAGGTTTGCAGCCATTGATTGAGTTGTTCCTCTAACTCTGTACGACTGATGTTTGAACCAATTTGCTCTCGCTGCAAAACTTTTAAATAATGTGCTAATCGGCAAGTCAGTAAAACATAGGGTAACTTAGCATTGATACGACTATTAGCAGTGGCTTCTGGTGTTGTGAATAGCTGTGGTTTTTGTAATGAGTTTGCCGAAAAAAAACAAGCAAAATCACTGTTTTTATAATAACTTAAAGGCATTAATCCTAATTCGGCCAAACACAATTCTTGTGTTTCGGAAATCAATACTTCAGCTGGAATTTTAGTTTGTAATCCCTGACCCACATCATAATGATGCAATAGTAAGCGATCAATTTTTCCACCAGAATCTGGGCCACGAATATTGACGCACCAACCATATTCAAAGAAACTTTGTAACAAGTTAACTGCCATAGCAAAACTAGCGGCTCCCCATAAATAATGCTGGGTATCTCCATGAACTTGCTCTTGATAAATAAAATTACCTCGATAATTTTGAGCATCATAGGGCAGACGCATTAACAATCGGGGCAATGCCAGACCCACATAGCGTGCAGCTTCTAACTGACGAAAGGCATTCCAACCAATGTATTCTGCACGCTCTAAATAGTGATTGAAATTTTCAATTTGCATCACTTGCTCAAAATCAGTTTTATTAAAAAATTCAGCGCCAACGTTAGCCAACAGTGGACAATGAGCTGTCGCTGAAATTTCCGCCAACTGGGTTAGTAGTGTCACGTCCGTGTGACTGGCTGTAAATTGAAAAGGGGTTACTAATGCTGCGAACGGCTCTCCCCCCGGCATGTCATATTCACCGGTATAAATTTGTTGATACAAACCTGACTGAGTTAAGTCACCAACTTCTGCAAAATCATCCGCTAATTGTTGTTGGGTAACGTCTAATATTTCTACTTTAGTATTAGCATGTGGATCCTGCCGCTCGACTAAATAATGCAGACTACGCCATAATGATTCAACCGCTTGCAACTGAGGATGATGCAATATGTCATCCAATTGTTGGCTGATCAATTCATCAACACGAGTAATGTAATAGTCAATTAAATAATTATCCATACACTCGATGGTATATGAATCACGAGCAATCCATTGCAATAATATTTGAATGCCCGCGGTTAATCGTTCAGCCAAAGATTTATGAATTAATTGATCACGTTGTAAAAAAGAATTTAAAGCAATGGCTTGGTTATATGGGGTGATCTGTGCTGTATGACATAGTAAATCATACAGCGTGGCCATTTTAGTTTCCATTATCGATGTCCCTGATTGAATGAAGCAATCTGAAATAACTAAGCCAATGGTGCGGCTTGTTGTAATTCTTGTCGTAATTGTTTGGTTTGTTGTTGATCAAGACAAATACGATTCAATTGTTTGCGTAATGCTTGGTTGTCTAGCAAATTGGCTTTCAAATCCTTGAGCAAATGACGCATCGCCATTAATTGACTCAAGACAGGAATCTGTTCAATAATCGCTTGCGGTTCAAAATCAGTTAATTTACGAAAGGTTAATTGCACTACCAACGATTCACAATGGTCCTGCAAATGATTACGAACGGTAAAATGAGCGTGTGGTTGGTGATGAGACATCGCCTGATCAAAGCTACTTTGATCGACTGTCAATCGTTGTCGCTGTCCAATTGGCAGTGGGTTTTGGCCTGTACTAAAATCTCCTAAAATTAATAATTTAAGCGGCAATTCTTGTCGACGTTTTGCACCTTGTTTGACTAAATCCAATGTAATATTAATTCGCGCAGGCTTAGAGTGAATTGTTTGAGCGCCGGTTATCATAATCGATCCTCCTTGATGATTGTGATTAATCTCAGCGACGATTCAACCACATTTAATTAAGGAGAACAATTCGTATTTAGTTGCAAATTAAGGCGCCAACCGATCAATTTGCCAATAGCTTTCAACAAACCGATAACGAAATCGATCATGCAAACGACTATCACGTCCTTGCCAAAATTCATATTCACTGGGTTTAATTTGGTAGCCACCCCACTCACTTGGCCTTGGAATTGACTGATCATTCCATTGCTGTTCAACTTCTTGATAGCGTTGTTCTAACCATTGTCGTGTTCCAATCACCTGACTTTGAGGCGAAGCCAATGCACTGAGTTGACTGCCACGCGGGCGACTGGTGAAATATTGATTGGATATTTTTGTTGATGCCTTGTCAATCTTCCCGCGAATTCGTATTTGTCTGGATAACTCCGGCCAATAGAAAGCAAGCGCAACATTTGGATTCACAGCAAATTGTTGAGCTTTGCAACTTTGATAATTGGTGTAAAAAATTAATTGCTCAGCCACAATGTCTTTTAATAAAACCACTCGCAAGTCTGGACACCCTTGCGCATCCACCGAAGCAACGGACATGGCAGTGGGTTCATTTACTTCAGCCATGATTGCTTCTTCTAGCCATATTTTTAATTGGTCTAAAGGATCTGTTTGTAAAGACACACGTGTCAATGGCCGTTGACCGTATTCACGTCGAATGTTTGCCAAATCTTTATTAGAAGTCATAACGGTTCAAATTCTTAGTCAAACGTTAGGACGCTACTATATCAATGTTTGTAGCGCTTGCAAATAAATTGTGTTTTTGCTTTCAATGCGGCAATTTGTTCTTGTTCTAATTGATAAGGAAAATTAGATAAATGACGCATGGCTGCCAATAAATTTTGTAATAATTTAAATTCATGACACAACCCAGCATACAAATCAGCAACACTGTCATCTTCAATGGAGATCATTGCATAAGCCGACTGCCCAATATCAATGAAATAATTAATATTCACTTGTTTTTTTTGTGCAATGCCTGGAAATAATCCAGCGAACAATAAACTTTTATCTCCCAAGTCACGCAATTTAACAAATCGTTGCTTCCCCAACATCGTTTCACTGTTTAGAAAATCCAATGCCAATACACTGGATAACAATTGCGGTTGATTGGTGTAACGCATGAGTAAGAAAACCAGATACGACTCCAATGATTCGTCCAGATAACAAAACTGCTGTGCTTGTGCTTCATTAACGAGGGCATACCATTGAGAGGTATCGGTAGGGTACAAAATAAGAGATTCATTCTTATCAGACATAAAACAGCCTCTTTTACCATGTCTTTTATTCAATTTTAGACTATTTGAGTTAATCAAAGCCGCTAGTAATCTGTAGCTGGTTGGTTTTTATCGACGAACCCGATATAATCCACTGCAAATTCAGCGTGCCAATTGATTCATTATGTATACGCTCTATCCAGCCATTAAAACCAATGCCGAACATCGCTTAGCAGTGGATCCACCACATCAACTGTATGTTGAAGAATGTGGGAATCCAAATGGAGTGCCAGTGTTGGTTGTTCACAGTGGGCCGGGGGCCGGCTGTGAAACATACTATCGTCGTTTTTTTGATCCGGAGCAATATCGGATCATTTTGTTTGATCAACGTGGTGCTGGACGCTCAATCCCACATGCTTGTTTGGAAAACAATAAAACATCGAATCTACTGGATGATATGGAAACCATCCGTGAATTCTTAGCCATTGATCAATGGGTTTTATTTGGTGGGGCTTGGGGAGCAAGTTTGTCACTGTTGTATGCCCAGCGACATCCAAAACGAGTGACTTGTTTAATCTTATACAGTGTGTTTCTCGCACGTCACCGTGACATTGATTGGTTTTATCAAGAAGGCGCCAATTATATTTTCCCTGATTATTGGCAAGATTTTATCAAAGGATTTAGTGAACCAGAGCAACAGAATTTAATTCAAGTTTATCATGAACGACTCACCGGGGATGATGAATTAGCACGTATGGCAGCTGCCAAAAATTGGTCACTGTGGCAAGCACGTTGTCGCTCACTGCAACCGCTACACAATATTATTGATCACTTTTCTGATCCACGATTTGCGGCTGGATTAGCAATCATTGAAACGCATTATTTTGCACACCAATGTTTTATTGAAGAAAACCAAATTTTACAAAACATTAATCGTATTAAAACTTTACCTATTTATATTATTCACGGTCGCTACAATATTTCCTGTCCATTGCAATCAGCCTGGCAATTGCACCAAGCATGCCCAAACTCCCGTTTGTTTATTATTCGTGATGCAGGTCATTCCGCGCGTGAGGCAGGAATCACGGATGCAATCATTCTTGCAACCAAAGAAGTCACTAAAAATCACTCAACCCCCGCTTAATAAACTACGATGTTTCATATTGCATTGTTTGAACCTGAAATCCCGCCTAATACCGGCAACATTATTCGTTTGTGCGCCAATACCGGAGCGCAATTACATTTGATTGAGCCTTTGGGTTTTACTTTGACTGATCGCCAATTAAAACGTGCTGGATTGGATTATCATGAATGGGCGGCTCTTCATGTGCATTCTGATTTTGAATCACTGCTGGAAAATTTTTCCTCTGCACGTTTGTTTGCTTGTTCTACCAAAGGCACAACCTATTACACAACCCCTCATTACCAACCAGGAGATCTTTTTTTATTCGGTCCCGAATCACGAGGGTTGCCTGCCCCAATATTACAAAATCAACAAGTACACGACATAATTCGCATTCCCATGCGCGAAAGTAGTCGTAGCCTAAACCTTGCTAACGCTGCATCGATTATTTTATATGAAGCTTGGCGCCAACAAGATTTTTCTTGATTAAATTATTGGCATATAGCCATTCCACTTGAAGCTGCGAACAAGACTCGCTGTTGGCCTGTTGCCTCAGTTGATATTTTAAGCTTGCAGTGGAATGGGTATAGCTTTCGGTTAAATCTAGAAAAGGTTGGTTCTGTCTTCTCATAGGCGCCACTTTCAATGGATAAATTTTATGAATATTAATTACAAAATATAGACTGATGATCCATTTGTTATGGGGAGGATTTTTTTAATACTGGCTTGACTTCATTAGTATCGATAAAAGTCCATCCTGCTATCAATGAAACAATATGTTTCGGTAAAGATACGGTCAATGAACTATCCTTGAACATTTCTGTGAGTTGTTTTACAAACATTCTTTCACCTGCTTTTCTTTGCCAACTGATTGACTGGTCATTATCAGCACTCTCCCCATCCCCCAACCATGAAAATATCACCATTAATTGAATCAACTCCACAGGGAAGCAACATCCAGCAATAGTAGAACTGACTTTTGTTAATTGTTCCGTGAAATCTTTTTTGTACCGCGACCGTTGCACCAAGGCTTGTTTTTGAATGACAGATGCTTTTTGAAGCCGACGATCCAAAAATTTATGATCGCCCATATAAGTCGTGTCACACTCAACCCAACTCGGAATTCTGGCACCAAACTTTACCAAAAGCATAATCATGTCTTGTAACTCCTGTGCAACCTCTCCAATGTTCCAATGCCAATGACATATGAGCAACAGCGTCAATGGGCATCGCTCTTTTACAAATTCATCTTCACTTTTATCAATAATTTGCGCTTTTGCATGTAGGTTGGCTCCCTGCTCGATTAATCCCCGCAATAGTTTTACATCTCTTAAAATAATAGCGACAGACAATAGTGATCCTTTCATACGGATCTTTGAATAACTTGATTTTCCATAAAACAAACCAGCCGATATACGAGCATCGATATTCGCACCATGACATACCAATTGCTCAATAACCTGCGAGTGCTGATGTTTGATAGCAATATGTAAAGAAGTTTGTTTATATTTTCTGACAAAAAATTGCTGTGGCCCAATTGGCGCCCATATGCGTTTATCTTTGCATTTGTATGAGTGGAATGTATCTACATCAAGGTCAAACTTTGCTAATACTCGTGATAAAGTTTTTGGACAACCACGGCGACATACCCACCAAAATAAATAATATAGGTTGTATGTAAAATACTTTCGCTGTTGTTTTGCTTGACCCGAACAATTTAGTGAATTGTTCATCTCCGATAAAACCAATGCCTTTTCCTGTTGTATAAGGCCATCTAAAATTGCACTCGCAATGGCTTCATTTTGTTCTACGGTGCCACGTCGTAATTTCTTGATCTCTTTTGCTAAATCATAACCATCCTGGGCTACCAATGCTGTCATCGTCTCAAATGGCATTTGAACACATTGTAAATCTTTAAACTCCTGTGCTAATTCTTTTTGGATCGCCACTGCTGTCATAACCACTAATGGTTTTTCAATAAACTGTCCCAAGTGTTTAATTTCTTTCTCTAAATCCCCACCTCCTTGATTAACTACTGCGTTTCTAACATTTACCAACGCCTTTTCAATTGTTACTGTCACCTTATGACCTCCTTTATATTAATAAATATTCAAATATCTCCTGTGCTCACTTAATACCCCCTTTCTGCAAGGAAGTCACTCGATACTTATTTAAAATTCGCATCTTGAGGTGGAATGGGTATATAATGACGGCCAACCTGGCAAGCTTATAACATTTTGAACCAATACTTATAGATTGGGAAGCCATCTAATCACCGGCGTGTGCATACCTATCCTTAACAGACGGGCAGCCTAACCCGGTGAATATCGCCTCCCACCTGAACCCTATGGTTCAGTGTCCCTAAGTTTGCCAGGGGTTTAACTTGAAAGTGTGAATCCTATTCGCAATCGCTGATGATGTTTCAGCTAACATTTTAAATCTACAATGGGTGGCATCTTCTAATGAGATAAATACATGATGACATCTTCAAATTCTCGCCAACAATTACGTCAAACCATACGCCAACGTCGTCGCCAACAACCGTTAGTCGAGCAACAACTCGCTAGCCAACATCTCATACAGCGTATTGCCAAACAACCTTGGTTCCATCAAGCCAAGCACATCGCTCTTTATTTTCCACATCATGGTGAAATCGATCCCACACCCTTGTGTCATCTTGCCGAACAACGTCATCAACACTGTTATTTTCCTCGGGTGGTTGATCGCCCACAAAAATTATTATATTTTCTACCACACCGATTGGGGCAAAGTGTTCATTACAATCGATTTGGTATTATGGAGCCCAAAGGTACAACGGCCCAAGCCATTCCATTGACGCAGTTGGATATTATTTTTACCCCTTTGGCAGCTTTTGATCAACACTGTCATCGATTGGGATTGGGAGGTGGTTATTATGATCGAACGTTTGCTCAATTAACCGCGCCGCATCACCCTCCACCATTGCGTATTGGGTTAGCATATGAGTGGCAAAAAATCCCAGTACTTGATCATGCTGTGTGGGATGTTCCCTTACACGGTGTAATGACCAATCAACATTTTTATACC
>WLWG01003473.1_pt1 | contig 10605 bp, 22 predicted proteins | sample 6712871 | NCBI WGS metagenome assembly WLWG01 (sample SAMN12718693, study PRJNA515312) | sponge metagenome | isolation source: marine sponge | host: Mycale hentscheli | place: New Zealand: South Island, Marlborough, Capsize Point | collected 2003-05-01 | reverse complement strand
ACCAACCCTCAACACCAAACACCTCATCCAGTCTCTGCATTACGTCACGTGCTGTAATGTATGCCAGTTCCTTGCTACCGCCCGGTCCTTTGCGAAAAGATACCGAACCAATAGGAAAGGGTCGCTTTAAAGCACGTTCTTTATCGTTATTCTTGGGAGTCATGCGCCTTCGCCTCTTCTTTTGTGATTGGGTTGTACTTAATTGTTCCATCTTCTTCGTGTGATACACGATAATACTGCGTAACATAATGAGATTTTCTTACTATCTGATTATGTTCAGGCAACAAAGCCTGAGTCCATGCATCATCAATACTCATCATGGGGTTTCTCATTCTTATCATTTCGATCTCCAGTTTTTTATAAACCACTCCGCATCAACAACCGCTAGGGGTTTGGAATGATTCTTCTTAACTATTAATAGCGGTTCATGTAGTTCCTTGCTGTTATCTATGCATTGATTGTATGCCTTGTGTAGATTCAGTCTCTCAGTATTCTTTGCTTCGATACTGAAGGGGAACTTTGCCCTTGCTTTTGGGGACAGAAGCACATCTTCACCTCCGCATCCCATACTACGTGAGGTCACATCGTCATCCGACAGTCCGGTAAAGCGATCAAGTATCTGATTCATTACCCACTGCTGAAGCCTTCGACCCTTTGCCTTGCCTGATTGTGTTTTCAATATAACTTCTCAATCAGGTCAGCGTCCTGTGCATATGATTTAATTGTGTCTGCTATGTCTGCTAGTTCCTCCGTTGTATAGAATCTATTGTTATCTAACTTGATACTGTGAAGTTCTGGATTGTACTGTGTACTCTGCATCTTAATTAGATCGTTTAAAATAATTGTTGTCATGTTAATCCTGCCATGTTTAAGTTTCCATGAACACCATCGGTAGGTTCAGCCTTGCCGATAACATCCATCCCTGTTTGCTGTGGCATAGTCCCTGACATATAGTAGTTGAGGCTACCCATGTCGAACTTCAGGTCTATGTCCATCTCAGCACCGTCAAAGTGTCTGGCTTTAGCCAGTGAAAGGTACGCATCAGCGCCATCCATTTCATACAGGCGACCCATGATTATCACGTTGTCTGCCCTGTTGGTAATGTCAGCGCTACCCGCCACGCTCCACTTGTCTAGCCTGTCCTTGATGCTGTTACCCTTCCTAGCATGAGTCACCAGACAGCAGTGAATATCTAGGTTGCGGGCTAGGTTAGCCAGTGAACAGACCACATCTTTCTGACCATTCCAATCGTCCGATGCCATACTCATTGTCATCAGTGAGTCAACCAGTACGAAGTCCACACCGTGTACGTCTACAGCATAGCGTATGATTGACTGTAACGTCCGTGCGTCAACGCTACCGTGTTGGTCGTAGAAAAACATCTTCTCATGTGACCATGCAGCATAGGACAATACAGCGTCCTGTTCTGGGTTCTTCTGTAGACTACACTGCCTGACCATACGTGCCACCTGACTAGCGGGTGACATCTCCAGTGAGATAGACAGACACTTGTATCCCTGATCTATAGCACTGATCATCATCTGACCTGCGATCATGGACTTACCTGCTCCGTTGATCCCTGCCAGTACCGTTAACTCCTGCGCTCTCAGTCTAAACAGATCGTCGAACACATGAAACGGTAGTTTGATTCCATTCATGTTGGTTCCGTTGAGGAACCTATCCATCACCTCACCTACGAAATACCCTGAATCCCTGACCTTACGTTGAGCATCAGTAATCTTTGAGTATTTTAATAACGTATCCTTATCGATATCCATTATGTGATAATCCTCTGTCCGAACCTACCATTCTTACCGCAGTCAGTGAACGCCTGATTGTACGATGTTATTTTAGCACCACCGTTAGGTATAATTCGACGCCACCCCATGTAGTAATCACGACGCTTAAGGTAATCAAGAATAGCCCAGTCATGTTCTGGTGTACCCTGCTTGATAATCTTCACAGGCTTCTTACCTTGAGGCTTCCAGTACTGGTCACCGGCTAAGTCTTTGGAGTGAGAGTAATCCCATCCGTTTTCCTGTGGGTTCCATTTGATCCGGCTGATATTTATAAATCTATCAGATGGTCCTGCCAAGTCTGAAGAATTGCCCATGAATGGTGGTGAATCATAGTTGGCATACTTCAAAGCATCCTCATAAATGCGTGTAGCCTGAGTTAAAATAATCTCCTTCTCATCATTCCACTTCTTACCGTAGTGTCTGGGCGGACATTTCTTGATGGCGGTCACAGCGATCGCCATTTTGTTTAATGTTTTCTCCCAGTCATGCTGTCCTCTCAGCCTTTTGTTTGTGCTTGCTTGCTTCTGTAAATTCTGCATCTTCTGCAACTGAATCAGTAATGTTGATTTCATCTTGATTCCGTTTTTATTTTTACGGGTATATCTAATCTCTTTCTTTTCCATTTGTTCTATTTCCTTATTTATTTACCCCCCTCTAAAGGGGGTAAATAAATATCTTAAGGTTAACCTAAACAACAAAGTATATCCCTGTACTACATCACTGATATACAATATTTCTCTTTGTTTTTATACACTTACGTTTCATCTACTCCGGTTTCGGATAGTCTGTATTGGCGTTCGATCTCACTCATCTCAAGGTCGAATCCAGACACATCAGAGTCGCCAACATAGGGGTCAGTTCCGTAGATAGTCACCTCATAATCCCTAATCTTCTTATCGTCCAACCATCGTTCCAATTCAATTAATTCCTTATCCATAATACACCTCCTTCATGTGGTTTGCTTTGTGCTCAATCTGAGCGTGTGAATACCAGTACTCTTCGCACTCCTTGGTCATCAAAAGGTAGTCATAGTCTGATGGATTATCCCTGTCAAATGTGCCAACGGGAATGTTTGTATCCCCAACAAAAACTACCTCATCGACCACCATGATGTCATTGTCACAGGTTAATACCATATCACCTACCTTGTACTGCGCACCCTTGGGTGCTTCGTCTACGTCTAATTGTGGATCATCAAACATTTTCTATTTCCTCTTCCTTAAATATTGATGGTGAATTTTCTATGGTTCTTTTCCAACGCCTTGCTTCAGACTCATTTATAAGCCAACAAAGTTCTCCAACATCTGCTACTGCGTACCTTTCCGCTTCTTCAAAGGTTTTAAATTTTCCTAAGTATTGAAACTCTCCAGAACAAATTCCAAACCAGTGTTGAATCAAGTCTAATTCTAGTTCATCTTCCATCTTTTATCTCCTTAGAAGTATACTTCTACTTGTGAATTGGTTAGTGGTGCGATCCCGTCAAGGTGCTTTGATTCAAAAATTACCCAGTGACTGTAATCAATGTTCATTGACATCGCCTGATTCCATGCATCATCCTTGTTTGCAAAGTATACAGCGCATCGCAATCCAGTTTCATCAAATAATCCGTAAACCTCAGATTCATAGATATTTATATCTAGTACGGTTCCATCTGAGCAGGTTATTCCGTGCCAATAATCCTCAAAGACTGATAGATCGTCTAGGTTCTCTTGAACCTGTTCATAGATAGCCTTGTCTACTTCTTCTTTTTGCTTGTCACTGAGCATTGTTCCATTCCTCCATTGTGAATTCTTCAACTGTGTCGCCACTATCCATTGAGTTGTATGTATGTTGCCTGACTTCGTTTATATCGAAGCCAACGTATGCAGTGACTGAAGATTTTGGGTCTTTCAGGTACATATAAACATCGTAAACACTGCGCCCATTTAATACATGGGAATGTCCAACATTAACTATCGCAAATTTCATTCATCATTTCCTCTTGTTCTTCGGGTGGTATGCCAGTCATCAGCATCTCACGCTGATCAGCACTCAATTGTGGGAACACATTTTGAATGAGTTCACCATCACGCCATTCCATAAAGTCGGACGCTAGTGCGTCCTTGATTATGACAATGTTACCTTCACCAGTAAAGCAGTGAAGTGTCATCGCCCACAGCATTCCATCAGAGTCTACTGCTAGAGACTTTACCGCTTTGTAGTTAAAAGGTACTTCATCAAACTCTTCTTCGTTCCAATTGTAAGCATTCATTTTATTCTCCTTGATCATTTAAGTATACCCTAAGATGGGTTGATTTGCTAATGGGTTGTCCAAACTGGTAGTGCCTCCAGTTTTCGGACGGCTTAAGGTGCTGACCTTTCACAAGCATTTTATATCGATTCTTGTTTAGGTACTTGCGCATGAGTCGGACAAGTTCTTTGCCTTCTTCGTCGTTTGGTATTTCTGCAAATTGGTATCTTGGTTTCATAATCAAATCCTGTTATGGTTGGCATCGAACACTGCTTTAGCGAATCCACGTGGCGTAGCAGACCGGATATTCTTGGTCTTGGTAGACTTGCCACCCAACTTGAGGTGCTGTCTACTATAACCTGCCTCAGGCGTCACAGGACGCTTGCTAGGCTCTTTAAAGCCACAACCCGACCAGATACCCGTCTTTTTCGGGTAAGAATCCCTAGGGGCAATCAGGGTAGGGTACAGCGGGTGTTCTGCTTCTTCCATGTCAATGTATCCACCAAATTGCCACGGGTGGAAGTAAAAGTTAGGCTTGCGCCACATGGTAGACAACTTGCCCACTGGATTTTCCACCATCCACGGCACGTTCAAATCATCAGCAAACAGTGCGATGCGTTTAGCATGGTTGACGGCTTCAACCTGAAAATCAGGATTGATCTCCGCTTTTTTCGCCCAATGACAGGCGCCGGAACCGGCTAAGTCAGTGCAAACAGGGAAACCCATGACCAATGCTATATCGTCATCAGCGTGACGTTTTAGCAGTCTTTCCCACGTCATTTCGTCATGGAGGTCAGCCATCATGTAGCGAATGGCGCCACCAGAATCAAACAATTCGGTGGGCGTGAATCCATCGTGCTGAATGTCATAAGCGAAGCATTCATATCCGGCTTCAGCCCAAGGTTTAAGGGCTTCACCGGTGTAATCATAAAAAGATATAACTGTTTTCATTTTATTCTCCCTGTTCAATTATATTGTAACACATCTTTTTCCCACGTCTATACGATCCTTTGCCCTTCTTGGGCTTTTCAACCTTGGATCGGTTGAATTTCGGTGCGTGTTTAGCGACCGGATTTCTCTGTTTCATTGTTTTCCTCCAGTTTCAACCAGTAGGGGAAATCCCTGCCGGTATATTCTACTTTCAAAGGCTTGTCACGTGACAACCATTCGTTACACTTTGCAGTGTAGTAATTGCGGTAGCAACGTGATGGGCTAACGTCAGTCTTGAACTCATCCGGCATACATAGCGGGGGAGGCGTCCAAGTATCGTCCATAGCGTCATACAAATCCCACACAGTGAGCAATTCCCACAGTCTATCATATGTCTTGTGTGAAGGCTTGCCACGCTCAATACGTTGCTTGTTAAGCCAAAAGAATAATTCCTTTAGCCACCAAAAGTGTTGAATTGAATCACCCGCCCACAGTGTCGATGGATGATTTTTATGGGTCAATTTGTAAAGCCTATCGTCCTTAATGCCGTGCCGGTGTAGTACAGCAGACAGCATTTGCCCAGATTCCAAGATCATTTTGACCTCATGCCGGTCGTTATGCCATAGGGCTGATCGTTTTGGGCATGGGTCAAGGTAAAATATATTCATTTAGCATCTCCTCAAGAATTTCGTCTACTTTTGTCAGTGATTTTACTGCGCTTGCTTCAGTCTGCAAGTATTCCCGTAATGCTGATAAAGCAATCAGTGAGCGCAACATTAACTCATCCTTATCCACCTCACGTTGGTCATCATGTGAAAACTCATCATCGTCCTGAGTCATTGCGTAGATTGCCTGTAATTGCGACTCAACATCTTTCAAATATTTATTCATTTTATTCCCCTTGATTTTTATCTTTTATCATAGGCTCCAAGTATGTAAGAGCCAATGCGGATCGCAACTGAATTTCACTCAGTATATCCCTGAATTCCTCAACATCGTAGACTTCTTCTTTGGTTGCGTCGTGAATTGTTTTCAGTTGTTTTTCGATCTGAGTAATGTATTTACTATTTCGATCCATCATTTTAAATTGCTCCTAAAGTTTTAAGAAATACCCAACCAACAGGCACAAAAATTGATATTGCCAGTGAGCCAACAAGTATCCACAAGGCAATTTTCAACGCTAACTCATCCATTCTATCGATATCCATTTTAACCCACCAATTCGTTAATTAAATCCTGCGACACTTCCGGAACTTCCGTTTTTGCGTCCATGTCCCATTCACCACGAAAATACTTGTTAATGTGGCGGGTAGTCGTGGGACTGTAGTGCGTTGAGGTCTTGAAAAACCCGTCATCTGAAACTTTGATGCTACGACCGGCAACGGGTGTTTCGTATGAGAACAAAATGAAAGTACCGTTTACCTCAGTTTCAGTCATATTCGAACCAATGTTTTTTAGTTTCATAATTTTAACCCTTAAACAAGTCAACCCGAATTGATTGACTTGCATAAAAGTAAGCAGTTTTTAGACTTGCTTAGGTCAATCCGTCAGCAATGATACATTATTAACGGTCTGGATTTGATTACTGGCATTAACTCCACAACGTCAGCGGATTTTAACCCGCTTTCGCTATGAGCGTCAACGAAAGATTCAAATTTGAACGGGTTATATGTAGCAACGCCCGATCTTTTTGACTCTCTCAATAGCCTATTTGACGCCATTGGGTGCCGTAAATAACCGCTAATCCGTGCGTGAACGTTTTTCTTGCCAGTTTTTAAGACCTTTAAACGACCCGCATTAGCGACCAAAAAATCAGCGTAACAAAGCGTTATATTATCGACGTGAGCAATAACCTTGCCAGACTGTTGGACTGAATAACAATCTTTGTGCAGGTTTCGATAGACTTGCAATTTTTTATTGCTATCGATCGTGACCGCTTCGCCGTTAATATCTTTTATTGTCAAATGCATGATATTCACCTTTAAACAAGTTAAGCGAAATTGTTTAACTTGCATAAAGGTGAACATTTTAACGACGTGTTCAGGTCGTTTATCTCACGGTTTATACCGTGATTTGTAGCGGTGGTGTAAAGCATTTACCGTCCAATCTAACGTGATATTCGCCAATGGACTACCTCCCGTCTGAGGCTCTTACCCGCTATATCAAAGCGACCGCATCTGCCTAGGGATCACAATTCACCGCCAAAAATTTAATAAAGTAGACAGTTTTGGGTTTTGTCTAGAACCTAATCGGGGACGGTTTCACAGTCATTTAACCTTGGTTTAAAGACCTTCAGGCATCCGCAATTTTTGCCATGTTCACCCTTGACCGTATCCCCGCCCGCTTTCCCTACAGATAGCCAACCAAGGTTGACTGGGTGCGCTTCGGGTCTGATCTACTCAACCGTTCTAAAACAGCCGGTCAAAGATTCCCAGAATCAGGAGAAAATCTAGCGATGGTGTTATCAAGACTTCTGATATTTTTCACGGACTCTTTGAGTCGTAGATTCTACCCTTACTGCTTACCGCTTCGAATCAGTGTTTGCATCCGATAACCGAACTCTAAGGTATGGGGCTTTTGCTGTCAACACTTTTTTTAACTTTTTTTAAATTAATTTACCTTTCTTTTTAATATCAATAAGTTACAGCCGAAAATAATTTGAATTAAATTGATCTAATCCCCTTGGTTGCGCTGTTGCTTTTACCAGTTGAGTCTTACTGACAGCACTAGACTAGTGCTGTTGAGTAGCAGTAGCAAGGCTACTGTCTACGTACTATTAGTACCAATTTCAAAATGATCTTCAAGGTCTAGCCCTCTAGCATATTACAATGCTTTCATCAACTGTTATCTTCTTATGATTATTATAAGGTTAACTGATGTAAGTACCGTTACTATCTATAAGCATACTATGATTAAGGATACAATTAATAAACCTATAGATAGTATGGGTATAGTCTATTACCATAGGGGTTATATGGTTATGGGTTGTAAGATTATTTTTATTATGGAATGTACCCTTCACCTATTCACACACACTCTGAAACCATTTGAGCAATAGCCCTATGGTGAGTGAGGTATAAGAAAAAACTAATGATTGCGTTGGGGATCATAAGGGGCACCCCTTTTTGGTCGAAGAGTTTTTATTATATATCCTATCCACCTACCGGGGGGATAAAAAAAGCATTCAAAACCCCTATAATAATAGCATTTAGTGAGTAAGCCAACTGTAAGTACCTGAATCTAAAGAGAAAAACCTAAAATCAGTTATGTAGTACAGGGATTTGATTTGTTGATCTAAGGATTACCAAAGACTTAAGGTTAACCTAAGTGTTTAAACTACGTATCCCCTATAGAGGGGGATACTAGTTTAAACATAAATATAGAGTTTACTTCGTAAACTTTATATTTAAGATTGGAACGAAGTTCCAATCTATATTATAGTATTTTAATTATAACTCATGACACGTGATAAAGATTCTAGGCGCAAGCGTCTGGAGAAGAAGACCAAGGACAAAGATCGGCTACGGCGGACAAAGCAACCAAAGCCATACAAAAGGGTAAAGAATGTCGATATCTAACTATACAGAATTGAAGGATGCTGTAGCCAACTGGATGGATCGTGATGATCTGACCGCACGTATACCTGAGTTTATCTCTTTGGCTGAAGCCCGGTATAACAGGTTGCTGCGCATCCGTGCTATGGAAAGCAAGCAGACGGCGAACACGGTAGCAGGACAACGATCACTTGCCCTACCCTCCAGATTCTTGCAGATGCGTAATCTGCAGATAAACACTTCCCCGGTTACTCCTATGCAGTATGTGACTCCTGAGATATATGATAGGTTATACGGGGGTGGAAGCGCATCAGGAACTCCTAACTTCTATACTGTTATTGCTAATGAGTTACAACTAGGACCAAAGCCATCTAGTGTACAAGAAATAGAAATGCTGTTTTATGAGAAGTTTGAGCCATTATCGGATATCGTCAATACGAACTGGATGATCACCAATGCCCCGGATGTTTACTTGTACGGTTCCCTGTTAGAGGCTGAACCATTCATTATGAACGACGGCAGAATTGCCCTATGGCAGAATCAGTTTGAGATGGCTATCAATGCTATACAGAATGCCGACGAACGTGACAGGCACTCTGGTAGCGCTCTGAGGGTAACCACAGCAACAGGCACACCGTGACAGCCCCTATAAAGTGGGCTGAAGCCGGTTCACCTATCTATTGGTCTAATATAGGCATTAACTGGAATACCCCTGCTAAAGATGATTCAGTGACTTACTCAGTAAGTATTGGTCTTGATGAGTTGGCAGGGTACAGGTTGTATGAAGAAGCGCACATCAAAGTTGTAATGAACTATACGTCAAGAATGAGTTTTCTTTGGGAGCCGATACCTGATCCAGACAATAACTGGACGCCGGTAGATGACCCATCATCAATCTGGACTGAGAAGCCTGACACTTCATCAATATGGACAAAAAGGTTTTACCCGGAATGACGAAACAGATAAACCAGTTAAAAGCCCACGGAGGCTTGCAAATGAATCATGATACAGATATGAATCTTGCCACCAAAAACATATGGACTTTTGATTGCTATGATTCCAAGGGAAATATTAAATGGAGTGAGACGAATAAGAACTTGGTTACCAATGAAGGTCTTAGCCATATCATGTCCACAGTCTTTGAGGGCGGAACTCAAATACCCACTTGGTATACGGGGCTAAAGGGTTCAGGTACAGCATCTGAGAATGATACAATGGCTTCACATCCCACTTGGTCTGAGGATGATATATATAATCAAACTAATCGTCAGGAATTAATTCTAGGTGACGCAGTAGACGGAGTTATCTCTAACGAAGATAATCATGCAATATTTTCAATCAATACATCAGCAACATTGTATGGAGCGTTTGTAACTAGCAATAATGTTAAACTAGGAACTTCAGGTTTACTATACGGTGTCGTTAACTTCCCTACAGCAAGGGATGCTGAAGCCGGTGACACGCTAGAGGTTACTGTATTTTTATCAGCGGTGAGTGCATAATATGGGACTAGAGACAGCCAACTGGGTTAAACAATTAAATAACGCTAATCCTGTAGACGGTGACCCTGTAGGTGAAGGTGACGATCATCTAAGGATGCTCAAGACCGTTCTTAAGAATAGTTTTCCTTCTAATTCTACTTCCGCTATTGTTCCAAATATGTCCGGGCAATCCGGGAAGTATTTAACTACAAACGGTACAGATAGTGCTTGGTCTGATATACCGCCAAGTGGAGTTCAGTTAAACAACTCTGATCCTTGGACTCATGCTCAGTACAATGACCTTACAGATGCGACCATACGTAATGGTGGCACTGTGACTCCAAGCACAACCTTAAACTTACAGGCTAATCCTAACGTAAAGATTTCACCTCCTAGCGGTGGGGTTGCCACTTTATGTAGCGTAGCCAGTGATACGGTAACCATAGATGGAATCTATGCTAACCTTTTGCTAGACCCTATTGCTGTTTATATGTTTGATACAGGTAAGTTTGTAGTTGATGACATTGATGAAACCAAGTGGCTGTACGTCAGGCTTCTGTCTGAAGGTGGCAAATGGAAACAAATAGGAGCCAACTTCCTTGGTGAAGCAG
>WLWG01003472.1_pt1 | contig 10610 bp, 7 predicted proteins | sample 6712871 | NCBI WGS metagenome assembly WLWG01 (sample SAMN12718693, study PRJNA515312) | sponge metagenome | isolation source: marine sponge | host: Mycale hentscheli | place: New Zealand: South Island, Marlborough, Capsize Point | collected 2003-05-01 | reverse complement strand
CCGCAAACTCCAGCACCACCACCTCCACCGCAGACTGCAATTGCTCTCGCTTTTTCATAAATCGCATTTAACCCACCACCACCGTTAATTCCACCTCTAGCACCACCACCCTGATTATAAGATACGCCCATTTTTACAATATATTCAAAATCTTTTTTCATTGTCAATTTGAAAACTGATATCCCACCATGTCCACCACGATTTCCATTTCTTGACTCTCCTGCTGCTCCACCCATAGTGATCTTTACATCAACATCCTGTTCAGATGACCATAAATTTATAATTCTAGCACCACGCGAAGCATTTGCTCTAAAAGTTAATGCACCAGAAGCACCAATATCTCTAAATCCTGTGTCATATACCGAACCACTTCCCATTTTTTCATAATTAATAAGTGCTCTCGCAGATGTTACATCTAAATTTGCCTGTGTTGATGTTACAATTCCTGGTTGTGCAGTTGGATGTGATACTGAACAATAAACTTTATCTAATGCAGGATCTGCTCTAGTAATAGAAAGTGTTGTTGAGTTTGCTCCACTTATTTCACTTCCATTTACATACCATTGATATCCTAAACTAGAGTCTGTGCTATCTGAAGTAGATGCTACAATAGAGAACGATGTTTCAATATCTTCAACAACTGTGGTGTCTTCAGGTTGAGTGGTAATTGAAATAGTAGGAAGTACTGTAAGAGTTGCATTATTTGAATTTAATGGTTCATTAATAGCATTTGGTGTCAAATCATTTGGGTCATACCCTGCTTGCACAAAAACTTGCCCACTAATAGGTAATGGACTAGGCAAACCTGATAAAGTTAAAGTTGTTGTTGCAGATCCAATTATAGTTATTCCACTAGTTGTTCCATCAGTTAAAGCAGTTGTTCCACTGTACCACTGATGTGTTACTGTTCCAGTGTTAGTCTCTCTTTCAGTTTGTGCTGTTGGAAATGTTGCTGTTGCTATACCAATAAAAGTGGCAATTCCTGATGCTACGCTACAGGAAGTGCCAACGGGTTGAGTTGTAAATGACAGAACTGGACCGTTAAGGTCCAAATCTGACTGGATATTGGGAAATAAAGGACTCATGAGAAGTTCTGACCTCCGATTACGCCGTAGAGTCCGGCAGTTGTAATCGAAGAACCATCAAAGAACTTGAATGAATAAATGTCAGTTTTGCTTGCTGTAGAAGTCATTGTCGGAACGACTCCTCCTGGCCAATATACCGGTATATTTGCTGGTGTGTTGGTATTAAAATCATCAATATCAACAGTACGACCACCTGTGGTATCCTGAGTTAATTTAATTGTAAATGTTCCACCATCAGTTGGAATATTAATAAGTTCAAACTTATCAACGTTATTGTCTAAAGTTAAGTCAAATACTGATGAATTACCAAGGTCAAGAACAACTTTGTAATTTCCAACACCGCTACTAACATCAATGTCTGAAGTATCTACATTTTCAGAAAGTGCAGTTGTCCTTAATACACCTTGAACATCTAGGAGAGTTCTTGCAACACCAGTTCCAATTCCAATTTTGTTACTGGTAGTAGTCAATGCAGTGCCAATTACTAAGTCAGTTGTAGTAACAATTCCTGCTGTAATCTGACCTCCAGTATTTTCAATTGCATAATCTCCAGTAACTGTAGTAAATCCAGTGATTGTTACATTATTTGCAGTGATAATACCAGCAAATCTTGCTTCACCATTAACAAGAAGTGAAGTTCCAGAAGCACCTACAGCACCAATGGTTGCATCAGCACCAGTAGCAACCGAAGTTCCAATACCAACTTCATTCAAGTCAGTATTATAAAGTATAGGTGATCCGCCAGTAATGTTAGTCCAACCAGCAGCTGATACGTTTACATTATTGAGTAAAGAACCGTCACCATCAAACTTAGTAGCAGTTATAACACCACTAATATTGACATCACCGATAACACGAAGTGTAGATCCATTTGCAGTAGTTCCAATACCAACACCATCACCATCTACGGCGAACAGACTGGTTCCAGATCCGACTTGGAATGTATTTACACCTGGTGTAGTTGTCCCAACTCCAACCTTATCAAACGTAAAGATAGAAGAGTCTCTCTCTAAACTGATCGGAGACATTGCACGCCATGCATTATCAGTTGTATAAACATAACCCCAGGTTCCACCTTGACTTGGGTTTGCTTTCCAAATTACATTACCTGGATTACCTGCCAAGACAGGAACTGAAATTCCAACTGTATAATTTCTAGAAACAGTTGCGTCACCTTGAAGGAACAAACTATTAGATTCTAAACCTTTGTTTGAGTTAATAGTAAGTTTGTTATTAACAATGATTGGTCCATTAAATTCAGATGTTGTTTTATTATCTGGACCACCCTCAACCTTGATAGATCTTGCAAAAGTTCCTTCAACTGGGGTGATAACATTAATTGCTGGTTCAGAAAGAATATCCTCACCAGTAATTGTTCTTACAGGAGTATCAAAGATTTCTTCACGACCTGTGATTGTGCTTAACTTTTTATTACCAGAGTATGAAATACCCTTATCATTCATTCCAGTGTAGAAGTTAATTCCACCTGATCTCTTGTTGGATTGTGATAAGAGTTCTTCGTCGGCACTTATTGATCTATCCTGCTTATCTGGGAATGCAGTGGAGTAATTGCCAGGACCAAATCCAACATACTCAAAGGTATGACCAGAAGCACGAATGATAGAGTGTCTACGTAGTTCTGTAGAGAATGGTTTTATTCTCTTAATCAAAGATCCAACAGTATGTGAGGTTGCTTTTGTTCCAAGAACACCACGATAGACTGTGACCGCAGAACTTCCAGGAGCTACTGTATTCTTAACTCTTACAACTTCATCATCAACCTGTAAGTAATCTCCAATTATAATATCACTATTTGATAGATTAAGACCAGTAATACTAATAGTTGTAGCAATTGCATCCGTAATAGAGTTGGAAATGGTTGTTGTGATTCCTGCATAAGGAGAAACCATTCTTCCACCAAGATTTTCATTATTTGTAGTGACTGTACCATTCTGTGATACAAATCCTTCAGGAAGTACATAGATATCAGAACTAGATTCTGTTGGTGCCTGTGTCCCAACTCCAACATTAATATTGAACTTAGTTTGAGTTACATTTTCAGTAACTACAAATGATCCATTATATGCAGAATTTGTTGCACCAGTTATTCTGATTTTATTATCAACTGATAATCCGTGAGCAGTTGCAGTATTAACTGTAGCAATACCAGAAGTGAAGTCATATGCAAAAGACGAAACCTCAATAGATTGTCCAGTTAAGTATAGATGAGCATTTGCAGCAAGAGTAAGTCCTACAGAAGTCGAAATGCCGGTGATTGATGAAGCAGAACTTACTGTTATATTCTTATCATTTCCTACATCAATACCAGTAATACGATACAGGTCATTGTATCCAGCATAAGATTCTGAAGAAACTCCAATTACTCGGATAACATCTCCAACGTTATCATAAATCTTTTCTACTTCTACAACAGCAGGAGTATGACTAGTTCCACTGGTAGTAATTCCAGTGATATTCATTGTATTACCTATGCCATATGCACTACCACCATCCATTACAATAATGCTACTGATAGTTGCTGCTGTACTTACAACAACCTTAGCAGTTGCATGTTGTCCAGTAATTGAAGAACCAATAGAAGTAAGTCTAGCATTATAATAAGTTTCTTCTGATCCACCACCAGTTCCATAATCTGATCCACCAGAAACAACTTTAAGTTTGATAACTCTGTTTAATCCATGATCAATATTAGTATGGATTGTGTGTGCAGTCCCCGTGACAGAAGAAATATCGGTTATACCAACACCAACATCAGCATCTGTGATGAGTTTGTTAATTGTTTCTTTAGTAATACTCTTTCTAGGGTCATTAATATCAACCAAACCAATGGTATCAGAATCTGCAAAACATGCAGACTCTTCTGGATCAGATATTGGGTTGTCCCTATCAGTCTGAGGGAACATACGTTTTACTGGTTGAGAATAACTCTCTTCAGTAAATGGAGCTACAGTTGGTTTATTTGATGAGTTGAGAATAGTAAGATAGTAAATACCATCCTGATCACCTGCAATATATTTTTGTGCTTCAGAAATCCTATAAACATAGTAAGTATTATCATATCTAGTTCTCTTTAAATGTGGAAGAGATGTTGTTCTAGAAGTGGTATCATTTGTAAATGTTCCCGGATCTGTACTTAATCCAACTGTAAACTGTTTAGCACTTGATATTCCTGCTACAGAAAATAATCTGTTGAATCCGGAATTTTGTGTTGCAGCAGTGTTATTAGTACTCTTGATATTTACTAACTCTACTTGAGATCCTACACTAAGATCATGTGGAAGTTCTGTAGTGATCGTTGCAGTATTTCCTACCCAAGATGCATCGGCAATGAACTTAAAGTTTCTTTGCTCATTCTTATTTGATAAATTTCCTGTTCCAAAATAAGTCTGAATTTCTAAATCTTTTGCCCCAATAGAAGTACTAGTTTCCTGTAAAATATATCCCTCTACAGGAGGTCTTGCTGTATCTACACTATCCTGAGGAATAACATATCTTACTCGATATAGAGTATCATTAGATTCTCTATTATCATTTTTTCTATTAATAAATGCTCTTGGTGTTGCATCACCTAAACTGGTAGTTCCAAGACTTACAATAGTAGAATAAATGCTATTCTCTGTTGCTGCTGATGCTACGTTAACATACCATCCGGTAGTATTACCTGTTCCAATATACTGGATAGGGTGTCCGATGTCACCAGAATTTTTATCAGATACTCTACTTACAACTTTAAGTAATCCACCATTTCCATTAATTTTAAGTTCGGTGCCATTCAGAGCATCGTTTAAAGTTTTAGCAAGTTTAATATTCGTATTGGTGGTCAATCCACTTGTAATTACATTATAAACAGTGTTTGGTTCTAATCCATCGGGAACCTGTCCAGTCTCACCAATAACACGAACTGTTTCACCATTAATAAAGTTATGAGCAGACTCAAGAGTAATTACACTAGGAGTATTACCGTCACTATTAGCACCAATACTGTTTATTCCAGAGCGTCTCTTAACATTAAAAGATTTCTCAGAAGTTGATGTAGATCCGTCCATGACGATTCTAGCACTATATTGACTAGTGACTCCATCTTGAGGAATAAGAAGATTTAAGTTATCATTGACCTTAGCACCAATTCTAAATCCCTCAATTACATTCTCAGGAGGAACACCAACATTGGATTCATTAAAAAGGAATAATTTATCAGCGGATTCAAGTCCAATTGTCTTAGCAACATCAATTGCTACAAATTCCAAAGAAGTCTCTGTTAGAGGAACTTCTTTTGGTGGATAAATGTGGGAAATGTATCCAGTATTATCTTGCTTAAATGCAGTTGTTCTAAATCCATCAGAAGTTAGAGCATTTGCACCAAAGTTGGAGTTTGAGTTGGTCAGTGAAATATCACCACCATTCTCAGTTACAAAGTGCTCTGCATATCCAATTGCAAAAATAGAAACTGCTTGAATAAAGGAGTTATTTGATACTTTTACGTGGTAATTTCTATAACTGGGTTTATATCTTGCTCTCGAATCTGAACTAATTGATTCATTTCCAGATTTTGTATCATCATCATATACACCAGTTGGTATTTCATCTCTATTATACTTGACAAAAGCATCATTATCCTTTTGAAGTCCAATTCCAGTGAATTGGGCAATAACCATTGAACGGAAACCAGTTGCTTTGTTTCCATCAGCATGAACACCACACATACCATAAACAGATCTCAGAGAGATGTTAAAGATATATGGAGATGCTGAGGTAACTGTATCGGACGAAAGGAATAATTTTGCTCCAGTAGCAGTTGGATTTGCAACAACTGGGGCATTTTGGACTTGATACTTAATCGAATTGGCACTAAGTTTTTCGGAGACAACAAATTCTCCATTATATTCATTACTTACATCAGTAATTTTGAATGGAGTGTCAACTTCCAGTCCTAATGTTGCTGGATTATTTGCCTCTAAAGTTACAGTTATATCGGTAGTTGATGTTGTTCCGTCTCCAGCAAAAATGTCTGTGATATTTACAAGACCACCTGTAGGACCAACAATTCTATACTCATCAATTTTTGGTTGAATATCAAGACCAGAACTTGGATAATCTGGTGAAATTTGGCGACCAGATGCCTGACCGTAGACTAATCCAACTTTCTCATAATACATATCCAGATCAGTTCTGGTTGTAGAATATGTTAGGAAAGTATCATTAATATCGACAGGATTAACTCCATCAGCATACTCAAAGCAAGTTAACTTATGATGAGAGAAATTTGGAACAAATTCGTTCTGTGTGTAATCTTTATAAACTTTACCATTTGCATCTCCATCAAACATAGAGAACTGCCAGAGATAACATCCACCAGTTACTCTGAATAGACAAGACCTCCCAATATCATCATTAGTTGGACTTGGAACATATTTTGGTCTTACTTTTGTTTTTCTTAAATCTAAACCAACTAATGATGTTCCTCTTGGTAGAATAACTCCACCATCAATACTATTCAGTTTATATAACTCATTATTTGGTGATGTTAAGTCAAAATTCGAATTTATATCAAATGGGGGTAGATCGTTCGTTATTCCACCATTTCTTAGGTAATATTGATCTTGCCCAAAAGGTACTAATCCTGGTCTATTATCAACAATATGCTCACCGGGATATAATAAAACAGTGGTCTTTCCAAATCTATCATTATCCAGACCTTTCTGGTAAGAAAATCTAGCCGATTCAATTAATGCACGCTGAATCGTTTTAAAGGGACGTGTTAGTGAATTACCCGTATTTTCAATGCTGTCAGTAGCATCCAAGCTACTGGGATCAACATAGAGAATGGTGCCACGGGTAGACTTCAGAAAATTATCTAATCTGGAAAGACCCATCTTATTACACTTTATAGTTCTTGTTATGGATTATTTATCCATAAAAAAACCTCCCCTAAGGGAGGTTGATTAGCTCAAATTGGCATTCCTTCACACGGATATTATATATGTTTATTTTTAGTGCCTTTTTTTGATGTTTGCCTTTCATCTAACATATATTCTACTGTATTTGCTACATCATTCATTGCATCACGAAGTTCTCTTTGAGTTCCAGAATGTTGTTCCATTTTTGTGACACCATTCTTAAACTCTTCACATAAAGTCCATCTCCATTGATGCATACCTTTCGAATACCATAAATTAATTTTCATAATAATCCTTTTTTAAATAAGCCACTTACCCGACTTGAACGGGTGACCTGAGCTTTACAAAAACCCTGCTCTATCCAGCTGAGCTAAAGTGGCATCAATCTACAGGCAACAATTCTGGATTTTCTAGTTCTAAATCAAAACACATAGGATGACATTCCTCTGCCATTAGATACATTGAAGATTGATACATCTTCTCTGCATTCCATCTTGGACCAGAATTAGCTAATTGTATGACGCTTGGATTTGCTCTAGCAAGTTCTGGGAGTTCATCGAAGGTAAATGGAATATTCTGAATTAAATACAACAATACCAGATGTTCTCCCTCATGATCATACCAAGCATATTTTGTTTCTATGCGGTATTTCATGGGTTTAAATTTACCCTAACATATTTAGGATAATGCGAGTAGGGAGACTTGAACTCCCACGGGCATTATGCCCAACAGATTTTAAGTCTGGTGCGTCTACCGATTCCGCCATACTCGCAATAAATCAACCTTCTTCAGATTTCCAAGTTGTTGGATGAAGACTGCAGTATTCGTTAAAAGTGATTTTCATCTCTTTATCAGTCAGTCCTGCGTTTCTTGCTGCTTTTGGAACATTCCACTTCGCCACGAATAACATTTCCATAGACTGTCGGGTTTCTGGTCTCATAATTGTAACAAGTCAGGATTTCTTCGTAAAATGATGGTTTGTAGAAATTCATAAAAAGGTAATAGGGCAAAAATTTTGGGGAATTTTTTTACCCCCTTTTTTGGAATTAAAAGTCGATTTTCCCTCAGAGTGGAGAAGCATATGCAAGTGTCTCTTCATCAAGCACGGCACGGCACAGTTCCAACACACTCATGAACTGGTCCACGGTTTCACAATCAAGAACCTTCTCGTCACCCTGCTCAGAGTACAGATAGAACTTACGCTTCACGGGGTCCGCAACACAGCGTGTGAGGTAGTCGTCTTGCATGGAGTTCGTTTGATTACCTATGTATTATAGCGCAGTCAGGCATCTTTGTCAAGGTCTATGGAACCCATCTTGTCCTCTGGTCTCCTCCACTTGGTTTCACGACGATCATAGTCCCATCCACCAACAAAGAAACACTCATTATTACCTGGGTAATCGTCTGGAGTATCTCCTTCATATACAACATGAAGTTTTTCGCTATGATCCATTGGGTTAATATAACGTGCTGCCCAAATCTCATAGTAACAATTAATAGTTGTACCACTACCAGATCTAACATTCACAACTTTTCCCCACTCAACACTATCTACAATAAGATCTTGTGAGTATCCAATCTGAGTAAGAGTCACAGTAATAGTTTCTGGGTCAATAAGACCATCCCAATACTCGGGAAGTTCTATTTTATTAGAGTCTTTTAGAGTTCCACGGACATATATGCCTGCTTCAGGTCCCTCTGCAATGACGTGACGGATTCTTTTCTTTTCATCTTTGACATGAGGAATATCAAATGATCCAGATATAGTTTTTGCTGACGTTGCAACACCATTAAATTTTGGTGCAGTGACTTCACCAGAAATATTAATATCCCCCGTTCCCGTGATTCCTGGACTGTTTATTTTAAGACCATCAATCTGTGCAGTCTTATGATACCAAGGTAGACAAGCTTCCTTAGGATAATCACTTTCTTTTTTATTTCCCTTAAAGATGTATTGGTATGCACTAGATGGTCTTCCCCAAGTCGGATGTTCTCCACAGTCTTTCTGGGGTGGTATCTCTCTTGGTATAAATTCTACTGGTCCTGGTTCTGCCATGATCAACCTCTAGATTGTAAGTATTGAGAATTGTCACCTGGATAATCGGTGGGTGACTCACCTTCATATTCTGCGATATTTCTTTCGCAGTCTTGTCTCTCACCGTAGATATGATAGAAACAATTGATTGGCATACCTCCCATTGCCTGAAGATATACTTTTTCCTCGTCAATCCTTTTTACAATTACGTTTTGATGAGCACCGATGGGAGTTAGATTGACCGTAATAGTAGTCCAGTCAACCAAGTCTTTCCAATACAATGGTAATACGATCTCAGTTTTATTTGTTACTCTGCCCCTACAATATACATCAGCACTTGGTGCCTCTGGTGCAACATAACGAAGTCTCCATCCCTCTTTTGATGGGTGTTTGATATCAAAGTCTTTCTTTGCAGCAAGAACATGACCACCACAGTTAGAGAACACATGCCCTTGAGCATAAACATTTTGACCAGCATTAATAGTTGCATTACAGTCAATTATGTCATAGAAAGATGAAGCACCAGACACTGCAAGTGAATATGGATTATTAAGACCAGAGCACATTGCTCCGAAAGCCTTGGGTGCTGGTGAATCCTCATTTTTAAGTGGTGCAATCATCAAAGTTGCATAGGGGATTGCGAATCCTGTTGGGTTGCCAATAACAACAGGACCTTCCATGCCAGCAGATCCATTAATTCTGCTGACACCTTCACCAATAGCAGGGAAGATACCAGTACCAACTTTTAATTGCCCTCCTACATTGGCATCGTCTAAATTAAATGACATTTTTACTCCTTATGCTATGTTTTGTTGTTGTTGATATCTTTGACCACCAACTTTAGAATCTTTAACTCCAACTGCATCACTCACACCACTAATAATGGATCCATACATCTTAAGACAACTATTTGCAATTACTTCAGTAATACCAGACGACATAACTTTAGTATTAACCTTAGAGTTAACAATAATTTTGGTGCCAAATAAACTAACAGTTTCTGTAGCAGTTATCTGGATATTACCTTCATCACCAGCACCACATGCAAACATTTCAATACTGTCTGCTTGTAATCTTATTTTACCATTAGTTGCTATAATGTCAATATTACCATTCTTTGCATTAATCATGCAAGTATCACTATCTTTCTCCTTATTACTTCCACACTCAACTTGGAAGTTTCCAGGAGACATGGATGTAGTCCATCCTTTTCTTGTTCCATCTTTATCCATAGAAAAGAAATGCTCACCATCAGATGCTTGAAGTAAAACGTCTGATGTTACCTCTGCCCTCTTATGAATTTTACCAAAGGCAATTGATCCATGATCATTTCCATAACGAATTGCAGTATAATTGCATTTTACATTATTACCACCACTACTCCTATCGTTGTCTGTATTACCAGCTGTTGCCATTTTTATTCATCAGAGTGTGTGAACTATTTAACATCTTTAGATAAGATTATCGGGCGTGTTGGGAATATTGAGACGTGGATCATTGCTAGTGACATCTGAACCTCTTCTAAGGATTGCAGATGCTCTTGTAGTGACCTGACCATCAATACTCTCTTGA
>WLWG01003468.1_pt1 | contig 10614 bp, 16 predicted proteins | sample 6712871 | NCBI WGS metagenome assembly WLWG01 (sample SAMN12718693, study PRJNA515312) | sponge metagenome | isolation source: marine sponge | host: Mycale hentscheli | place: New Zealand: South Island, Marlborough, Capsize Point | collected 2003-05-01 | reverse complement strand
TTATTATATATCATGACATATTGTCATTTGCAAATACTATATTATATTAATAATAATATGACACAATGACATGTATAGTACAATGATTACATATATGATAATAATATGTACAATCTATTGTGTATATGACAATGATATGATACAATAGCTATTAATATCGCAATGATATGATATAATAACATGACATAATGACATGACATTGAGACATTGACAGCAAAACTATAAGTTTATTGCAGATTTGATAACAAAATGATACAATTGTTATTAATATGGGGGTACTTTTTATATTGACTTTCCTAACTGATTGATTATCAATATGGTATATATTACACAATACTCCTATATTTAAAACATTAAACTATGGCAAAAGGATTTAAAGCACACAAGATGTACGGGCCAAAAGGCCAGGTTGTAATGGCTAAGACTATGAAACAGCATCTAGCATTAAAAGCAAAAAAGTATAATCACAAACCTAAAAAGAAATAATGGCTAGAAAAAAGAAAGCTGCATCATGCTGGAAAGGGTATGTTGCTAAGGGTAAAAAGAAATCACCTAGTGGTAAGAAGACTAGAAGCGGTAGAGTTAAAATGGTTAATAACTGTGTAAAGAAAAGATAGCTTATGAGACTTCCATCTAACGGCGTAGCGAAAGAAATAAGACATTATGTCGGTTCGTTATTTATATTTCTATTCGTAATAGGAATTATAATAGCATTGATACAATTTCCAGTGCTAGATACAAACAAAGAGGTGGTGATGATGTTAATAGGTACAATAAGTGCTAGTATCGGTATCGTAGTATCGACTATAACCGGGGCCAAACCCGACGACGTGACGGCTTTAAAAACGTCATTAGAGAAAAAAGAACACCATATAGAGCTCTTGGTGTCTGCGAAAGACCAATTAGAACAAATGGTTATAAATCTGCAGAAGCAGATGTTAGACAATCAAGATGCAGTTATGGATAAAATAATATTGAAAGCGGCTATGGACTTTGACGACAAAAATAATCCACCTAAATGTGAGTGTGGAGAGAGAGACAATAATGAATGTGATTGTAAAAATAAATAAATAGAACATGAAAACAAAAATAACTAAAGCAAACGCAGGAGCAGCTATACGTGATGACAAAGCACATATTGACTACTTAAAAAGAGATGTATTAGATGACCAGAGATCTGGTGGAAGATACAAAGATAGAAACCAAACTGCAGACGAGAAACATATTTCTAAACTAGCAGGGGACATCAAGCATGATGCTTCTTTCTTATCTAAACACTGGACACACAATAAATAATTAATCAGTCAGGGCAAAGATTCAAAGCTTAGTGGTTAAGCTCGCGTTCGGCGACAAACATAAAACTACGACGACAGCTATATCTCTCTGACATTATAAAAAAACTATGGGATTTAAACTAAACATTGGAAAAGACGGAGGCGGTGGTAGCACTGGCTTCAGCTTAAAGCAGTCATTAAACATGATTAAAGCAAAAGGCATGAGTTCTCAAATGATAGGAACTGATGTTATGAAAGACGGATACTATAATACCGTTAATGAGTCAGGCGCTGGTTCGCCTAGTAATTTTAATAAAGGATTTGAATCACTTCCTGAAAGCGTACAAAAGAAAATAGATCCTGAAGGTAGAGCAGACGGCATGCCTATGAATGATTATGGTGGCAGCAGCATGAACCAGAACGAAGATGGTGGTATGTATAAAAGAAGTTGTTTTAATCTTAATGAAAAAGATGAATTTGGAACTGAAATTCCTAAAGGCTTTGTAGATGATAGCGGTAGTGGTGGCGTAACTGGAACTGCAAATACTAAAGACACTACAGAAAGAATTTCGGAGTATAAAAAAGGAAATAAAGATTTAAAAACAGGTGATAAAGCAACGCAAGATAATGTATATAGAGACGGTAAAAGAGCTAATTTAGAAGTTGTTGACGACGGTAGAGATAGTACAGGTAGAAAAAATGCTGGTCAAACAGGAATTGTAACTGTTGAGAAAAAGAAAGGAGATATAACTTTTAGCTAATGGCATATGTTCAAAAGGCTAATCCTTTTAAGCAGGCTAGTTCAGGTCAATCACTTTATACTGTAGAACAAACACCACCGATACAACACATTGATGTATCTAATAATGATCACTCACCTACTTTACGTAGAAAAAGTAATGAACCTAGAAAAACTACTAAAGGCAAAGGGCGTAACTTTAGAACTGTAAAAGAAGGGGCTGGTATGACATCAGCTGGTGTAAAAAAATACAGATCTAAAAACCCAGGTAGTAAATTAAAAACAGCAGTTACTGGTAAGGTAAAACGAGGTAGTAAAGCTGCTAAAAGGCGTAAGTCATTCTGTGCAAGATCAAGAGGCTGGACCGGTAAAAGAGGTCGAGCTGCAAGACGCAGATGGAGATGCTAAAATTATAAAATTAAATTAAATTAAATTAAATGGCACAATTTGGAGGACCTAAGCTACTTAAGGCATTACACTTTAATGATACGGCTAAAGGCAAATTAACAATAGGTATAAATAAAATAGCTGACGCTGTTAGCTCTACATTAGGAGCTAGCGGTAGAACTGTAGTTATAGAAGATGACTTCGGCAACCCACACGTTACTAAAGACGGTGTGACAGTTGCTAACTCTATAATGCTTGGAGACTCGGTTGAGAACCTAGGTGTTTCTATGATGAAGCAGGCAGCACAGCAAACAGCGAATATGGCAGGGGACGGTACCACCACCTCTATAGTACTGACTCAGGCCATAATCGACTGTTATCATAAACTAAAAGGAGACACACATTCTTTTAGAGACATTAAACAAGGTATAGGTAAGTTTAAAACTCACATAATAGAATTATTAGAAAAGAAAGCAACAGAAGTTGACGATAAAAAGTTAGATGATGTTTCTATTATTTCTGCTAATAATGACAAAGAGTTAGGTAAACTTATAGCTGATGCTTTCAGGCAAGCTGGTGAAAATGGTATTGTAACTATGGAAACCTCTGCTAATAGTGATACGTATGTAGATGTTGTAGAAGGAACTAAATTAAGTTCTACATATAAATCACCACATTTTTTTACTAATAAAGAAAAAGAAGTAACAGAGCTAGACAAGCCGCTTGTATTTATAAGCGCATCGGATATACCTAATGTAAGAAAAATTCAGGACATCTTAGAGTATGCTATTAAGTCAAATCGTAGCATACTACTTATTGCTCCCCTAGAGTCGCAGCCGCTAACGGCACTAGCGATGAATATGGTTAAGGGCAATATTAAGGTCAATGTAATAGATCCACCCAGCTTCGGACTTAAGCGTAAGGACATACTTGAAGATCTAGCATTGCTTGTCGGGGCTAAAGTTTTTGACGAAAGCCTCGGGGACTCGATTGATTCGATAACCCCCGACATGTTAGGAGAAGCTGATAGAGCTATCTCAGACAAAGAAGGTACAGTTTTAGTCATTTCAGAAAAATCTGAAGAGGCTTTAGAACGTATCGAGTATTTAAAATCTGCTCTTGAAAAAGAAGATCATCATGTGCTTACAAAGCATTTGAATGATCGACTGGCTTTACTATGTGGAGGCGTGTCTATTATATATGTAGGCGCTGACACTGATGTAGAGTTAAAAGAAAAGCAAGACAGAGTAGATGACGCAGTTCATGCTGTTAAAGCCGCTAAAAAAGAAGGTATATTACCCGGTGGCGGTGTAGCATTAGCCTATATGGCACAAGATGATTGGCAAATGGAGCTTAATCAAGGAATGCTAAGAGGCGTAGACATACTAAAGGATGCTTTAGTGGTGCCATTTACCAAAATACTAGAAAATGCTGGTTTAGACCCAACACTATATTCATTAGATGAGTGGGGTCAAGGCATTGATGTAACCTGTGGGTGTAATAAAAAAATGATAGAAGCAGGTATTATTGATCCATTACTAGTAACTAAAAGTGCATTAAATAATGCAATATCTGTAGCTACTACCATTTTATCAACTGATTGTGTAATTTCAAACGTAAGAGAATAATGGAAGCAATAGGTAATTATTTAATTGTAGAAGAAACACAAGAAGCAACTAAAACAACAAAGGGTGGTTTAGAGCTAACAGAGAAGCACAGAGAAGACATTAGGTACCGAGAGGCTGTTATTATATCTTCTGGTCCAGAGCTCGTTAGAAGTGGTCAGAACATACTCTATGATCGTGTTGCTGGTTTTCCTGTAGAACATGATGATAAAATTTATAAAGTTATACAGATAAGAGATGTTGTAGCTTTATTGTAATGGAAAGGTCTGACTTCTTTGAAAGAGGAGAACTTAAGGTAGATTTCTTAAAATATTATAGATTAGTCTCTAGGTGGGCAGCAAAAAACAATAATCTTTCAGTTGCTGACCTAGAACTTTTATTTTATTTAGATCCTATTATTTATTTTACTATAGAAGATTTTAAAACAGGTACATTATTTTACACTTGGGATAAAGATAGATTTTATAGGCTACAAAAAAACAATTGGATAAATAAAGCACATAATGCTTTTGGTAAAAAAGGAGATCACAATAAATATAAAGTAAGTAAAAAAGGAAAACTACTTATAAACAAAATATATAGAATATTAGTAGGAAAAGAAGACTTACCATCTTCAGCACGTAGAAATAAAATAATGAAACGTGAAACTTACATAGATAAAGTATATAGTCAAGCTATAAAAGAATTTAACAAACAAAAAAAATAAAAATGGCGAAAGTAACAATGACCACTACGGTTAATGCACAAACTGGTGCACCTATAAATACATTTTCAATAGGTAATACAGACACTATAAAGGCAGTTGTATTAAGACCTAAGCTGTGTTCTGGTGCTTATCAAACAAGACAGGTAGATTTAGCGTTAACGGTACCAGACGGAACACAAACTACATTTAATATACCTAATTCAAACCCAGAACCAATTACAGATATAAACATAAGACCAGCTGCTACTATGACAGTTCAGCAAGGTGCTGGTGTTGAGGAAGAAAACTGGGTTGAAGGTGTAAATTTTACAATAGATGGATATACCTTAACTTTTCCAGGTGATTTTGTAGGAACAAATAAAGTTGCTACAATATCATACACTTACTATGATCCTTCAGCAGCTAATTTAGTTTATGACGTACCTGTTTATCCTTCAAACACAAAAGGTGTAATAACAATGGATGGTTTAAATTTAATTATTTGGAACGAAGGTATATTAGCTCAAGAAGTAAAAGCTTGGGTTACTTCAGGAACAGCAAATGGAGTTGTACAAGCTTTAATAACAGACGCATAATATAAAAAAATGAAAAAAGAAAAAATAACTACTATTGGACCAAAAAACACTTTTACTCAAGGTGTTGAAATAGAACAAGCGAAAGTTGCAAACCCAAATCAGTCTATGCCTATTACTGCAAAAGTAAAAATGTCACAGAGCGGAACTAAATTAAAAGGATAAAATGGCTAAAATCAGTACATATACAATAGACTCTACTATAGAAGGTAACGATAAGTTACTTGGTACTGATTCTGCATCAACTTCAGCACTTGCTACAAGAAACTATACAATTGATAGTTTAAAAGCTTTTATTAACAGTGGATCTCCGGCTAATATTACAGACACAATACCTCTTGGTTTTGCACTTACTGTAAATAGAGAAGGTTCAGCTTATGAAAGAGCTTTAGTTAGAACACTTGCGGGATCTACCCTTACTAATGTTGTTCTAAAAAGTGCTACAGTTAATACAGGAGCAGATATATATTTAAATACACTTGGCGATGGTCAAGTTTTTTTAATTATAAGAGATTATAACAATGGCTCTTTTGCTGTTGATTATGATTTACAAGATTTTGCAACAAATAATGCAACATGGGAAGGAACTATAGGCGGTGTTACTCATACAGGTACAGTTACATCATTTAATGCGCCTGATTTTACAAACAGCAGTCAAGCGGCCAATCAAACTCAATATGTTAATTCTGGTACAAACAGATATACAGACTGGGCATTTAATGTTACCTTAGGTTCAGGTCAATCATACACGGGTGGTAAAGTTGCATTTACTGAATTTACATTTACAACTGGAGCAACTCAAATAGAAACTCAAGCTATAGGTACTTTTAGAGTAACACGTAATATTGAAGTTCCAGATGGTGATGTTACAATAGGTACGTCTAATCCTTTAACAGATCCAAGAAACCTTACAGTACATGGTGATATAAAATTACCTACATCTGAAAGTCGTATAAAATTTGGTGGTGATACTAACAATGTGCTTATGAGCACAGATGGTAATGATCTTACTGTTTCAGGAACTGGAACTGGGTCAAACCTTGTTACAAATACTACTAGATTTACTCAAGATATAATAAAAGACACTAACTCGGTATCTGCTGATGGTAGAACCATTATGGGTCAAAATACATTTACAGCTATAAACACTGATGGTACAAGAGGTGTTTTGTCTAATAATGGTGTTGAATTACAAAATTCTTCAGGCGTTGCTTTATCAGAGCAACAAGTGTCAGGTAATGCACCACAAGGTAGTTTAACAAATCAAGGATATTTAACTTCACTTAAAGTAGATGGCAATTGGTTTCAAATGCCAACATTATCTTCAGGTGTAGCAGAGGCTTTACCTGGACTAAGCGAAACTTTAGCTGGTCCACCATCTGCTATTACAACAGGCCGTTTCTTTTACGGTACTCAAAATGCCGCAGGAGCTTTATTCCAATCAGCTACTTCACCAACATCTTTAACCACACCTGAGAGTATAGCACAAGATGCTACTTCAATAACTGTTTCATCTGGTAACAGAACAGATTATGAAGCTATGTTTGCCGCAACACCTACTGGTCAAAATTTATATTTTGTTGATAGTACATATACTACAGCATTTCCATCAGCTGGTGGTCAAATATTAGATGCTTCTGTTAATATATACTTAGTTGTTTCTTTTGATACAGTAACTTATGTAACGGTATTTGGTAGACAAGGTTATGGTTCATTGAATATATCAACAAGTACATTTAATGTTGATTCAGAAACTATTAAGTTAAACACAATACCTCAAGCTGTTAAAAGTAATTTTTTATATTACGATACAGCTACAAAACAAGTGTCACATAATCCATTAGATGTATTAGGATCTGCAAATGGTGCTACATATGACTTTGGTGGCAATACTGATGTGCCTGTTGTATCTATTGACTTTGATAACTTTATAATATCAGCACCAGCTAATGGTGTTGTTACACTTAAACAAGGTTATACTTATGGAGGTGCTTTAGGTGATTCAGGTGCACATATAGCAGCTGATTGGTATTATTATATTTTAGACAATATAACAGCTAATAAATCTCTCACACTTCCAGCAGGCACGGTGGGAGCAAGTATAAAATTTACTAATTTAAATGGTTATAATTCATCAGGAGTATACTCTGCGCCAAGTTATGCTTGGACTATAAATCCTAATGGAAGCGATAAGATAATGAGAGCAAGCTCATTGGCTGTTTCTAATCAAAGTAAATTTGAATTATTTTACACAGACGCAGCAAATGGCTGGGTTTTAAACGGAAATAACTAATGGGACTAACAATAGATTTACCACAAGCAGGAATACTAGGTATTTCAGGCGCTCAAGCTTTTGAAATAGTAGCTAATACTACAATGAGTATTAATAGAATATATGTTTGTAAGCAAGCGCCAGATTTTACAATAACATTACCCACAACAGTAACTGCTGATGGAGGTGAAGTTCTTGTGAAAAAAGTAGGTGCTCAAACTGTAACAGTAGCTGCGGCACTAATAGAGGGTACTAATCAATCACTAACAATAACAAACAACCAAGCAGTAAGATTTGTATATATCAATGCTACTTTTGGTTGGTTAATAACTTAAGCTATGCCAGACGTTAAAACATTTTATCCAGGTGCAACAGCAAGTAATACAATAAATAATTCTACAGATGCAGCTATAGCTGTTGTTGGAAATACTGTTGATGATCAAAATCAAGCAAATAATGCTAAAGTTTGGACTGGAACAGCTGCTCAATATCAAGCTTTAGTTACAGCAGGTACTGTAGACGCTGATACATTATATTTTACAATATTATAAATGCCATTATATAAAGGAACTGTCGAGGTTACCGGAGGAGGCTTGTATAAAGGCTCTACTGAGATTGAAAATGGTTATAAAACCAATCAGTTTTTTTACGAAAATTTATCAACAATTTCTTGGGTGGCACCAACAGGTCAAGGACTAACTTACAGCGTACCTACACCACAAACACAAACTAAAGATGGTGGTATAGCTATAGATACAGTAACTTTTACTATAACAAATGCTACAGCTAATATACAGGGAACTGTTGCTATATCAGGAATGCCTCCAGGATTAACTTTTACACAAGTTAATAGCGGGGCTGGACTTGGTAATACTATAACCATAACTATAGATGGTTTAATGCCAGAAGATAGTTATTTTAATACTCTTTTAACTATATCAGGTGTAACTGGATCTACAAACTACAACGCAGATTTTTTAATGTGTGGTGGCGGTGGAACAAACATAGGTGCAGGCGGCGGTGGTGTTAGAACATCTTATGGTTCAGTATCAGGTGGTGGTGCGTCGGCTGAATCAGCGTTAGCAATGGTAGCTGGTCAAGATTATGTTATAACTATAAATAATCCTACAACAGCTTCTACTAGAACATCTTGTTCTGGAGCACCGTATTATTATAATTGTGCAGGAAGCCCCAGTTATGTAGTTAATATAGCTAGAACTGGTGGTGATGTAAGTATTGTAGGAGGTGCTATAAACAAAACTGTATCAGGTGGAGCAGCGGGTTTAGCAAGTAATCCTAATCCGTTTGCTGGTGATAGCAATGGTAGAACAACATCTAATGGAATTGCAGGTGGCTGCGGTGGTGGTGGTCGTACTTACTCTGGTAATTTAAGCTATGTAACAACTTATGGAGGTGCTGGCACAGCGGGTCAAGGTTTTGGCGGCGGTCAAGCCGGACCAAATAGAAATTCATCTGGTTTTGGTGGAGGAGGTGGCGCTGGTAGTGCTGGTGGAAACACAGGAAGTTTTCAATCAAATAACGTAACTGGAGCTGCTGGATTACCTTTATCAAATAGTATAACTGGAAGTGCTTATAATTATGCTTCAGGATATGGATCTGGTCAATTAGATAATACAAACTATGGAGCTGCTAATGGAGGAGCTTCAAATGGAGGAGATCCCAGCAATATGGGTGTTTTTGTCTTAAGGATGCCAACAGCTAATTTTGGATCTATAACAGGTACATTAAATATAGACTACACTAAAACAACAATTGGTACAGATACTATATTAACAATATTTGGAGGAAATGGTAGTGCCAACGGTGGCGTAGGACAGTCTCTTACTTATACAGCTTAAATAAAAAATAAAAAATGGCAAGAATAAAACTTTATCCCAATGATACTGCTATAACTGGTGGTGATAGACTTGTTGGAACTGATATAAACGGTAATGCTACAAAAAATTACCAGATAGAAGAACTTGCTCAATATTTTCAACAAACAACAGATGCACTATTTCAATATAATTTTGCAGGAACTTACAGTACTGAAGTAATAAACACAGGGGAATATAGATACCAAGTGAATCCATCTGCACCAATAATATACAATTGGGCACAAATAACTGGAATAGCTGTAAGTAGATATAATATAAATGGTGAAGATATAACACCAATGATACCTGTATTAGTTAATACTATTATAAAAATAACAGATATTGGAACATCTGCAAGTTTAGGTTATGGTCTTTATAGAGTTACTTCTTCTACATCTTTGAGTAATGGAGCAGCTTATTTACTAACATTAGTACCTCAAGGAGCAGTAAGTACTGTAGGTAATAATGTTATATCTTTAGCTCCTTTTGGATCAGGATCTTTTGAATATGTAGAAGATTTTTCATTAGCAACAACTACATGGGTAATTAATCATAATCTAGGAAAATATCCTAGTGTTTCAACAGTTGATTCAGCTGGAAGTATAATAAATGGAGCTATAACTTATAATAACGAAAACAAAATAACTGTAGTATTTACATCTGCAACAAGCGGTAAAGCATATTTAAACTAAAAAAAATGGCAATAAATTTCTTAAACAATCTTGATTTAAACAAGAATCAGCTACAAAATGCTGTAATACAGGTTTTAGGCACAGCGCCTTCAAATCCTGTATCTGGCCAGATATATTATGACTCTTCGGATAATAATGTATATTACTATAATGGTACTGCATGGACATCATTCTCTGGTGATATTACTGAGATAACAACAAGTACAGCTAATCAATTAACTGTAACTAATGGTACTGGACCTATAGCTCAACTAGCTATTATTACAGCTACAGTCGCAAACAATAGTACTGCACTTGCTACAGGTGATCAAATATACGACTTTGTAATAGGTACACCTATAAGTTCATTAGCGGCAGCAAATGCTAACGTTGATATGGGTAGTAATAAAATTATTAGCGTTACTGATCCTACATCTGCACAAGATGCAGCTACAAAAGCATACGTTGACAATGCTGTAGTTGGTGGTTTA
>WLWG01003467.1_pt1 | contig 10619 bp, 3 predicted proteins | sample 6712871 | NCBI WGS metagenome assembly WLWG01 (sample SAMN12718693, study PRJNA515312) | sponge metagenome | isolation source: marine sponge | host: Mycale hentscheli | place: New Zealand: South Island, Marlborough, Capsize Point | collected 2003-05-01 | reverse complement strand
ACCGTGCCTCGACCCTAAAAAACACAGACGCATCATACTTGCAGAAGTTAAACGACTTAAATACAAAGTAGTTACTAAAGTACGTATAGAAGATGGGGTGCGGGGCATTCGGGTATGGAGAGTTTAAGCTACAAAGTCACTAAGAAATCTGTCGGTTAATGTGTCTCGCAAAGCCGCGTCAAATTTTAAACCTAAAAGTAAGTCTTGACTGTAAGCTTGATGCGATTTGTAAGAAGCTGTTAGCGTATTTTCTTTAAGTATACCTGGGAACAACTCGTTGAGTTGTAAAAGTCTTTCTAATGATTCTGCTTGTAATTCAGGATCATTATTTTCTATACCCATATAGTGCGCTTTAAGCAAAGCTTTTCTGCGGTTACGTACTTTAGTTTGAAAGTTTAACGCTAACGATCTATTTTCATACATGTTAGATATATCAGCAGGACTAAAACCAAATGCTTGCATCAGTAAACTATACGCATTGATGTCTGTATCTAACTCTTCTCCACTTCTAGTTCTAGCTCCTTCGTCCATATAGCGTGTAGTTTTAATTAAGTTTCGTAACGCACTGGGAGAAAGGGCTTCTGAAAAACGTCGGTAGTCTCCTTCGCCTAAGTATTCAAAGGCTCGTCCAGCGTTAAGAAAATAACTTCCTACTGGACCCACGGATTGAGCAGCAGCAGTTGCTAGGTAACCATTTCTTTCTATACTGTATGGGTCTTCCCTAAACACTAAACCGTTAGCTAACCCTACGCGATTAGATATTTCTAAATTTGTTATATAGTTAAGCGGACCTTTGTACACTAAATCATTTGTTGAACTGCGAACAAACTCTTTAAAATTAAATGGTTCGTCTTCTTCATCGTCAAACACAGAACTTAAGGCTTCCATTATGTTAGCAAAAGTTGCAGCCGCCCCAAAGAAAGGTAGTCCGTTAATACCGCCCATAGCTGCGCTCATAGTATAAATTAAAGCTACTTGTTTTTGAGCTTGCAAACGCGTAGCTTTATCAGAACCGGCTGTTGCTTCGTATATTCCGTATCCTACTAGACTTGCACTGTTCCATATAAAACTTTTGAAGGTAAAGGCAACTCGTCCTAGAGGGTGCTGCATTAAGCTTGGTCCTTCAGCAGCAAGACCGGAAGTATGTACATCTATGACTTGATTAACAGCTTCGTCTACAGCAGCAGAGTCGCTCTTACCATTTGCTTTTGCTAAGTTGTACGTTGCAATAGCTGTAGTAGCCCGACTGTATTTTTCTGCTCCAGAGAAAGGCATACTAAGCATGTTCATAAACTTAGCTGTCCGCGAATCAAAATCTGATGTGTCTTTTTTTGTACCGTCTAAAAGTTCACGCGCTAACGTATGTTCTAGTTGAGCTTTCTCCATTAAGCCGTCGTAAAGAGTTTTATATTTAGGATCGTTCTGCCATTTGTAAGTTGTAAAATTATCAAGCTCCCTTTCTCCCTTCTTTTTTAACGAAGGGAATGCTTCTTTCATAGCAGATAACAATACTCTGTTTGCTTGTTCAAAACCATATTGAGCAGCTAGTCTTGGGTAAGTAAGTAGCAGTACTGAACTTGTGTTTATAAGTGCAGCAGAAGCGTTGCCTAGTAAGAATAAACTGTAAGCTCCAGTAGCAAAAAAAGTTGTCATCTTAGGGTAACTAGGACTTTGCATGAATCCAGTATTGCCACGCCTTTGTATTTCGTCACGAATTGCGGCAGGGAATCCCGTGCTTTCGGTAGAGGTAATACTATTTATAGCATCCTGTATGTCTGGCATGTACTTCATGGTGTTTATTTTTCTAAGTACTTTTAAGTACGTATCACCATGCACTTTTACTAAGTCCGTAGAAGCTCCTTCTTTACCTGTATACAGTCTTAATCTTTGGTCAAAGCTGTTAGAAGGCATAACATCTAACAGTATTCCGTATACGTCTTTTTGATTTTCTGCGGGTACTACTTTCATAACTTCTCGTATAAAACTACCTTCGGGAAAAGTGTCAGCTTTATACTCTGCATTTTCTACTTTATTAAATACTTCTGCATTTTCTATATTGTTATCAGTTATAAATTTTCTACGTTGTCTTTCAGATTCAAAGGCTGTAGTTACGTCTCTACCACTTGAATTAGTATACCTCAACCAGTAATCTCCAAAACGAACAGCAGGGAAATACCCTATAGCCGGTTGAGTTCTTGCAAAGGTGTCGGTTATTCTTTTTTGTTCGCTTTTAGGTGCTAATTTTTTAATATACTCTCGAAATTGCGTGTACGTGTCTTTAAAATCTTGCCTCATTTCAGTGTACATTTCTCTTACTTCTGCGGGCAATCTATTAAATTCTGCTTGTAATTTGTTATACGCAGCTTTTTGCTCTGGTAAGGTATTAAAAATATTATTTCCGTCAGAATCTTTAACCATTACATTAATGTCAAATTCAGGATCAACCTTTCCGGTTAAATCAAACTGATTCCTGTGAGCAATATCTGCCATGACTCCCATGCGTTCCGCTGCTTGAGGGTATTTCTTTTGTATTCTTTCATTCTTTCTGTACTTATCAGTAGCTGTTTTTAAGTTCTTTTCTTTTTCTCCTTCTCTTTTAAGCAACGCTTCTCTTAGATTTGTTAACTTAGCAGCCAAGTCTGGGTACTTCTTTTCCGTCATACGTATAAAGTCTTGTATACGAAAAGCTCTAAGTGCATTAGAAGCTACATTGCCGCCACCTTCTTGACCAACAAGATTAGATACAGCATTTGCTACGTCGTTTGCTTTCTTACCTACAAACTTTGGTGTTTTAGTAAGTGCGTCTGACATAGCCCCCATAGCTTCGGAAGGAGTACTTAAAAACAACCTGCCGCTAAGTGTAGGTTCAACACCCTGGGATACGTCCAGTATCTTGTCTATAAAGTCTAAGCCCTTAGTGTACGCACTTTGTTGTGAACGGAAACCAAAGAAACGCGCAATAGCTTCAAAGATGTTAGTAAGTAAGTTATTACTTGGAGCGGCATTAGGTGCTTTAGTACTTCTTAGTAAAGCTTGGAATTCAGGATTGCTTACAAGTTCTGCGGCAAACTCTTGGAGGTCTTGACCACCGTAAGCATCGCCCATTTGATTTTTAATATCAGAGTAAAATTTAAAAAAGTCTTTGGTTATTTGTAAGTCAGGGTTGTTAAGAGCTTGAGATATAGCAGCATGAATAGTTTCGTGCAAAAATGTTTCTTCGGTTAGTCCCGATAACTCTCCTTGCCGTGAGTTAAGAACAATAGTATTTGTATCTACATCGTAATACCCACTAGAACTAGTAGCTTCTGGTATGTTTGACACGTCTTGAACAACTAACTTAGTAGTAAGTCCTTGAGAACGAATCTTGCGTAATATCTGTTGTATTTCAGGAGACTGAGACGGAATTAGTCTGTTAAGCAGTTGCTTAAAGTTGCCTTGTTCTGCTATACGTATTTGTTGTGAATCGAAGGGTTTACCTTTATACGTAGGTTTATTGTACAACCTTACATACTTAGGTAAGATTTCCTCTCTAAAAGTTTCATTAAAGTTTGCCTGTGTTTCTTTATTAACATTGTTTAAATACTGGTTAAACGTTTCATCATTTTTTCTTTTAGCTAAACTTAATAGTTTAGTAGCCGGTTGTTTTAAATTTTTAGATATTTCTTTTATTTTAGGCTCAAGCATTCGTGCTGCTTTTCTGTTAGGCGTTCCAGTATTAGCACCTGTATAAAAACCATTATAAGCTCTAAGTAGCTTAGTAAGGCTGTACCCTAAAGAGCCGTTGTTCTTAGCAGTAAATAACTCAGCATCTGAAAGTAAATCTCTTTCTATAGATTTTTTTGCTATAGCAGCTTGTTCTTTGTTAGTAATTTCAGCAGTATCAATTCTACCTGCATCTATTTTTTGTGTTCTAATAGACTTTATTAACGCATCTTTATATCGTTTTTCTGTGTTATCAATTAAGTCCTGTGCCTGTTGTTCTTCACTGAGTTCAGCAGCTACACCTACTATTGGTGCAGCTTCTTTTAACTGTTGTTTATTATCAATTATAATTTCATTTTCATTAGAGCTTTTTTCCGTAGCCTCTTCAAAACTAAATAGGTCTGCTTGACCTTCAGAAGAACGACGATTAATTATTGCTATTTCATCGGCAATTAGTTGGTCTCGGTTGCTAGGAGGTAGTTCGCCTTCAAAGCGAGCATCAACAATATTTGCTGCTTCTTGCTCTACAGCTTGTTTATTTTGATCTTCCTTGATTTTTTGTTGCGCTTTATTTTGAGTTGCTTGTTCTTCAGGAGTTAGTCCAAACGTAAACTGACCCTGTTCAGCGCCGAGAAGTTGTTTAGTAGCAGCTTTTTTAGCAGCAGCTTCAGCTTTAACTTTTTTTGCTTCTGCACGTTCTGTCTTTTTTGCTGCTGTACTTGGTCCTAACGTACCGTCTTCACTTACATTATTAGCAAATAAACTACCTTGTTCTTTACTAAACCTACTTTTTCGTGTTTCTCCTACAGTTTCTATTATTTCTTTTTCTGCATTTGTTAACTGGTTAAAAGGCTTAGTAGTATCAAACTCAACCCCTAAACGTTGTGCTTCAACTGCTGCGTCTTCGTAAAGTATTCTTTGACTTTCTTCCTTACGTATTTGTTTTACCACTTCTAACTGTTCAGGAGTTAAATCTTTTATTTCTCCAGTTAAAGGAACGCCTTCTGTTTTGCGCCTGCGCGCTGTCTCTAACGCAAACGGCATTGAAACTACAGTCGAGTCTATTTCTTCAGATTGACTTGCAAGATCAACATCTTCTTGAGCAGTTCTAATTTCTTCAAACTCTTGCGCTTGATTTAAATTTGTTCTTCTTTCTTGGGGAGATTGACCTGGTTTAACAGGGTCTACAAAAGGTAGTTCTCGTTGTCCGCCTACTGTACCTTCGGGAGCTGCGTATCTGTCAGTTGTTTTCTTACGTAATTTTTTAGCTTCTTCTAAATCTGCTAAACGCTGTGCACGTTGTGACCCTTCTCTAGCACCTTCTATAGTGCCACCAACTGTACCAAACCCTCCACCTGCTACAGCACCGCGAACACTTGATTCCATTATACGGTCGAACTCTTTACTACCAAAGACATCAGGGTTGTCATCAATAAATCTTTCGGCAGCTATGCTAATTCCTTCTTGTGCACCCTCAGTTATACCTTCAAGACCTAGCCCAGAAAACAGTCCCGCAGTACCCGAACGCAGCACACCACGCGACATACCTGATTTCTCAAGTAACTTAGTAGTTATTCCTGCCTTCATAGGGCCAGATATATTTTTAGCTAGGGCTAACGGTAGTATTGAATCTAGGCTTGCTGCCGCCGCACCAAACAACAGAGCCGTACCAGGCGCGGTTTCACCTGTCTCACGGTAAACATTTTCAAAGACTTCAGGTGCGTTAAGTGCGTATGAACCGAAAGCTGCACCGGCTAATTGACCTGTTGCCCTAGCTGCGCCCGCTACGGGTGCGAGTGCTCCACCTGTTAAAGCAGTACCAAGAGTAAGTCCAAGATTTCCAAACTGTTCGCCAATAGTTTCAGCAGCAAATCTAGTAAAGTCACCTACGCCTTCTACATCTTTAAAGCTTTCAAACTGAGTAGGGTTTAATCTTTGACTAACAGCTTGTTTTTCAGCCGCTTCTGCTAGTTGTTCTTGAGCATACTCATCCGCACCCACGGCACTTGCTGCTATAGCAGGAATAACATCAGTAAACGTAGAGCCTAGACGGTCCAAGCCTCGTGACACACCACCAGTAAACGTGTCTACTAAACCTAGTTCGGGAGTAGGAAAAGAAGTAGGAGCTTGAAAACTTCCTTGAGATTGTAGTGCTTGCGCTAGTTTTTGTGCTGCGGCTGTATCTCCAGCAGCATGGGCATTTTTTAACGCTTGACTAAGTTGCTCTACAGTTATCATGTTATGTAGTGTATTGACTAACTATCGATGCTAGTTCAGGGTCGTTTGAAACAGCATTACCTATAGGAGATCCTGCTAAACTTTGTAGTTGTTCTAAAAAGTCTCTATCTGCCCTAAGTTCTGCTTGTTTAATTAATTCCGCTGGCTGTTTAGATAATTTCTTTACTTCAACACCTAAAATATTAGCAATATCTTTGTCTCTTCTTGCTTTATTCATAGGCTGCTTATAACTGTCAAAAGCTTCTAAAATAGCTAATCTTGTTCTTCCACTTTGTGCGCCAAGTGTAGCTTCAACTTGTTGCTGTAGCACTGCGTTACGCGCCATATCAGAAGTTACTTTATCCCCTCTTGTTTGTTGTCTAGCTAGTTCTTTAGCTACCCCTTTACCACCTGCTGTTAACGCGCCGCTTGTAGAAGTTTGCCCTCCAGCGTTTGTAAGAAACTCTCTGAGCAAATTAGTGTCTATGTTATCAAAAAGTCCAAGTTTTTTAGGTGCTTCTTTTCTACCAACCCTAGGTAAATCTACTATGCTATCGAGTTTTTGTTGAGAAGTGGGCGCAGTTCTAATAATTTCTTCTGCTACTATTGCGTCAGTATCGTCACCGCTGCTAAGGAAATCTGCTGCTTTAACCGTACCTGCGCCTATAACTCCTGCTCTGGTAGGACTAAATTCTCTAACTTGTACGGGTTTATTTGTTTTAGGATCAATTCTAAACATAGGCTTATCGCCTTTTTTACCAGCTTTAACGGGTCTAGTAACTGCTTTCTTTGCTAGTTCTAACGCTCTAGGACCAAATCTTTTACCTAACGCGCCCAAGCCTTTACCAGCTAAACTTAGACCTCTAACTGCGGGGTTAAGACTGGCAATAGCTAAAGCAATATTAGCGGCAGACCCTAATTTATCATCAGCATCAAAAAAAGTATCACCTATAAATTCTCCTGCACCTAAAACTCCAGCTTCTATAGCATCTCCAAGATCATCACCGAAAAGACGCTTTTCTGGTTTGGAATTCGACATCTCAACTGAGCTACCATTAGTACCGTCAAATCCAACAATTCCGCCTGGAGCAAATCCTTCTATTCCCACTTCTTCTATACCACTAAGAGATATAGCAGGGTCTAATTCGTTAAGCATGTCGTTAGATCGCCCTTGCATAAGTATAAACTCAGCAGCTCTACGCGCTTCCTCTTTACGTGCTTGGTCTTGTTTGCGCCCAATATCGCTAAAGAAGTCCATTACTGCTTGATCTTTTTCTTGTCTTTGTTCTTGCATCCTACCGGCTGTACGCAACGAACCTATGCCGCCCAGTTCTTTGTCTCTTGCATAGTCGTCAACGCCTTGTTGAGCATTGGGAAACATACTAGCAAAAGCTTCGGCACGGGTAGGGACAGACATAGTTTCCATTGTTTCTTCTTCTATTTCTTCCTCCCCACCAATATCTCTCTCAGTAAGCGCCTCTATAACGTCCATGTTAAAATCTCGCGCATCATCAGAAGTACGTCCAAATTGGATAGCGTCTAAGTCTCTATCAGCTACTGCTTCAACCATATCCATGTTAAAACGTCGCGCATCGTTGCTAGCATCAGAACGGAATAAATCAACTAGCCCTGCTAGCCCCATTTTAAACCTATCCATAACAGGTATAGCCTCACCCGTTTCTGGGTCGATATAAGCTTTTCCTATTCCTGCCATACCACCTTTTTCGTACCCAATAACCCCACCTTCTTTTTTATCAATGACACCACTACCTATCAGAATATCTTTACGGGTAACTTTACCATCACCGCTTAAGTCTGGAAAAGTGCCACCTGTTGCAAGAGATACAATACCGCCACCTGCCATGCCTTGTACGTAAATACCTAATTTTTCTAATTGCTTTCCAAACATACCGATAAGGCCGGGGTCTTTTTCTACTTCTGCCTTAAGTTCTGCACGTTCTTGTTCAGTAAGTGCTGGACCTTTACCAAGCATTTGCTGAATGAACGGCATCGCGTCCCTTATTATTTGGTCACTTTCCTGCATGTTAGACCCCATGTCCATCATGCCTTGACCTACCCCCTGTCTGACTTTTTGAAGAAGAGAAGGGTTGGACGGGGGAGCATCGTTAGATTTTCCACCTTGTGCGTACCCAACAATCCCACCATCAGCCATACGGTTCATATTAGTAGCGGGCATACCAGCCATTCCTTGCATTGGTTGGCGCATAGGTTGTTGACCCATCATGGCCCGACGTTGCATGGATCTCTGTCCCTTTTGCCTAATCCCAGGCGCAAGTTCTGCCAGTACTTCTGACCTAGCTCCAGATAAAACCTCTTGTTCTAGTTGCTTTACTCTGGTATCAGGGTTAGTTTGCATAGCTGTCGTAATTTGATTTTTTGCAGCTTGCTGTAAGTTGCTCACTCGTTGTAAAGAAAGTAAGTCTACTAACTCTTGGGTTTGCGCGTACCGTTTTTGTAACTCTTCGGGGTTGTTTGCAAAAATATCTTCTCGCATTTGTACTTCTTCAAATATGCCAGCCATAATTAAACACTCCCCGTATTAGTACTTGTTGGAGTACCAGTATTAATAGTGATAGGAGTAAACTCTTGCTCTGGAGTTTTTACTATATTAAGAGCTTGCAATAAACCTAATATTCCACCTGCACTACCTAGAAAATCCGACAAAGCACTAGTGTCAGCATACTCGTTTGATTGCGCTCCGATAGGTAAACCTTTTAGTAGAGACTGTTGAAACTGAGTTTGCCTAAGCGGAAAGTCTCGCTCTTCAGTGAACTGCGCTATATCTGCCATAACACCTTGTTGTTCTATAGCCCTCTGTTCCGCACCTCCTTGTTGCTGTGCAGCTAAAGCTTGTAGTCCGTAAGTGTTAAGATCATTTTGTGCTTGCTGCGCTCTGTTTTGTTCAATGTTAAATTGATTCATTCCTTGAGTAAAAGCTTGCTGTCCCCCTACATTCCTGATGTCTTTAAGGGTTCTAGCTAAGTTACGTTGAGTTTCTGAATCCATAATGGCTTGGCGACCACCACCAAACGCTCCTGCCTTACCTAAACGAGAAGCATTTTGTACTTGTTGTATTTGTGCTTGTCTTTGTGCTTCAGCTATCTGAGGTTCTAAAGAAGCTGTTATAAACGGACTCATGTAATTCTGTGCTGTTGTACCAGACGTAAATGACGTAGGTGTAAATCCACCCATCTGTGCTGTAGGAGTAGTAAGCGCAGCAAGCCCTTGGTACGCTTGTGTTTGCAAGTCAGACTGACCAGCAGTTAGCGGACCTTGATACGCTGTAAAAGGCATATTGGAAAGTGCTTGGCCTTTACCTAACATCCCAGTTACGTAAGGAGCTGCGTAAGGAGCTAAGTTTTGAGTTTGTCCTAGTAAGTTTGGAGTTGCCATTGTATTTTACCTACGCTAAATATTGGTTAGGGTCTATTTGCTTACCCTGATTAGGATTACCAGTGCGATCTGTACGCACTCTGTCCATCATATCGTATAAGTTTTTCGCTCCTGCATCGGAGTTACCATTACCCAAATGACTTACTACATCTGCGGGTATAACAAACTCACCATCACTCAAAGCAGCGGGTTGAGAGTTACCTATCATAGCAGGAATATCATCTGCCATACCATCCGTAGAACCGCCTAGGTAGTACTGATCTATTTCTCCACCTTGAGCAAGAGGTATGAATTCACCATCTGGTCCAAATCCCATACCCGCTAAATTTGCTATAATATCATCAGCGGATATACCATAGAGATTACTTAAGTCTTCTACTTCAACAGAATCATTTTGCAAAGCATTTATTACTGCATTTACGTCACCAGCAGCGTACTCTCCTGTTGTAGCATCAGGCTCAAAAAGAAGATTTCGATTAAGATAATTTTCAACATCAGTTACCGTAGTGTTACTAAAGTCTTCACCCTCTGGAGTATTAGCTTGGTAGTATGCAAGTACTTCTGCTGGGTTAGTTTTACCAGCGTTAATTAATTGAGTTACAAGATCCTCTTCGGTTATACCTCCCAAAACTGCTGCTTGTGCCGGTGTTCTACCCTGATCTAAAATTGTATTCTCCATGATGTCGAGAGCAGGAGTACCATAAATAGTAGATAATTCATCTATTGTAGTATCGTTATTAGCTAAACCAGCAAGCACAGTGTCTATATCTGCTTGAGAATATTCTCCAGTCGGTGAAACATTAGGCAAAGTAAACCCAGGTGTAGAAGTAACAGGAGTAGCGGGAGTAACAGGAGTAGCGGGAGTAACAGGAGTAACAGGAGTAACAGGAGTAACAGGAGTAGCGGGAGTCATACCTGCAACAATGCTATCTACCTTATCTTGTTGCGTAGTTACTTTATCTTCTTTAGGTCTAGCACTAGTAGAGTTGTTAATAAGGTCTCTTATATTTTGATACGTGTCCGTCTCTTCTCCATACGGCGTGTAGTACGCACCCATGCGCTCTCTTATATCCGCAAGAGGCACATTCATAATCTCTGAAAGTCTTTCTGGAGACACGTTGTAGCGGTTCATCATACCTACCGCTTGTTCAATCTGCTGACGCTCTGTAGTTAAATTAGGGTTTTGCCCCATCTGAGTAAACATGTCAAATACTTGAGTATCAGTAAGCGTTTGGCTAGAAGGTCGCGTTTGAAAAGCGGGGTTAGCTGCGTTAAGAGCTGCAAGT